>RRZT010392023.1_pt1 | contig 11199 bp, 13 predicted proteins | sample 2165551 | NCBI WGS metagenome assembly RRZT01 (sample SAMN10456910, study PRJNA506462) | wastewater metagenome | biome: wastewater; feature: sludge; material: wastewater sludge; isolation source: wastewater sludge with Escherichia coli K12::gfp cells carrying plasmid... | place: USA: Moscow, Idaho...
CATTAGTTACATGGTGAATTTTTGCTTACAGCAAAAATAAATGAAACACATGTCTTTACCAATTGATTTGTTATAATCAATTATGTGTTTTGAAAAATGAATAGATTTGAACACAATTTCTAACTCATTTTAGTAACGGTTAATTATTTTAAGTGATAAGTTATTTATATATTCATTTTTATATTTAGGATGATTTGAATAATAATTAACTAAAAAATCTTGACTAATGTTATTATGATTATCAAATAAACTATAAACAATATTTTCTATAAATTTTAAATGAAAATTATTTATTAACTTTTCATCATTGTTTAAAATTTTTTCAACCCTATTAATCATTACTGAATACATCTTTTCATTAACATAGACTTTATCTAAAAAATATTCGATGCTATTTAACTCAAGATATTTTCTGTGAGACATTTTTCTAAATATTATTGAACAAGAATTGTAATCAATTTTTTCAGTAAAGTTATTTTTAATTATTTGTGAGTCATCAACTTCAAAGTATTTTATAAATTTAAATATTTTATTGAAAAATGTTTTATTAACATCATTTATATCAATAATTGTTTTGTTACTAAAAATAGCATTTAATATAAAAGATAAATTTCCTCTAGAATAAGTTAAATTTGATGCTCTATGTAAATCAAATCTAATAACATAAAGTATATTATCAATGTTTTTTTTAACAAAATTAAGTATGGTTTCTTTAATGTCATTATTAACTGTACTATAGTCAAAAGTTAAAAAGCTAAATGTAAAATCAGATAATATACCATCACTGATTGCATCATTAAAAAAACAACCTTCTATAAAGTAATCATTTATGTTTTTTAATTGATAATCTAATTCAATATTATTTTCTAACAAAAAATTATTTAATTTATTATATTCTTTTATCTGTTTAATAAGAAAATTAAAATTACACTCTCTTTCTTTAAGAAAGCTTTTTGAACCACTATAATCTATATGAAATTTAATGTTATTTAAGTTGTCTATATTTATCATATTAAATTCTTCCAAGTTTTTTGATTTTATTTACATTTACTTTTGGCAAAAACAAATCATTTATTGTATTAATAATTAAATCTATTTGATTATCTACTTTTTCTAAATCATATTTATTATTTAAATTCATATTATTAATATATAAATGATTTTTTATATTTTTCATTTCTTGAATTATATCATAGGTATTTAAATTAACTCTAATTATATCTGATTTGTTTTCATATTTTTTTAAAAGTTGAAAATAATTTTCTTTATTATAAGTTTTTATATTTGTTGTGAGATTCACTTTGTTTAAAGTATTAAATGAATTTTCCATATAGATAATAAGTGGTAATCCATAATATTATAATATAAAATATGATGGATTGTTAAATTTTAATTTGTTTGTTTTTTATTTGATTGCCAATAAAAATATCATCAATTATTTTTAAAATTTTATCTAAATGAAACAAATTGTTGGAGATAACATATCTATTACATATCACATTACTAATATTTATTGAATTTATTAAATCCAATAATTCTTTCCTAACATCAAAAATATTTAAATTTAAATTATTCAAATAATTTTTAACTGTTAATTTAAACAAATCTATGTTATTAAAATTATCTTTATTAAGAATAACATTTAATAAACTTGTGATTTTAATTTCTTTTAAAAAAACATATTGATTGTTAATAATATTAGTATCATTATCTATTAATAACATATCTTTTATAAAAAGTTCAGTTCTAATATTTTGAATATCAAAATTAATTTTAAAATGTTTATATATTAATTTTACTTGTTGATTAACAGTTTCTTCATTAAACAGAGATATAAAGTTATTCTCAATATCAAAAAATAAATCAGAGCCAAGTTCTTTATAAATTAAATTAATATCAGTTAAAGATTTTAGATTTTCATAATTTGTATATTGATTATGTTTTAATGTTTCAAATCCAAATGAAATTATCATTTTATTTTTTAATTCATTAAAGTCATTATTATTTAAATTTGATTTTTCAATATGATATTTTAATGATTTAAAAAAATCATTAAAATTTTTATCTTTTTTATCTAAAAATAAAAAATTATCAAATAATTTAATCAAAATTTCTTTTTCATTTGTTTTAAAACTTTTTTCTGCATTAATAAATCCATTTATAAAAAAGGTGGATTTATCAAAATCAAAATTATCAAAAAATGAGATTTTTTTTAAGTTTTTTTCACAAAAAAAATCTTTATAAATGTGTTTGTATTTATCCTCTAAGTAAAAATACAGGTCATTTTGTTCCATATTTTTATTCTTAACTTTTATTAATTCAGAATCCCTTATTAAAGAAAAATCTTTTTTAAAGTAAATATTTAAAAATTTAAAAATAAAATCTTTTTGAAAAGAGTTCAATGTTTCATCATCTTTGTTATTTTTAATTCTGTCAGAAAAATATTCAAAAAAATCAATATCATATTTATACTCATATAAAGCATTGTTTTTAGTACGTTTTTCTAATTTACTGTTATCTATTTTTAAATAACTAGAAAATGGAAACAAAGTTATATAATTAATATTTTTAAACAAACCACTTTTTTCATATTTATTCATTATTTTTAACCATTATATTAAAAAAAATTAAACATTTATTTTTGTTTTTGTATTTACTCTTTTAAACAAATCTTGAAAAGAATTTTTATCATTTATTATTTTATTTACAACTTTTGAAGAGGATTTTTTTAATAGCATCATGTTTATTATATCATTAAAGCATTCTTCAACTTCATTAAAATCAATATTTATTTTGTTTAATAAATTTAAAATCATTTTTTGAAGTTCTTTTCTTTCATAAATGCCCTTTAAATTATTAAAATTAAAGTAAATTAAACAAAACTTAAATTCATGCATAAAAGTATAATCATGATTTATTTTTTTTATAAAATCCATATCTTTTGTGTTGTAATCCAAATTCACATGATATAAATTATTAATTAAATCATCATTAGCATAATATTTGTTAACATAATAATAATTAATATCAACATTAAGTGATAAATTATAAAATTCTATTGAATTAAATTCTGGATTTATAAAATTGTATTTTTCATGAAATAAAAATTTAACCCCAAAATTTTTAAAATTTAATAAAATGAGATTATTGTAGGTAGAAATTAAATTAAAATCATTTTTTAAATATTTATGAAAAAGAAAAGAGTTTTCTATAAAATATTTGTTAGATTTTTTTAAAATTGTATTATTTTCAAAAAAATAATCTAACAAATAATCAAATTTTAGATGATTTTTTATTAAATAATCTTTGTTTTTAAGCATTTCATTCAAAATTAAATTTATCTGTGAATAAGAGTGAATTTTATAGTGTTCTTTTTTTATTAAACTAATATAATCATTGTTTAAAAATTCAAATAAAATCATTTGATAAATATCTTTTTCTTTATCTTTTAAATATTTAAGTAATTTAAGATACTCTTCTGATAACTCGTTATTAAAGCCATCATTATAACAAAGTATAGTATTTAAAATTTCTCTAATAAAAGAATGTTTAAAATCATTTTTTTTATCTTCAATTAAATTTAATATATCATTATAAAAACATATATTAATATCTTTAAGATAATTTCTACTTATAATAATTTCTATATGTGAATTATTGTTTAAATTTTTACTTATATATACATTATTTTTTATTTTTATTTGTTTTATGTTTTTTAAAATGAAGTTATAAAAATCACTGTCAATAGCAAGGTAATTTTTATTAAATAAATCAAAATTGTCATTAAATAAATTAAATTGATAATATTTGTAAATATCATTTAAGTTTTCTTTGAAAAAATAAATAAATGCTTTTTTAACATCTAATTCAATAGTTTTTTTGCTATATAATACACATAAATTAACACAGTTAACAAAGGTTTTTATGAAATAATTATAGAAATCAATTTTGGCTTTTTCTTTTTCAATATTTGTAAAGTTATTGGATATATATTTTTTTATATCATTAAAAATATAAATAATATTATCAAGTTTATTTATATTTAAATCATCAAATTTGACATGAGTTTGTTTTAAATTTAAATCAGGAATAAGAATAATATTTACATTATCATTTGAATAAAATAAAGTTTCATACAAATTAAATTTTATTGATAAAATATACTGTTTTATTTTTAATAAATTAGGTTTATCAATTTTATTTGTCATTTCTAAATATAAATTTAACATTTCATTAAATTTATCATACACATTATTAATATCAGACTTAATATTAATAACTGATGAAAGCATAACAAACAAAATTGATTGAAATGTTAAATGAAATTTAGATATATCAACTTTATTTAACTCTAATTCATTATTTGCATTTAAAAAAAGTAAATAATCCTTTAGAAAAACATATATGTTATTAAATATTTTTAAATCACTATTTACATTGATTGTTTTTAAATTTTTCCCAAGATATAAAAAATTATAAGTTCTTCCTTTAAATGTGCTAATATAATGTATGTATTCAAATAAATCAAAACAATTTTCATAATGGTTGTTTTTAACTATTTTTAATAACATTTGAAAATTTTCATCTCGAATCACAAACATTTTATATACATTACTTAATTCATCACTTTTTATTTTGTTTGAACAAATTGATTTTAATTCATTAATATTAAATTTTTCATTCATAAAAAGAACATCTTTTAAATACAAATCTAAAGTCAATCTTTTTAAGATTATTTCGCTTGTAAATTCTTTATCACAAAAATAATACTCAATATTTGTTTGATATTCCATGTTGTAATCACCATTTAAAAATAGGCTATAAATCAATATTAATTATAGCCTATTTAACATTAAAAATTAATTTATATTATTGCAATCTTAATGCATCACAAAAATGAAATCCATGTTGCTCTAATGCTTCTTCAAAACTAAGTTTATTGTAAAATGTAACTAAGTTTAAATATTCATTTAACTCATTATATGTATCTGTTGTAAGTGTATCTTGAGTATGTTTAGCACCATATAGTTCAATCAATGTTAATATTTTATTTTCTTGATTTATCATTAATTCTTGATTTATTTTATCTGAAAGATTAATTAATTTTTTGGCTGTTTCTGTCCACATACTTTCTTCATTGTTTTCAATTTGATGAACCATTTTTTGCTCAATTTTGTATAGATATAATTAATATATATTTTTTTTAATTAAAAATCTATAATTGAAATTGTTTTTTTAAATTAATGGTTGAATTATATATTTAAATAAAAAAAATATCCAATAATAATTTATTGGATATTAAAAATAATGATTTAATTAATTTTTATTTGTTGTTATACAAGCATTTTTTATAAAACAGATATTCTTTATTAAAATTATTTATATCTAAATTTTTATTTGTAAGAATATCATCTGAAACTGAAATACCATTTTTCAAATTATTTTGTAATTCAACAAGTTTTTTGAAATAAGAATCAGAATTTTCAGTTTTATTTTCTAAGTAAAATAATGTCATGTTACAAATAGCAACTTTTGTAAATGGACTAATAAGATTAATATAATAATCTTTTTCATTATAGAAGATTGAGTACAAATCTTCTATTTTATTACCACTGTAATTGGTTGTGCTTTTAGAAAATAACAAAACAATAATCAATGAACAAAAAACTGTTACAAAAAACATAAAAATCATAAAAGCAATATTTATATTATTGATGTTTTTATAAGTCATATAAAAGAAAATTGAAAATGGAATTGGAGATAAAATTAATGCTTTTTTTAAACATTTTTCTAAATGAGTCATACTGTTCATATCAATAATTCTTTTGATTGTTGGCTCTTCATCTGATTTATTGTTATTGCGAATGATTTCATTAGGCAATTTTTTAAACAAAGTAATACCATAAGATTTTAAAAATTTGATGTTATTCATTTTTTTCACCAATCTGTAATTTGTTTGACATTTGAATTCATTATATAGTCTTTATTTACAAAATACTTTTTTTTAATTAAAGTTTATTTAATTCGTGTTAAATAACAAATATAAGAAGTTATTTTATTTCATATGTAAAACAAAACTTTCCTTTTGTCTTAACATAATAAGCATCACCATTTTCTAACGCTTCTTTTAGTTTTTTGGCAAATGGTTTTAATTCACCCTTATACTTTGTTCTTATTGCTTTATCATGGTATCTTTTACCATTGTAGATAATAACTTTTGCTCCACTTATTTCTCTGTCAAGAGTAAAGTTTGTGGCTTTATAAATGATTCCAGAATGATTGTATTCTTTGTCAGCATATGACACTACTATTCCAGTTCCCCAAAGTTTTTTCATCATTTTTAAAGTTTTGCCTATAAAAAATGATTCAGTATTTTTAGGTGTATTATCAACACAGCATAATCTCCTTAATTCAATAACTTTGTTTGAATCATCTGAAAACCTTTTATATTGATTTGCCATAGCCATTCTGCCATAAAACATAGCACCAATTAATTCATGGTTAGTGTCATACAAACCAAAGCAATAATCACTTATACAACCATTAATGCTTCCTGAATAGTGATTTTTTTCAATAAAATCTGAAATATCAGAACGATTTACATGTTTTACATAATACCCAAGTTCTTTAATCAATTTCAACAATCTAATAATTAACATTATTATATGACTAAATGAAAAAAATATCCAATTAATTATAATTGGATATTAAATAAGACATGTTTTTTTAAATTATCTTTTAAATATTTCAAATATTAAATTACTTATTTTTATATATTCAGTAGTAAATATTTTTTTATTGATTTTATGTATATTAATAATATCATAAACTTCATTTTCTATTTTTGATATTTTATGATAATAATTATAAAAATCTCTATCACTTAAAAATGTTTTTTTATTATTTAAAGTGTCTCTTAACAAAACAATTCTATTTAACAAATGTTGTTCTTTTACTGTTAAATCTTCATTATTAATTATTATATCATGTTTATAGTTTGTATAATCAACATTTGTAATGGATTTAATATAGAAATCATAATAAATTAATAAATCATCATTATTTAAATCAGATTTTAAAATATTTGAATTTAAATAAATGGAAACTGTATCTAGTTTAGATTGTATATCATAAAGTTTTTTAAAAAATAAATCTGAATAAATTGTTTTATTTTTTGAATAAAATATAACCATATTACAAATTGAAATTTTTAAATCAAAACTTAAATTATTATGATATTTCTTATCAAAAAAAATATCATAATAATTTTCATCTTTAATTGTTTGTTTATAATGAATTAAAAAATGCATGATAATAAAAAATGTTAAACCAAAAATAATAAATGATAAAAAACTTTTTGTTAAAAAGTAAATTATAATTGATAAAAAAAACGAAAATAAACAAATTATAGCTATATTTTTTAATATTTGTCTTTTTTTGAAATAAGAATATTCTTCATAATATAAATGATTTTTCAAATCACTAAAAATAATTTTTCTAGGAATATTTTTAAATAATTTTATTTTCTGTTAACATTTTTTTTAATTCATGATTCATAAAAACTTTCAATTTGTTGTAGTTTTATTTTAATTAAATTAATCTTATTTTTTTAAACAATTTATTTATCTTCAAATAATATAATTCTAATTCTTTATTATTTGAAATTAAATCAATTATTTCCATTTCAATTTTTTCTTTTTCATGGATAATAATGCTTAATTGCACTCCATCAATAAACTTAGATTTTTTATTTAAATGTTTCTCAAATACCATTAAATAATCTAACAAATGACTTTTATGATTAATATTTGGTATCATATTTGTTGGAAATTGGCTCGTTTCTCTCATATAAAAAAAATAAAAAATTGGAAAAGCCATATCATTAAAAATAACCGCATCAGAATAAGTATATCTGAAATTATTTGATTTAATATTTTCTTGTATAGATTCAAGTTTTAAAAAAAACATATCAGCATATTTAGATGGATTGTTAAGATAAAAAATACTCATATTAACAAGTATAACTGGAAATCCATTACCTAAATTTTTTTTATATTTTTTTGAAATAAATAATGAAAATAAAATATTATCATATCTTTTATTTTTATTAAATGGATTTATTTTTAAATAAAAATAAAAAAATGATAAAAAAACAAAATAAAAGGACAATAAAATATAAAAGCTGGAATTTAATGATAAATTAACAGTTGATGTTGTTTGATATATACAAGTTATAATAATTGATATAAGAAAAAAAACATTAAAAATGATAGATATGTCTTGAATTTTTTCATACTTGTTATCAATTGTAATTAATTTTTTTTGAATTTAATGTGCCATAATGAGTGTCAAAATCATATTCAACAAAAATATCATCTATTGATTTGTTTGGAAGATAATTAAACAAATCAATACCTTTTTTTCTGATTTTTCTTGTGTTATTAAAAAACATGTGGTTTATCCTTTAAATTATTTGCTTTAAGTGTTAAAAGTTTTTTATTCTCAATATTAATTCGTCTATTTTTAAGTATAAATTATTATATTTTTCATCATAAATATCAACATTACCATTTAAATTAATTTCTTGTTCTAGTGTATTAATTTCATTTATTAAAAAGTTATGCTTTGTTTCGTCTATATATTTATACTTAATTGCTAAATTTGATTTGGCAACCAATATGTAATCAAGGCAGTCTAACATATTTAGTTTGAATGAAAAATCATTTAAAGATTTTATATCTATATCATCTAAACTTTTAGTCATTTTAAGATAAAATTTATAATAAATACCTATTTTACCTTTAAAAATACTTGTTTGTATTTTTTTATTGTGAACAATAGAGATTTCATCTTGAATTGCTTTTAATTCTAAAAAAAAGTCATTTGTATATTTAGATTGGTTATATAAATAAAAAACAACCATATTAACAAGAATAATCCGAGTTTCATCTTCAAAATATTTACCATATTTAAGGTTGAAGTAACTGGAATATATGTTTGTAAAGCTATTTTCATAATAATCATTCATTTTTTTAGATGTGACAATAAAATTGAAATTCCATCCTAAAAGATAATTAAACAAAATATTGAAAATATAAATGGTTATTGGATAAATAACAAAAAGTGTTATTAAAATAAATTGTGGTGTTAATAAATTTAATATAAGTAAAGAAAGAAATAAAAAGAAACCAATAAAAAATATAAATACAATAGATGCATAAAATGCTTTTTTTACATCATCTTCTTCATGAATCTTATTTAACTTATAATCAATATTATTAATATAAGAATCTACACCAAAATTTAATTTTAATTTTGTGTGATATATTCTATTTGGTAACAAATCAAATAATTTAATACCATGTTTACGAAGAGTTTTAATTTTATTCATTTAAACACCAAATATTTCAAATTAAACAAATTATAACATGGCATTAAATTAAATACTGTTATTAAACATAATTTAACATTTTTAAATTGATATTTTTTTATTAATGTTTTGTGGAATAAAATTGTTAAATTTATCTAATATTAAATTAATAAAATTGATGTTATCTGTATCATTATGTAAAAGTGAATTGTTAAGCTTTCCTTTCAATAAATCATTTAATTCTATAAGATTTACTTTATTATTAAATATAAAATTTTTAATAATTTGATTATATACATATTCATTTGGGAAATTACTTTCATTTAGAAATAAATTTATTAATAAACTATATTCATATTCTTTTGGCAAAACATAGTTTGTGTTATGTATTGGAACTAAACTAAGTCTATGTTTTAATTCATTTGGATTTAAAGTATATTCATGATATGCATTATATATTGATAATGAATTTCCATTTTCAAGATTAAACAAACAAGGGTAATTTTCCTCATCATGATAGAGTTGATGTTTTTGAGCATAATGGACATTACTTATAAATTCAAAATAATGTCCATGTAAACTGCGATGCATAATATCATTTTCAATTAAATCAACTATTTCATCATTGTTTAAACCATCAAAATTAATTATTTTATCTGTTTTTAAAAATTTCAAATCAAAATAAGTATTTTTATCAAAAGATTCTAATCCATAAATTAAAAAAAACTTCATAATAATGTTATCAGTAGAAAAATAAAAAGTATTTATTTTTTCTAAATTTTCATCAATAAGTTGTTTAAAAAAAATAAAACTAGAATCCATGACTTTATATGCATTCCTGTCTTTATTGTCTTTATCTTTTTTACGAATTAAAGAAGTATCAAATGCTTTTTTTACAAATTGTTTTTGAAAATCATTTTTTCTATTTTTAAATAAAAATAAAAATGGTGAATAATTTAATAATGGATTGGTGAATAATTTATTAGTCAAATTATTTAAAACAGTTTTATATGAACTTTCTTCATATTCTAATATTAAGAATGATAATAATTCATTTAATTTATCATTATTAAAATCAAAATATGTTAAATCAACTTCTGATATTATATGGTCAATTATATTTAAACTAAATGTTCTTTTCTCCATGTCAGTAAGATTTTTTATTAATTTGTTATAATCTTCAATGGATTTAACATCATTAATATGTTTTTTATATTCTCTTAGTAACATTTTAAAAGTCCCTCATAGTTTAATTTTTTTATTGTTTGGAGTTATTTTAATAAAAGAATTTGCATTTTTTAAAATTGCTTCAAAAAAACTTATTATCTTTTTATTTTCGTTTTGTATAATAGCATTATTATTCAATGTTGACATCTTATTTTTAAAATCTAACAAATCAATGTTGTTTGTTTTTATAAAATTAGTAATAACATCCTCATAAAATTCAAGTTTAAACATATTATGTCGGTTTAATAATAAATTTGCCAATATAGTATAATTACACTCTTGAATAAATTTATTATCTCCATCTTGTTTTAAAAAAGTTTCAATTGGTTTGTTAGAATATAAAATACCAAGACTTTCAATTATTTTTAAATGTATAGTGTTCTCATTCATTTCATCTCCAAATTTTAATTTAGAGCTTTCAGATAAATATGAATTTTTAACATTGTTTAAATCAAAATAAAACCGTTACTAAAATGATTTAGAAATTGTGTTCAAATCTATTCATTTTTCAAAACACATAATTGATTATAACAAATCAATCAGTAAAAACATGTGTTTCATTTATTTTTGCTGTAAGCAAAAATTCACCATGTAACTAATGG
>RRZT010238573.1_pt1 | contig 11198 bp, 6 predicted proteins | sample 2165551 | NCBI WGS metagenome assembly RRZT01 (sample SAMN10456910, study PRJNA506462) | wastewater metagenome | biome: wastewater; feature: sludge; material: wastewater sludge; isolation source: wastewater sludge with Escherichia coli K12::gfp cells carrying plasmid... | place: USA: Moscow, Idaho ...
CAGCAGACGGCTCGCGCTGCGGGCCGCGGCCGGGTGTTGGGCGATCAGTTCGGGCGGGAGGTGGAAGTCGAAATCGTCGAGGGTGAGCATGCGGAAAACGTAAAGTATCGTAAGGTGGCTTGTCGCTGACGGGTGAATCGGGGATAATCCGGCCTCCTGCGGTTCGCGCAAGGCGAACCGGATGGGCCGAGATGGCGGAATCGGTAGACGCAGCGGATTCAAAATCCGCCGCCGCAAGGTGTGAGGGTTCGAGTCCCTCTCTCGGCACCACGGGCATTCTGGCCCCGTCTTTACTGGCGGGGGCCGGCCAGATCCAAGCAAACTCAAGCCATCCCACCCGATCCGTATCGAGCGCCGAGAGCGGCCAGTATACCATGCGTGCGTCCGGCCCGACCGGCCCGCCGCCCCTGGCGCTAGGCTGCGGAACGGTTCCTTGCGACCGTTTTCGTGCGCGCCCCCGCGTCCTTTCCGGGCAAATACCCATTTCAGTTGTGGTGCTATCTTCGGCCTCTCATCTCGCCGGGGTGGCGCTTTGCGCGCATTTGGCATATACCTTTCTTACTGCGCCGGGAGTGTCGGAGAGCCCCGGTCGAGCGATGCCCGGCCGGTGACGGCTGTTCTCTCCTCAAGCTGTGGTTGGACCCGTTATGCGATTGAAATTGCAAAGCCGCCACCTCAGCTTGCGCACCAAGCTGATCTGGCTGTTCGTGGTGATCAAGGTACTGCCCTTGCTGCTGCTGGCGGTGCTCGCCTGGGAAGGCTTTCGCCTGCTCGGCGACCGCGTGCAGCGCCAGACCGAGCAGTTGACCGGCGACGTCCGCCTGACCGTCGGCGGCATGGCCGAGACGCTCTCCCGCCAGGCGCAGGAAGCGCTCAACGCCCGGGCCCGCGAGGAACTCGAGCGGTTGACCACCGACACTGCGCGTCGGGTGGCCGAATTCCTCTATTCTCGCGACGTCGATATCCAGCAAGCCGCCCGCTTGGCCCCGAGCCCGGCGATGTATTCGCTGTTCATGGCCGGGCGTACGCGTCACTTGGTCGATGGCGGGCGCTGGCAGCTTTCCGCCGACGCCACCCATTGGGTGCCGGAGGAGAAGAACGGCGAGGCCGTGGTGCTGCCGGTGAGGAGTTCCTCGAGCAATACCGAGAACGACAACGCCTTCCACTACCGTCCGCCCGAGCCGGCGCGCCCGAACCTGCCGGCGCCGCTTTACCATGAGATGACCTTCGTCGGCCTCGACGGGTGGGAGAAGATCAAGATCGCCGCCAGCGGCGAACTGCCGCGCGCGTTGCGCGACGTGAGCCGGCCGGAGAACACCTGGAGCAAGGCCGAGACCTATTTCGCCGAACTCAAGAAGCTCAAGCCTGGAGAGATTTACGTTTCCGAGGTCATCGGGCCCTACGTCGGTTCGCGGGTGATCGGCCAGTACACGCCGGCTGCGGCGCAGCTTCGGGGCATCGATTTCGCACCCGAGGAGGACGCCTACGCCGGGCGGGAAAATCCCCTCGGCAAGCGTTTTCGCGGCCTGGTGCGCTGGGCGACGCCGGTCGTCGAGAACGGGCGGATCAGCGGGTACGTCACGCTGGCCCTCAACCATGACCACCTCATGGCGATCACCGAGAACCTGCTGCCGACCTCCGAGCGCTACGCGCGCATCGCCGACGCGAGCAGCGGCAACTATGCCTTCATGTGGGATCACAAGGACCGCGCGATCGCCCACCCGCGGCATCATTCGCTCGTCGGCTTCGATCCCGCCACCGGGCGGCGGGTGATGCCGTGGCTGGAGGAGTCGATCTATGAGCGCTGGCAGGCGAGCGGGCAGCCCCTCGAGCGTTTTTTGGAGCAGGTGCAGCCTTTCGAGGCGCAGACGCGGACCAAACGGCCGGCGCCGGCTTTGACTGCGGCCGGGACGGTGGGGCTCGATTGCCGCTACCTCAATTTCGCTCCGCAGTGCGTCGGCTGGCACGACCTGACCCGTAGCGGCGGTTCCGGCTCCTTCCTGATTCTCTGGAGCGGGGTCTGGAAAATCACCACCGCTGCGGCGATCCCGTATTTCACCGGCCAGTACGGGCAGACACCGCGCGGTTTTGGCTTCGTCACCATCGGCGCCAACATCGAGGATTTCCAGCTTCCGGCGGTGCGCATGGGCGAGCAACTCGAGCAGCGGGTCGGTCGCCTGGAGCGCGACATCGAAACGCAGCAGCAGGCTATCCGTGCATCGATCAGTGAATCGGTGCGCAGCCTGGGCATCGATCTGGTCTGGTCGACGCTGATCATGATCGGCGTGGTGATCGGCGTGGCCTTCTGGCTGGCCTGGCTGATCGCGCGCCGGATCGGCGAGCTGATCCTCGGCCTGCGCAAGGTCGAGGCCGGCGACTACGCCTATCGTTTCGAGAAACATTCCGAGGACGAGCTCGGCAAGCTGACCGATTCGCTCAACCGCATGGCGCACCACGTCGAAAGTGCCTACGAAGACCTCAAGGACGCCAAGCGCAGTGAAGAAGTGCGCCTTGCGGCGATGGTCGAGCAGCGCACCGAAGAGCTGCGCCACGCGCGTTTCGAGGCCGAAAAGGCCAGCTCGGCCAAGAGCCTGTTCCTTGCCAACATGTCGCACGAAATCCGCACGCCGCTCAACGGTGTGCTCGGCCTGGCCCAGATCGGCCTGCGCGAGCGCGGCGTTCAGCCCAAGGCCCGCGAGACGTTCCGGCGCATCGTCGATTCCGGTCGCTTGCTGCTCCGGATCATCAACGACATTCTCGACTTCTCCAAAATCGAGGCCGGCAAGCTGGAGGTCGAGCGTGTGCCCTTCAGCCCCGCCGCGGTGATCGCCGAAGCGTTGCGCGCCATGCGTCCGGAGGCCGACGCCAAATCGTTGTCGCTCGTCAGCGAGGTCGACACGCTGCCGCCGGTCTGCCTCGGCGACCCGGCGCGCTTGCAGCAGATCCTGCTCAACCTGCTTTCCAACGCGGTCAAGTTCACTGCACACGGCGGCATCCGCCTTTCCGTTGCCCGCGATGGCGAGGATCTCGTGTTCCGGGTCATCGATTCGGGCATCGGCATCGACACCGACGACCTGCGCCGGCTGTTCGAACCCTTCGAGCAGGCCGACAGCAGCACCACCCGCAAGTACGGCGGTACGGGCCTCGGACTGACCATCAGCGCCCGTCTGGCGGCGTTGATGGGGGGGCGGCTGACGGCCGAAAGCCGGGTTGGCGAAGGCAGCGTTTTCATCCTGCGCCTGCCTTTGCCGGAAAGCGATGCGCCGCTGCCGGAGCCGGCGCACAGCGAAATCGGCCGCGGCGAGCGGCGCCTGCACGGCGTGCGCCTCCTGGTGGCGGAGGACAACGAAGTCAATCGCCTGGTCATCGAAGCCATGCTGCAAGGCGAAGGCGCCGAGGTGGTGATGGCCGACGACGGGGCGCAGGCGGTGCAGGCGCTGGCCGACGGACTGCGTGTCGACGCCGTGCTGATGGACGTGCAGATGCCCGAGATGGACGGGTTGGAGGCGACCCGCCGCATCCGCGCCCGGCATCCGCAGTTGCCGGTGATCGGTCAGACCGCGCATGCGCTCAAGGACGAGCACGCGCGCTGCCTGGCGGCGGGAATGGTGGCGACGGTGAATAAGCCGATCGAGATCGAAGCCTTGGTCGAAATGATCCTCAGCCAGCTCGGTCACTTGCCCGCGCCATCGCCCGTGCCTGCGGCGGAGCGTGAAATGACGCCGTCGGCGGACGAAACCGCGTCATCAGAGGGCGAAGCGCCCCTGCCGGTGGTTGATTGGGCTGCGCTGGAGGCCCGTTACAGCGGGCGGCGCGAGTTCATCGAGCGCTTGCTGGCGTTGGCGTTCGAGCAGCACGTCGAAGACGCGGAACGCCTGAAGGCGTTGGCGCGCGAGGCGCGCTACGAGGAGGTCGCGACGCTCGCGCACCGGCTCAAGGGCATGGCTGGCAACCTCTGTGCCCACGAGTTCGAGGTGCAGGCACAGCGTTACCTGCAGGCCGTGCGCGGTGGCGCAGCGCCGTCGGCGGCGATGATCGATGCCCTGATTGCGGCGAGCGAGCGCCTTCTGGGGGAACTCAAGGGCGGGCGTCCCGACGCCTGAGCGGGCGCGCCCGGGACGCCGGGGCAGCCTGACCGTTCAGCTGCGTTCGCGCTTCTTTTTCCGGTACTGCCAGGGCGCTTCGGCGTGGGGATCGGCCCACAGGCCGATGCGCCGCTGGCGCGCCTCGACTTCGGCTTCGGCGTAGGTTTCCCGGTCGGCGGGCAGTTGCTCACGCTGGTAGTCGGCGTAATGCCAGGCCATGCCGCGTTGGACTTGGCGGAGGTTGAGGTCATCGCCGCGGCGGTTGTGCAAGGTGCCGACGATGCGTCCGTAGCGGTCGCGCTTGCGCCATTTGACGGTGACCGTCTGGCCGTAGGCCAGTTCGCTCAGGGAGTGCTTGGCGCGGGTGCCGAAAGCCTGCGCTTTTTCCGGCGCGTCGATGCCGAGCAGGCGGATGGTGTGCGTGGTGTTGGTGTCGTCGAGTACCTTGACCGTGTCGCCGTCGGCGACGCCGATGACCTTGCCGTGCAGTGCCTGCGGGGTGCGTTGTGCGGCGTGCAGGGCGGAAGCGAACAACAGGAACAGCGCCGCGGCGAAGGCGGCCGCGGTGGAATTGCGAAGTGTGAGCATGCAGGCGGGCCGTGCCCCGGGCACGGCAAAAAAGCGCCGCAGTCTAGCCGAGATGCGGGCGCTACGAAAGCCGCGGCGGTGCCCAAAAAAGCGGCAGCGCCAAGATTGTCCATCGCGTCAATCGCTTGCCTGGACTGCCCAGGGCTTATCCACAAGCTTGTCCAGCCGGATTGGGGATGCGTTTCGCCTTGCCTGAGGGAATGACGATGGGTTTCTTCCGGGCCGGCGCTGGCGTATCGTGAACGCGGCCGTTCGCGTTTTACCCATTACCACTCCAGGGAGTCATGCCATGGTTGAAAAAGTTTTCAGCGGGCGTGTTTTGGCCCGTCGTTTGGTTCGCGTATCCGTTTTGCTCTCCGCCTTGTGGGGCGGTTTTGCCGGCGCCGACGAGGCGCAGCTCCTGGCGGCGATCGATGCCCGTGCCGAGGCCGTCAAGGCGGTGTCGCAGCAGATTTTCGAGTTCCGCGAGCTGGGGCAGCAGGAGTTCAAGAGTTCGCAACTCTTGATGGACGAGCTGCGCAAGCTCGGTTTTTCGGTGCAGGGCGACCTCAAAGTGCCCGAGGACCTCGTCAAGGGCGGCATCGCCAAGACCGCGTTCCGCGCCGAACTCAAGGGCAAAGGGCCTGGGCCGACGGTGACCGTGATGCTCGAGTACGACGCCCTGCCCAACGGGCATACCTGCGGCCACAACCTGATCTCGGGCTCCGGGCTGCTCGCCGCCGCCGGGCTGGCGCAGGTGATGAAGGACTTGCCGGGCCGGCTGGTGGTGATCGGCACCCCCGACGAAGAGCGTGGCTCGCTCGGCGGCGGCAAGATCGCGCTGCTCGAAGGCAAGCATTTCGAGGGCAGCGATGTCGTGCTGATCACCCACCCCGGCGATTCCTGGATGGTGGTCAAGCCCTTGCTGGCGATGAAGCGTGCCACTTTCGTCTTCAAGGGCAAGGCCGCGCATGCGGCGGCGGCGCCGGAGATGGGCATCAACGCGCTCGATGCCGCGATTCAGACCTTCAACGGCATCAACGCCTTGCGCCAGCATCTGCGCCAGGATGTACGCATCCACGGCATCATCAAGAAGGGGGGTGAGGTGGTCAACGTGGTGCCGGCGCTGGCCGAAGTCGAGTTTGCCGCCCGCGCGCTCGATACCCCGACCATGCTCGATGCCTACGCCAAGCTGCTCAAGAGCGCCGAAGCGGCGGCGCTGGCGAGCGGCGCAACGCTCGAGTACAAGCCGCCCCGGACGGCCCTGCTGGCGCCGGTGCTGGTGCCCGAGTACCTTGATCTTGTGCGTGCCAGCATTGTTCGGGCCGGCGTTGCCGAAAGCGAGATCGCGCGCGAAGGCGCGCCCCTCGGATCGTCTGACCTCGGCAACGTCGGGCACGCCTACCCGACGGTAAACATCATGTTCAAGGTGGCGCCCAGGAGCGTGGCCCTGCACGAAGACGCGATGCTCAAATACACCGTGCCCGACGCCGGCTGGGCGGTGAGCGTGCAGGCCGCCAAGGCCGTGGCGCTGTCGGCGCATGCCCTGTTGAGCGACCCGGCGCGGGTGCGTTCGATCAAGACGTCGTTCCAGAAGTTGAAGGCGGGCGAAACCCCTTAAGGCCTCTTTTTCGTGGTCATCGCGCGGCGTCGGAACAGGCGTCGCGCCCCACTTTTTGCGTCCTTCCTGTCCGGAACCAAGCTGTCGCAGTGGCGTCCGAACGGCGCGGCCGGGCCTGGGATGGCGTTTGCAGATGGCATTTCAGTGTCGATGCCTGCCTGCATTTTCCTTGAAAAATAAGCGATTGAAGGGTGTCGTTCCGAGCGGGAATCAACATATACCAACACAGCAATTGTGGATACGGCGGGGGCGGGGAAGAATAGGCCCGCGGCGCAGATCAAAAGAACAAGAGCGCCTTGCTGTACAGGTACAGAAACTGTTGTTTGATTCCGCTCGTGCATCGGATCAGACCGCCAGGCCGGCCGCTTTCCGACACGGGCTTTGTCCAACGATGAAGCTGCGCGTAAGGGAAATGCATCATGGCCAATTTTGAAATCGTGACGCGCGAGGATTTTTCCGACGTCACGTATCTCCTGGAAGTTCACCACCCGCAGATGGCCAAGGCGGCCAAGCCGGGTCAGTTCGTCATCGTCATGCTGCACGAGCATGGCGAACGCATTCCGCTGACCATTGCCGACTACGACGTCGACAAGGGCACCATCACCCTGGTCATCCAGGCCGTGGGCAAGACCACGCGCGAGATGCAGGAGGCTTGTCAGGTCGGCACCTCGCTCTACGCGCTGGTCGGGCCGATGGGCGTGCCGAGCGAACTCGGGCATGCCAAAAAGGTGGTCTGCGTCGGCGGCGGCCTCGGTGTCGCCCCGGTCTATCCGCAGGCCCGCGCCTACAAGGACGCCGGCGCTTATGTCATCGGCGTGGTCGGCTTCCGCAACAAGGACCTCGTGTTCTGGGACGACAAGTTCCGCGCCTGCTGCGATGAATTCATCATCTGCACCGACGACGGTTCGGTCGGCATCCAGGGCCGCGTCACCGCCGGTCTGGAACAGGCCATCGCCAAGCATCCCGACATCGGCGAGGTGATCGCCATCGGCCCGATGATCATGATGAAGGGCTGTGCCGAGGTGACCCGCCCGCACAAGATCAAGACCATGGTCAGCCTCAATCCGCTGATGGTCGACGGCACCGGCATGTGCGGCGGCTGCCGCGTCAAGATCGGCGACAAGGTCAAGTTCGCCTGCGTCGACGGGCCGGACTTCGACGGCCACGACGTCGACTTCGACGACATGATGAATCGCCTGCGCCGCTACACCAAGGAAGAGCGCCAGGCGATGGAGCACTGGGAAGACGGGCACGACAAGGGCTGCCGGCTGCAGAAGGCGGTCGACAAGAAGGCCGGAAAAGTAAAAACCGTAAAACCCGCCAAGGCGGCTACGGGCGCCTGAACCTTCGACATCCGACAAACCCCATCTTTGACGGCAGAACACCATGGCGAAGAAAAAAACCATCCGCACCATCCCGCAGGAACGTACGCCGATGCCCGAGCAGCCGGCGGCGATCCGGGCCAAGAACTTTGAAGAAGTCGCTTGCGGCTACCACCCGGACGACGCGCTGCGCGAATCCGAGCGTTGCCTGATGTGCCCCGACCAGCCCTGCGTCTCGGGCTGTCCGGTCGGGATCAACATCCCGGGCTTCATCCAGAAGATCAACGAAAAGGATTTCCGCGCGGCGTACGAGATCATCGCCGAGACCAGTCTTTTGCCGGCCATCTGCGGTCGCGTCTGCCCGCAGGAGAACCAGTGCGAAGGGCAGTGTACGGTCGGCGAGTCGCTCGAAGCGGTGGCCATCGGCCGCCTGGAGCGCTTCGTCGGCGACCTGGCGATCCGCGAAGGCTGGGCCACCGTGCCCTATGTCCAGAAGACCGGCTACAAGGTCGCCATCGTCGGCTCCGGTCCGGCGGGCATCGCCTGCGCGGCGGACATGGCCAAGGCCGGCTGCGAAGTGACGGTCTATGAGGCCTTCCACCAGGCCGGTGGCGTGCTCAAATACGGCATCCCCGACTTCCGCCTGCCCAACCCGGTGATCGACGCCGAAATCGACAAGCTGCACCAGCTTGGCGTCAAGTTCGAGTGCAACACCTTGGTCGGCCGCTTGTTCACCATCGAGCAGATGATCAGCGAGATGGGCTTTGACGCCGTCTTCGTCGGCGTCGGCGCCGGCTACCCGACGACCCTCGGCATCCCCGGCGACTCGCTCAACGGCGTGCTGTCGGCCAACGAACTGCTGACCCGCTGCAACCTGATGCGCGCGCGCGATTTCCCCAACTTCGACACGCCGCAGCCGATCGGCCGCCGCGTCGCGGTGGTCGGCGCCGGCAACACCGCGATGGACGCCACGCGCGTCTCCCTGCGCCTGGGGGCTGAAAAGGTCTACTGCGTCTATCGCCGTTCGCACAAGGAAGCCCCGGCGCGCGCCGAGGAGCTGCATCACGCCGAAGAAGAGGGCGTCGAGTTCCACTGGCTGACTGCCCCGGTTGCCGTGCTCGGCGACGAGGCCGGCAACGTGCGCGCCATGCGTTGTGTGCGCATGGAGCTCGGCGAGCCGGACGAGTCGGGCCGCCGTCGCCCGGTGCCGGTGCCCGGCAGCGAGTTCGACTTCGAGGTCGACATGATCGTCTATGCCATCGGCACCAACGCCAACCCGATCATGGGCCAGACCTGCGGCTTGAAGCTCAACAAGTGGGGCTACATCGCCGCCGACGACAGCCTGGCCACTTCGATCGCCGGCGTCTTCGCGGGTGGTGACATCGTCACCGGCGCGGCGACGGTGATCCAGGCCATGGGCGCCGGCCGCCGCGCCGCCGCGAGCATGAAGGCCTACCTCGGCATCCGCGACGCGGCGCAGCCCTTTGTCAGCGGCGGCGACGCCCCGTTCGGCATTGCCGCCGAGGAGAAGAACTTCGTCCGGGTGCGCACCGCATAAGGCCCCGCGTCCTTCTTCGTGACCCTTTTTCGTGATTATGGATACCCCGATATGAGTGCACAGAAATCCAGCAAGACTGCCGGCAAGGCGCCCGGCAAGGCCGCGGGCGCCTCGTCCGTGCCCGTCATGCAACTCAAGGAACACATCGTCGAGATCATCAGCGACTCCGGCGAAGGCGCCCAGCGCTGCGGCCAGTCGCTCGGCTCGATCGCCGCGCGCATGGGCAACGGCATCTGGACCACCGAGATCATTCCCGCCGAAATCCGTCCGCCGGCCCGCAGCGTGGCCGGCGCCAGCGGCAACCGCATCCGCATCGGCGCGCAATACATCACCAACGGCGGCGATCAGACCGACCTCGTCGTCGCCTTCAACGAGCAGGTGCTGCTCGGCCGGGTGCGGGCACGCGAACTCAAGCCCAACTGCATCATTCTGCTCGAGAGCATGTGGCGCAAGCACAGCGACGTGAACGTCGCCATGGCCTACGCCGAGACGCACAAGCGCCTCGTCGAGTCGGGCTACACGGTGCGCGAAATTCCGATGGAGCAGGAGTGCCTGAAGCACACCCAGGACGCCAAGAAGGGCAAGAACATGTTCGCCCTCGGCATGCTCTGCTTCCTCTACAGCTTCGACCTGCAGGCCGCACGCGAGCAGATCGCGCTGACCTTCGGCAAGAAGTCGCAGGCCATCATCGACGCCAACGTCGTGCTCCTCGAAGCCGGCTACGCCTGGGCCACCGAGAACCTCGACTTCCGCTTCGCGATTCCGGCCAAGCCGAGCGCCGACGCGCAGATCGCCACCAACGGCAACACCGCCCTGGCTCTGGGCGTGATGGCTTCGGGCATGGACCTCTGTTCGATGTACCCGATCACCCCGGCGACCTCGGCCTCGCACTACCTCTCCGACGTGTTCGAGAGCGTTGGCGGCCTGGTGCACCAGGCCGAGGACGAAATCGCCGCCTGCGCCTTCGCCATCGGCGCGTCCTACGCCGGCAAGTGCCCGGTGACCATCACCTCCGGCCCCGGCTACTCGCTCAAGCAGGAAGCCATTGGCCTCGCGGTGATGGCCGAGATTCCGCTGGTGGTGGTGAACGTCCAGCGCGGCGGCCCGAGCACCGGCCAGCCGACCAAGGCCGAGCAGGGCGACCTGATGACCACCATCTACGGCAGCCACGGTGATGCGCCGAAGATCGTCATGGCGCCGGCGACGATCGAAGAGTGCTTCTACTCGATGATCACCGCGCGCAAGCTGGCCGAGTCGTCCCATACCGTGGTCGTCGTGCTGACCGATGCCACGCTCGCCACCTCGCAGCAGCCCTACAAGCGGCCCGAGTTCAACGACGCCTGGATGGCCCCACCCCTCGACCAGAGCGCGGGGCCCGCCGGTGCCAAGCCCTACGACTGGGATGCCACCACCGGGATCGCCCGCCGCTTCATCCCCGGCCAGCCGGGCGGCATGCATACGGTCACCGGCCTCGCGCACGACCGCAACAGCCATGTGGCCTATGACCCGGACATCAACCAGGAAGGCCTGCGCGCGCGCAGCATGAAGATCGCCGCGCTGCAGAAGACCCTGCTGCCGCCGGAAGTGGTGGGTCCGAAGGAAGGCGATCTGCTGGTTCTCGGCTGGGGCAGCAGCAAGGGCGCCATCGAGGAAGCCGCCGCGGCGCTGCGCGCCGAAGGCAAGAAAGTCTCGACCGCTCACCTGCACTACCTGCAGCCGATGCAGCCGGGCATCAAGGAAATCATGCAGGGCTTCAAGAAGGTGATGACCATCGAGACCAACTACAGCGACAGCCCGGACGAACCGATCATCGACGAGAACAACCGTCGCTACGCCGCGCTGGCCACTCTGCTGCGCTCGCGCTACCTGGTCGACGTCGACTGCTGGACCGAAGTCCGCGGCCAGCCGATCAAGCCGAGCACCATCCGTCGCGTGCTCCAAGAACAGCTGCAAAACTAAGGAATCGACGCCATGAAATTCTCTTCCACCGAATGCCTGCTTGATCTGTACGAAGAAAAGAAGCAACTGGAGGACTACCAGAGCGG
>RRZT011609350.1_pt1 | contig 11197 bp, 11 predicted proteins | sample 2165551 | NCBI WGS metagenome assembly RRZT01 (sample SAMN10456910, study PRJNA506462) | wastewater metagenome | biome: wastewater; feature: sludge; material: wastewater sludge; isolation source: wastewater sludge with Escherichia coli K12::gfp cells carrying plasmid... | place: USA: Moscow, Idaho...
CACGGCGGCTTTCTCGGTGTGCTGATCGCAATGGCGCTCTGGGCCCGCAAGAGCGGCTGCAACTGGCTGACCCTCACCGATTTCATCGCCCCCCTAGTACCACTCGGCCTGGCCGCCGGTCGCGTCGGCAACTTCATCAATGGCGAACTCTGGGGACGCATCGCCGATCCAGCCCTGCCCTGGGCCATGGTTTTTCCGCAATCCGGCAGTCTGGAACCGCGCCATCCTTCGCAGCTCTATCACGTCGGTCTGGAAGGCGTCGCACTCTTCATCCTGCTGTGGTGGTACAGCGCCCAAGCACGCCCGCGGGGCGCCATCTCCGGCCTGTTCCTGATCGGCTACGGCAGCTGCCGCTTCATTACCGAATTCTTCCGCGAACCGGATGCCGGCATTTTCGGCCACTCCTACAGCATCAGCATGGGGCAATGGCTGTCGCTACCGATGCTACTGGCGGGTGTCGCCCTGCTCGCCTTGGCCTACCGGAAGAAATCCCTATAATCCCCCACCATTCAACCTCGTTTCTGGAGAAACACATGACCCGTCCGTTCAAAGTCCTCGGCATCCAGCAAATCGCCATTGGCGGTCCGTCCAAGGAAAAACTCAAGACCCTGTGGGTGGACAAACTGGGGCTGGAAGTCACGGGGACTTTTCAGTCCGAGCGCGAAAACGTGGATGAAGACATCTGCGCCATGGGCAAGGGGCCGTTCAAGGTGGAAGTCGACCTGATGCAACCGATCGACCCGGAGAAGAAACCCGCCGTTCACGCCACGCCGCTCAACCACGTCGGGCTGTGGATCGACGATCTGCCCAAGGCCGTGGAGTGGCTGTCCGCCAACGGGGTGCGTTTCGCCCCCGGCGGCATCCGCAAGGGCGCAGCGGGTTTCGACATCTGTTTCCTGCACCCGAAAGGCAACGACGAATTCCCGATCGGCGGCGAAGGGGTGCTGATCGAACTGGTACAGGCCCCACCGGAAGTGGTGGACGCTTTCGCCAAACTGGCCGGCTGACACAGCCGCACCTGAGCATACTTCGGAGAAAGCGCGCGTGCCGTGGGCACGCCATGCGTTGCCGCAATTGAGGAAGCAACCTGTGGACACTACCGACGACGACCTTGCCAGCACGCGCGCCGCCCTCAACCCGATGCTGGATGCCACGGCAGCCATCCTGCCCTGGATCAGCCAGACCCCGACAGCGCGCTTTCCGCCGGAGCTCAACAAGCGCTGGCAATCGGCCTGGGCGGAGTTTGCCGATACCTGGCGCCAGCACGCCAGCAACGATCCTGCCCGCTTCCGCCGCAGCGCCATGCTGATCATGAGCATTGCACTCGAAAGCGCCGATGCCGACTGTCTGGGCCTTGCTGAAAGCCTGGCCAGCACCGCCGACCATCTCGAGCACAAAACCCCTGGCAACCGCTTGCAGGCCGCGCTGCACGCCCTGTGCGACGTCATGCTGGACACATCCGACAAGCACCTGCCACAAGGCCTGGAACACCCGCATCTGAACGAGCGCCTGCGCCATTTCCGGGATCGTCTGGAAACCGCCTTGCGCCCTTCCGGCAAACCCGGCGAACGCTCCGACGTACTCGACCGGCTATTCGTGGAAGATGCCGAGGAGCGCCTCGCCCATATGCGCGAATCCCTGGAAACCCTGCCCATCGACATTTACGGCATTGCCGAAGAATGCGAAGCGCTCATCCAGCACGCCGAGCAGATCGAAATGTGGGGCATCTACCACCTGGGGCGCACGGTGCACCACCTCGCCCTGCAGTTGTACGACGCTAGCGAAGCCGACCTGGACCGTGCCGCCGACGCCATCGGCGCTCAGCTCGACCTGCTTGAACAGGCCCTGCACGCCATCGAGTATTGATTGGCACTGCCAGTCAACGCAACGGGGAGGCCGCAGCCTCCCCGTTTTTTTCTGCCGGCGTTCAGCGTGCCGACAATGCTGCAATACGCTGTTCCAGCGGCGGGTGGGTGGCAAACAGGCTACCAATCCCGCCAGCGATGCCGGAAGCTGCCATATTCTTGGGCAAAGGTTCGGTATGCAGATTACCCAGACGACGCAGAGCATTCTGCATCGGCACCGCCGACCCCATCAGGCTCGCCGCACCGGCATCGGCGCGGAATTCACGCTGCCGGGAGAACCAGGCGACGATGATGCTGGCCAGGATGCCGAATACCACTTCGCAGATCATGCTGGTCACCATGTAGCCGATACCGGGGCCACTGCTTTCGCTGTCGTTGCGACGCAGGAAGGAATCGACCAGGTAACCGATGACGCGGGAAATGAAGATGACGAAGGTGTTAACCACCCCCTGAATCAGGGTCAGGGTCACCATGTCGCCGTTGGCGATGTGTGCCACTTCGTGCGCCAGCACGGCTTCGGCCTCTTCGCGGGTCATGTTCTGCAGCAGGCCGGTCGATACCGCCACCAGCGAACTGCTCTTGCTGGCGCCGGTGGCGAAAGCGTTCGGTTCGCCTTCATAGATCGCCACTTCCGGCATCGGCAGACCCGCACGATCAGCCAGTTTGGCGACACTGTCGATCAGCCAGACTTCGGTTGACGAAGAGGGCTGGGTAATGACCCGGGCGCCCGTACTCCATTTCGCCATCGGCTTCGAGATCAGCAGCGAAATGAAGGAACCGCCGAAACCGATCACGGCAGCAAACGCCAGCAACGACCCGAGATCCAGGCCATTGGCAGTCAGGAAGCGATTAACACCAAGCAGGCTGGTCACCACGCTGAGCACGAGCATGACCGCCAGGTTGGTCACCAGAAAAAGCACAATGCGTTTCATAACGAACTCCGTCGGTGAAAAAACGTTGCGATGGTACCGCAATTGGATTCCAGAAAAAAACGGAGCAGAATGGAAAAAATTTCTGATTTTTTCGAAGCAACTTTTCCCGCCAAAGCCCCTCCCGCCATGCTCAATTACAAGCACCTGCACTATTTCTGGGTCGTCGCCAAGGAAGGCAGCATCACGCGTGCCGCAGAGCGTCTGGGCGTCGCCGTCCAGACCATCAGCGGCCAACTGAGCCTGCTGGAACGCCAATTCGGCAAAGCCCTGTTCGTCACTCAGGGGCGACGGCTGGCCCTGAGCGAAACCGGGCGCATAGCGTTACGCTTCGCCGACCAGATTTTCCAACTCGGCGAGCAGCTGGAAGAAGCCATCGCCCAGGACGACAACGGCCAGATCCTGCGTCTGCGCGTCGGCATTTCGGACAGTATCCCGAAGCTGCTGGCCTACCGCCTGCTGACCCAGGTCACGGCGCTGCCTGGCGAATTGCGGCTGATCTGCCTGGAAGGCAGCTTCGACAACCTGCTCGCCGACCTCGCCCTGCACCGACTCGATCTCGTCCTGACCGACCGTGCCGCGCCGGCCACCGGCAATCTCAAGGTCTTCAGCACCCACCTGGGCGAGTTTTCCACCGGGCTGTTTGCTTCCCCCAAGCTCACTGACCGGCAGACAGGATTCCCCGCCAGCCTGAACGGCGCACCGCTGCTCCTGCCAACCCGCCACAACGCGCTACGGGTACGGATCGACCGCTGGTTCGACGAACACGGACTACTGCCACGCATCGTCGGTGAATTTCAGGACAGCGCCCTGCTCACCACCTTCGGCCGCGGCGGCCTGGGCATCTTCCCGGCGCCGCTGGTCCTGAGCGAGCAACTGGCCAGCGAATACGATGCCCAGCTGCTGGGAGACATGACCGGGGTGGCAGAACAGATCCATGCCATCTCCACCGAACGCAAGATCCGCCACCCGGCCATCGAGGCGCTCTGCCGCACGGTGTCGCAAAGCGTTACCCAGCCCCCACCATGAGCGGGGCTATAATCTGCCGCTTTTCAGCCTCCGCATCACTCCACAATGTCATTACACAGAATTCTCGCCCTGGCGCTCTGCCTCCTCCTGCCCACTTTCGCCAGTGCCAATGTCGCCCCAGTTCCGCCCAACCTGGCCGCCAATGCCTGGCTGCTGATTGAAGTTTCCTCCGGACAAACCCTGGCTGCGGAAAAAGCCGACCAGCGACTGGAGCCTGCCTCACTGACCAAGTTGATGACGGCCTACCTGAGCTTCGCCGCCCTGCGCGACAACAAGCTCAAGCTGACGCAAACTCTTCCGGTCTCGGAAAAAGCCTGGCGCACCGGCGGCTCGAAAATGTTCGTCAAAGTCGATACGCAAGTCGCCGTCGATGACCTGCTCAAGGGCATGATCGTGCAATCCGGCAATGACGCCTGCGTGGTGCTGGCGGAAGGCATTGCCGGCAGCGAAGAAAACTTCGCGCAGATGATGAACCGCGAAGCCAAACGCCTGGGCATGAAGCACACCCACTTCCGCAATTCCACCGGCCTGCCCGACCCGCAGCACGTCACCACCGCCCGCGCCCTCGCCACCCTGGCTACGGCCCTGATCCGCGACTTCCCCACCGAATACCAGAAATACTATTCGCTGAAGGAATTTCGCTACGCCAACATCAGCCAGCCCAACCGCAATCGCCTGCTGTGGACCGACCCGACCGTGGATGGCGTCAAGACCGGCCATACCGATGCGGCCGGTTACTGCCTGATCTCCTCCGCCCTGCGCGAGCAGCGCCGCCTGCTGGCGGTCGTGCTTGGCACCAGCTCGGACAAAGCACGCGCCACGGAGTCCGCCAAACTGCTGAACTGGGGCTACATCGCTTACGACGCTGTCAACCTTTATCCGCAAGGCCGCCCCGTGGGCACGCCGCGCGTCTGGAAAGGCAGCAAGAATCAGGTTGCAGCCGGTTTCGACCAAGCGTTCACCATTGCCGTCCCCAAAGGCATGGGCGACCAGCTCAAGGCCGAATACATTGCCCCGGCCCGCCTGATGGCGCCGGTCAAGAAAGGGCAGATCGTCGGCAGCCTCAAACTCACGCTCGCCGGCCAGCCCTATGGCGAATATCCGGTCAGCGCCCAGGCGGATGTGCCGCTGGCGGGTGCCTTTGGCCGCGCCGTGGATACCGTCAAACTCTGGTTCAAGTCACTCCAAACGTCGAAATCCCCCACCATTCCCCCCGCTGACAGCGACACCCTGCTTGAATTCCCCTGCGACTTTCCGCTCAAGATCATGGGCCATGCCGTGGATGAGCTGGCACAGACCGTGCTCACCATCGTCACCCGGCATGCTCCGGATTTTGACGGCGCCCGCATGGAAATGCGCAGCAGCAGCGGCGGCAACTACCTCAGCCTGACCTGCACCGTGCGTGCGACCTCCAAGCCACAGCTGGATGCGCTCTACATGGAGCTGACCAGTCACCCCCTGATCAAGGTCGTGCTCTGAGGTGAGCATGCCCCCCGCCCAGCTCCTCTGCCCCCCACCGGCGCCCTGCCTGCGGGTGCGGCGGCTCGGGCGCGTGGAGTACGCGCCAACTTTCGCCGCAATGCAGGAATTCACGGCCACACGCACAGCGGAAACCGCCGATGAACTGTGGATCGTCGAACACCCCCCGGTATTCACCCTGGGCCAGGCCGGAAAGCCGGAGCACCTGCTGCGCGATATCGGTATCCCGCTGGTGCAGATCGACCGCGGCGGCCAGGTCACCTACCACGGCCCCGGCCAAGTCGTCATCTACCTCCTGCTCGACCTCAACCGCCGCCAGCTCAAGGTGCGGGAACTGGTCCGCCACATCGAACAGGCCGTCATCGACCTGCTCGCCGCGCATGGCGTGACCGCCGAACGCCACACCAATGCGCCCGGCGTCTATGTCGCCGGCGCCAAGATCGCCGCCCTCGGCCTGCGCATCCGCCGTGGCTGCAGCTACCACGGCGTGGCACTCAACGTGCAGATGGATCTTTCCCCGTTTGCCGCCATCAACCCCTGCGGCTACCCCGGGCTGGCCGTCACCCAGACGCATGATCTGGGACTGGCGCTGACGCCGGATACCGCCGCCGACGAACTCACCCGGCATCTTCTCCTGCAACTGCAACCGACTGACGATACACACCATGGCTGAGGCAAAAGGCATCAAGCAAAAAGGCGAACTGAAAACCGCACGCATCCCGATCAAGATCGTGCCGGTCGATACCCCGCTGAAGAAACCCGACTGGATTCGCGTCAAGGCCGGCAACAGCGCCGGCCGTTTCGGCGAAATCAAATCCATGTTGCGCGAAAAAAAGCTGCATACCGTCTGCGAAGAAGCTGCCTGCCCCAACATCGGCGAATGCTTCGGGCGCGGCACGGCCACCTTCATGATCCTCGGCGACATCTGTACCCGCCGCTGCCCCTTCTGCGATGTCGGTCACGGCCAGCCACTGCCGCCCGATCCGCACGAACCGCAGCAGCTCGCCGATTCCGTGGCAGCCTTGAAATTGAGCTACGTCGTCATCACCAGCGTGGATCGCGACGATCTGCGCGACGGCGGCGCCCAGCACTTTGTGGACGTGGTCCGCGCCGTACGTGAGCGCTCACCCAGTACCCGCATCGAGACTCTGGTTCCTGATTTTCGTGGCCGCATGGATATCGCCCTGGAGGTGCTCGGTCAGGCCCTGCCCGACGTCCTCAACCACAACATGGAAACCGTGCCCCGCCTCTACAAGCAGGCCCGCCCCGGCGCCGATTACGCCCATTCGCTGGAATTCCTCAAACGCTTCAAGGCCCGCTACCCGCAAACCACCACCAAATCCGGGCTGATGGTCGGCCTGGGCGAAACCGATGAGGAAATCCTCGAAGTCATGCGCGATTTACGTGCCCACGACGTCGACATGCTCACCATCGGCCAGTACCTCCAGCCCTCCGGCGGCCACCTGCCGGTGCTGCGCTACGTGCATCCCGACGTGTTCAAGATGTTCGAGACCGAAGCCCTCAAGATGGGCTTCAAGAACGCCGCCTGCGGCCCGATGGTCCGCTCCAGCTACTGGGCCGACCAGCAGGCCCACGGGGCGGGGGTGGTGTAAGCCACGCACCCACCAAGCGCTCCCAATGCCCCGCCCCGGCGGGGCATTTTCATGTCGGGGGGAACCCCGCGCCCACCCGGCAGTCAGCATCCAGACAACCCCAACCGAGAACACGCCATGACCAACGCCCTGCAAGCCATCCCCGTGAACAAGATCGACGGCACCCCCGCCACCCTCGCCGAGCACGCCGGCAAGGTGCTGCTGGTGGTGAACGTAGCCTCCAAGTGCGGCCTCACCAAGCAGTACGAGGGGCTGGAGAAGCTCTACGAGCAATACCGCGACCAGGGTCTGGTGGTGCTCGGCTTCCCGGCCAACGACTTCGCCGGCCAGGAGCCGGGCAGCGATGCCGAGATCGCCGGCTTCTGCAGCGCCAACTTCGGCGTACAGTTTCCGATGTACAGCAAGCTGGTCGCCACCGGCCCGGGCAAGCACCCGCTCTACGCCGCCCTCACCGCCGCGAAGCCCGAGACCGAAGACCGCGCCGGCATGGAAGAAGCCCTGCGCGGCTACAAGATCGAACCCACCGCCGCGCCCGAGGTGCTGTGGAACTTCGAGAAGTTCCTGATCGCTCGTGACGGCCAGGTGCTGCGCCGCTTCGCGCCCGACACCGCGCCCGATGCACCGAAGCTCGTCGAGGCGATCGAGGCTGCCCTCGCCGCCTGAGGCCGGCCTGGGGCTGCTCCCACCGGGGCGCGGCCCCGCCACCGTCAGAACGCCACCATGCCCTGGCTCCTGCTCTTCGCCGCCATCGTCGCGGAAGTCGTCGCCACCTCGCTGCTGAAATCCACCGCGGGCTTCACCCGCCTGGGGCCGTCGGTGGTGGTGGTGCTCACCTACGGGGCAGCCTTCGTGCTGCTGTCCCACTGCCTAAAGCGGATTCCGGTCGGCGTCGTGTATGCGGTGTGGTCCGGGGTCGGGGTGGCGCTGATCACGCTGGTGGCGTGGATCTTCCTGGACCAGCCGCTCGACGCGCCAGCCCTTACCGGACTGGCCTTGATCGTCTGCGGGGTGGTGGTCATCAATGCCTTCTCGAAGACGGCGGCCGAATGAACCGCGAGGGCGTTTGAGATGCAGTGGCTGTGGCTGGCGGTGGCCATCCTTGCCGAGGTGATCGCCACCTCGGCGCTCAAATCGTCCTACGGCTTCCGGCGCCTGGGGCCGTCGGTGGTGGTGGTGTGCGGCTACGCCCTGTCGCTCTACCTGCTCTCGCGCACCCTCGACGTGCTACCGGTGGGCGTGGTGTATGCGATTTGGTCCGGCGCCGGGGTCGCCCTCGTCACGCTGGCCGGGCGGGTGTTCTTCAAGCAGGTGCTCGACCGCGCGGCACTCATCGGAATCGCAATGATCGTCAGCGGCGTGCTCGTGCTGCAACTATTCTCCGACTCGGTGACGCACTAGCCGGGCGGCACCCCCGCCGCCGCAAAATACGCATCCAGCCGGGCGATCCAGCCGGCCTTCTCAGCGTCCGTCGCAAAGCTCGCCTCGAAGCTGTTGCGGGCCAGCCGGTACCAGGTGGCGGCGTCGAAGCCGAAGGCGGCGTGCACGGCGCGGATGTTGTCGTTGAGATAGCCGCCGAAGTAGGCTGGGTCGTCACTGTTGATCGTCACCTTGGCACCGGCGGCGATGAGCTGCGGCAGGCTGTGCTCCGCCATCGAGCCAAACACGCACAACCGCGTGTTCGACAGCGGGCACACCGTGAGCGGCACCTGCTCCCGGGCCAGGCGGGCGAGCACCGCCGGGTCTTCCGGCGCCCGCACGCCGTGGTCGATGCGCCGCGCGCCGAGGATGTCGAGCGCCTCGGTTATGTAAGCCGGCGGCCCCTCCTCGCCGGCGTGGGCCACCACCGGCCGGCCCAGCGCCCGGCAGCGCGCGAACAGCCGCGCAAACTTCGACGGCGGATGGCCGCGCTCCGACGAATCCAGCCCGAAACCGTGGATGCGCCCGATGAAGGGCTCGGCCTCGGCCAGCGCGGCGAGGCATTCGTCCTCACTCAGATGACGCAGGAAGCACATGATCAGCCGCCCCGAGATGCCCCAGCGCCGCGCGCCTTCGGCGAGGCCGTCGCCCAGGCCGTCTAGCACCGTGGCGAACGAAATGCCCCGCGCCGTGTGGGTCTGCGGGTCGAAGAAGATTTCGGCGTGGACCACCCCGTCGGCGGCGGCCCGTTCGAGGTAGGCCAGCATCAGGTCGCGGAAATCAGCGCGGGTGCGCAGCACATCGGCGCAGGCGTAATATAGGTCGAGGAAGGACTGCAGGCTGTCGAAGGCGTAGGCCGCCTTCAGCGCCGCCTCATCGGCGTAGGGCAGCGCGACGCCGTTGCGGCGCGCCAGCGCGAAGGCCAGGTCGGGCTCCAGGCTGCCCTCGATGTGGATGTGGAGCTCCGCCTTCGGCATGCCAAGGGCCAGAGCGAGCGGGTCGGCGCAGGTCATGATCGATCTCCACGGGCGAACAAGACTCAATCATAGGCCCCGCAACCCGCTGGATCGACAATCGGCGAAAGTTTCCACCTGACGGGCCGTCAAGGGCACACCGATACGCAGTACACTGCGCCGCCGCCCTCACCCCCGCCAAAGCTCGACGACATGGACATCGTCTTCTTCATTTACGGCCTCGCCTTCATGGTGCTGGGGGTCGTCATCATCATCTGGCCCAAGGAAGGCAGCCGCTTCGAGTTTGCCCGGCTGAGCCTGTGGCTGGCGGGCTTTGCCTTCGTGCACGGCACGCTGGAATGGATGGAGCTGTGGCGCGTCGTCCGCAGCGACAACCCGGCGCTCGCCGCCGCCCGCCCGCTCACCCTGCTCGCGTCCTACATGCTGCTCTTCGAGTTCGGGCGCCGCATGCTGCACGCTGCCCAGGCAGACACGCCCCACCGGCAGCGCGCCGGTGCCTGGATCCACGCCCTGCTGCTGGGCGGCGTCGCGGCGGGCAGCTTCGCCCACGACGCGCCCCTGGACAGCCTGGCCATCTGGACCCGCTACCTCTACGGTTTTCCCGCGGCCCTGCTGTCGGCCGTCGGACTGCAGGCCTACGCCAGCCGGCGCATCCGCCCCGCCCTGGCGGCCGGCGAATTCACCACAGTGCGACGCAGTTGCCAGCTCGCCGGGGCAGCCTTCGCCGCCTACGGTGTGCTGGCCGGCCTGATCGTGCCGCAGGCCCCGTGGCCGCCCGCAAGCTGGCTCAACCAGGACGTCTTCTCCGCCATCGTCGGCATCCCCGTGCAGATCCTGCGTGCCGCCTGCGCCGTGCTGATCGCCGCCTCGATGGCCCACGTGTTGCGCATCTTCCACCTGGAACAGCAGCAGCACCTCACCCGCACGCTCCGGCAGACCGCCGACGCCCTCGAAGAGGCCGGCCATCTGGGCCGCCACAACCGGCTACTGCTCGAATCCGTGGCCGAGGGCATCTTCGGCCTCGACACCGCGGGGCGCACCACCTTCATCAACCCGGTGGCGCTCACGCTGCTCGGCTACACGGCAGACGAGCTGATCGGCCAGCCGATGCACGCCCTCACCCACCACAGCCAGCCCGACGGCCAGCCCTACCCCGCCGAGGCCTGCCCGAGTCACCAGACGCTGCAGGACGGCCAGCCCCGCCACGTGGCCCAGGACCACTTCTTCCGCAAGGACGGCAGCAGCTTTCCCGTCTCCTACCACACCGCCCAGGTCCAGGAGCAGGGCCGGGTGATCGGCGCGGTGGTGGTCTTCGAGGACATCTCCGAGCGCGTCCGCCTCGACACCGAGCTGCGCGCCTACCGCGACCACCTCGAGCAACTGGTCGCCGAGCGCACCGCCCAGCTGACCGAGGCCGAGGCCTACAGCCGGCTGATCCTCGAGAGCTCGGCCAGCGGCCTCTACGGCATGGACGCCCAGGGCCGCTTCACCTTCATCAACCAGGTCGCCAGCGACTTGCTGGGCCACCCCCACGGCAGCCTGATCGGCCAGAAGGTGCACCTGAGCGTGCACCATCACCACGCCGACGGCACCGAGTTCCCACCGGAAGACTGCCCGATGCTGGCCGCCCTCGTGCGGGGCGAATCGGTGCACAACGACGACGACCTGTTCTGGCGCGCCGACGGCAGCCCGCTGCCCGTCGCCACGGCCATCCGCCCGATGCACCGGGACGGCCAGATCGTCGGCGCGGTGGTGAGCTTCACCGACATCCGCCAGCGCAAGGCCGCCGACGAGGCCCGCCGCCAGGCCCTGCGCGAGGCAGAGCGGCTGGTACGGATCAAAAGCGAGTTCCTCGCCAACATGAGCCATGAGATCCGCACCCCGCTCAACGC
>RRZT010099431.1_pt1 | contig 11195 bp, 17 predicted proteins | sample 2165551 | NCBI WGS metagenome assembly RRZT01 (sample SAMN10456910, study PRJNA506462) | wastewater metagenome | biome: wastewater; feature: sludge; material: wastewater sludge; isolation source: wastewater sludge with Escherichia coli K12::gfp cells carrying plasmid... | place: USA: Moscow, Idaho...
AGGGTCAGTGTAAGGCCGGCCCTGCCCCACGGCGTCCGGCGCTGACCGACACGGGTCGTGATCATTAGTGGTGTGTCTCTCAACTGGGTTGCCGTTTCGCGGTGGTTGAGTGCGTGCATCGCAAGGCCGACGAGCGAGGGATACCGGGTCGTCTCTCGACCGAGGAGAACGCCGCGAGGTGCGTGCTCAGGCGCCGCGAAGTGGTGACTCATGTGGGAGACGCACCACTAGGCTCGAACCGACGATCGAAGGAGTTCACCGATGCCGCTGGAACCCACCTACCTGGCAGACGCCGACCGCTACGACGGCCGCATGCCCTACCGCCGCACCGGACGCAGCGGCCTGCTGTTGCCCGCCATCTCGCTGGGCCTGTGGCACAACTTCGGCGACGACGTGCCGTTCGCCAATCAGCGCGCCACCCTGCGCCGGGCTTTCGACCTGGGGATCACGCACTTCGACCTGGCCAACAACTACGGGCCCCCGTACGGGTCGGCCGAGACCAACTTCGGCCGGCACCTGCGTGAGGACTTCCTGCCCTACCGCGACGAGTTGGTCATCTCGTCGAAGGCCGGTTGGGACTTCTGGCCCGGCCCCTACGGCGACTTCGGCTCGCGCAAGTACCTGCTCGGCTCCCTGGACGCCTCGCTGCAGCGGATGGGCCTGGATTACGTCGACATCTTCTACCACCACCGCTTCGACCCCGACACACCCCTGGACGAGGCCATGGGCGCGCTCGACCACGCGGTGCGTTCCGGACGCGCCCGCTACATCGGCGTCTCGTCCTATTCCGGGCGGCGCACTCTCGAAGCGGTGTCGATCCTGCGCGAACTCGGCACCCCACTGTTGATCCACCAGCCGTCCTATTCGATGCTGAACCGGTGGGTCGAGGAGAACCTGCTCGACGTGCTCGGCGACGAAGGGGTCGGCTGCATCGCGTTCTCGCCGCTGGCCCAGGGCATGCTCACCGACAAGTACCTGAACGGCGTACCCGAGGGCTCACGCATGGCTCAGGACAAGTCGCTGTCACCCGACCTGCTGACCAAGCAGAACCTCACCCACATCAGAGCCCTGAACGAGATCGCGCAGGGCCGCGGCCAGAGTCTGGCGCAGTTGGCGCTGGCGTGGGTGCTGCGCGACGAGCGGGTCACCTCGGCGTTGATCGGCGCGTCCAGCGTCACCCAGTTGGAGAACAGCCTCGGAGCCCTGCAGAACCTCGAGTTCAGCGACGACGAACTCAAGGCCATCGACAAGCACGCGGTCGAGGGCGGCATCAACCTCTGGTCGGGCCCCGGCACCGCCTGACCGAGCAGTGCCACCATGACCAACCCAGCCGACACGCACACGACCACCACCCGGGCGATCGCTGCCCAAGGCTGATCTCCGCGAGGGCGGATTAAGGGCCGACAGCACCGCTCGACGCCGATTTGCGCCGACCAGGACCCCGGCGGGGGTGTTGTCGGCCGCGGGATTCCACCATCGGCCACGCCCGCAGATCCCCGCTGTCAGGATCGGCGTGCGGTGATGCAGCAACCGAGCGACGATCGTCCAGCCGGCGGCGCTGCTGGCCGCGATCGCGTCCGGCGTGTTCGCATGATGATCGTGCTGTTCAGCCTGCCGCTGGCGCTGGGGGTGCTGGACGTCGCCGCCGCGCAGGTGGCCGTCTGCCTGATCACCTGGGCCGGCGTCAGGCTCGACCGTCCCGGCTCGCGGGCGCCCCTGGGCCCGCATGCCTGGGCCGCCACCGTCACGGTGATCGCGGTGCATCTGGTCGGCATCGTCGTCGCCGGCCCGGGTTCGCTGGTCCGCTGCCTTGGGTTCGCTGGTCCGCTGCCTGGGCTGGCCGGTCTGGCGGATGGTGGGCAGCGATGGTGCACCGGCCCTGCAGTGGGTTCGGATCGGCCTCGGCCTGGCAGCCGCGGGGCTGCTGATGACGCTCGTGCTGCGGGCCTGGCGCATCCCATCGCTGCGACCACTGGGGGTGGCGGTGGCCACCGCCTGGGTCGCGGAGTTGTTGCTCGGTCAGTTGATCGCCGGGCAGTTCACCGGCGACCAGGCCCGGCACTTCGGCCTGGCGGCGCTGTACTCGATGCTGGCCGGGCTGATCGTGTGGCTGCTGGCGCTGCTGGCCTCCGCCGGCTCGCCGACGTGGTCGGGCGGGCCGCCCGCCGAGACCCCCCACGCAGCCGGCGACGCCGGGGTGCCGGTGCCGAGCCGGTCCGGAACTCGGCCCGGATCGTCCTCGCCGTAGCGCGGAGGCGCCGCTCCCGGCGGTTCAGCCGGCCGGGTGGCCGATCACCTTCAGCAGGGCGGCCCGGAACTCAGCCGGACGCTCCAGGTGCGGTGAGGGGCCGACCCCTTCGAGCACCACCTCGGTGACCGCGCCGCCGGCGGCGCGGTAGCCGTGCAGCACGTCCCGGGTCTGGGACACCATCTCCTGCGCAGGGGCCGTGCTGAACCTCGCTACTCGCGTCCTTCATCGAGAGGTATGAGCATCGTGCGAAACTGCCCCGGCGTGGTGTGCAGTTGCCAGATGCGGTCGGCGACCCCGTCGACGCCGCCCTCGATCTGCAGCTTCGGGATCGACCCCGGAATCACCAGCTGCACGACCCGAACACCCTCGTCGGCCAGAGCGTCGTGCAGCATCTGGCCGTACGCGCTCTCGGCGGGAAACGCCACCGACGTGCCAGCGAAGCCGGCTCGGGCCTGCACCGACGTGCCGCCGTTGATCAGCACGATCGTGCCGTCGCCGGCGGCGCGCATCGCCGGCAGCACCGCGCGAACCGCCGCGATCAGGCCGAGCGCCGAGAAGCGCAGCGCCTCCAGCGCGACCTCGGGGGTGAGGTCGAGCACCGGCTGCAGATACGCGCGGGACGGCAGTGGGCTGTACTGCAGGGCGGTGATCGGGCCGAGGTCGGCTGCGGCAGCAACCAGGGCCGCGCCCAGTGACTCGCCATCACGCACGTCGGCCGAATAGCCGCGCGCGGTCACCCCGGCGTCGGCCAGGTCGGCCGCCAGGTCGTCCAGCTTCGCCCGGTCACGCGCGATCAGCGCGATCGCGAACCCCTCGCGACCGAACCTGCGCGCGACCGCGGCGCCGAGCCCGGGGCCTGCTCCGACGACTGCCAACGTTGCCATCGACTTCTCCTTCTCTGCCTTCACCAACCTCGACCCCGAGCCTAGCCAGGTCCGGCGGACTTGCTCGGACCGCGCGTCGGCCCCCAGTGGCTCTGCCACAGTGTGAACATGACAAACGACTCGCAGCTGCGACGTCTGGTCGGCACCTGGCGCGGCGAGGGCCTGGGCTGCTACCCCACCATTGCCGACTTCGGCTACACCGACGAGATCACCTTCACCGACACCGGCAGGCCGTTTCTGCACTTCGTGCAACGAACCTCGATCGACGGCCAACCCAGGCACACCGAGACGGGCTATTGGCGCATGCCGAACCCGGACGCCGTCGAGGTGGTGATCGCACTGCCCAGCGGACAGGCCGAACGAGGATCCGGCACCTGCCGTACCGATGACGACGGCGCACTCGTGGTGCACACCGACGCTTCGGTGCAGAACACCCCGACCGCGAAGCGGGTCGACCGCGTTGTGCGCAGCGTGCGGGTCGAGGGAGACCGTATGCACTACGAGGTGTTCATGGAGGCCGTCGGGCAGGGTCTCGCCCTACACCTGTCGTCGGAGCTGACCCGCCAACCCAGCGGGGCCTGAGTCGCGTTCGGCTCGGGTGCAACTGGGGCCCGGGATTCGCCTTTCATATACCCCAGGGGGTATAGTGAAGGAAACGACCTCGACGAAGGAGACCTCCCATGTGCAGCCCCACCACCTGCCGGACCTGCGGCAAGACGACCTGGACCGGCTGCGGCCAGCATGTGGCCGCGGTGAAGGCACGGGTGCCGGCCGGCCAGTGGTGCGGTGGACACGCCCAGTCGGGTTCGACGGGGCCGTCCACGATCAAGGCGAGCTCCGGGCTGTTTCGAATCTTCGGCCGGTGAAACGGGCCGGACTCGCTGCTGCCCTGGTGGCCGCGGCGGTGCTGCTGACGGGCTGTTCCGGCGCGGCGGTGAGCACCACCGCAGGCCCCACGGCAACCGCCACCCCCGCCGCCGGTGCGAGCCTCAGCCCCAGCGACTTCGCGGCCGCCGCCAAACTGCCGAACACCGTGCTGCTCGACGTGCGGACCCCCGCGGAGTTCGCCGCCGGCCACCTGGCCGGGGCCGTGAACCTGGACGTCGAGTCGGCCGACTTCGCGCGGGCCGCGGCGGGCCTCGACCCCACGAGGAGCTACGCGATCTACTGCCGCAGCGGCAACCGCTCCAAAGCGGCGATGGCCGCGCTCAATCAGACCGGCTTCAGCCACCTGTTCGACCTCGCCGGCGGCATCGGCGCCTGGCAGTCCGCGGGCGGCGAGGTCGTCACCAACTGATCCACCCACAGCCACCAACGAAGGGCAACCCATGGCCACCACAACCCTCACCGCAGCGAACTTCGAGGCCACCGTCACCGGCAATCCCATCGTGCTGGTCGACTTCTGGGCGAGCTGGTGCGGACCCTGCCGGTCGTTTGCTCCCACCTTCGAGGCGGCGTCCACCAGGCACGACGGCGTCGTGTTCGGCAAGATCGACACCGAGGTCGAGCGCGAACTCGCCCAAGCCGCGGGCATCAGCTCCATTCCGACCCTGATGGCGTTCCGCGACGGCATCCTCGTGTTCCGCCAGCCCGGGGCCCTTCGCCCAGCAGACCTCGAGAACCTGATCGAGCAGGTCGAGGCGCTCGACATGGACGACGTCCGCGCCCAGATCGCCGCACAGCAGAGCGCCGGCGTCTGATGCCCGACGAGAGCCGCGAACCCGCCCGGTCGGAGCTGTTCGGCCCGCAGGGTCGAATCCCCACGATCGACGCGGTCGCGCTCGACCGGCAATCAGGCTTCACCGCCCTGCGCAAGGGGTGGCGGCTTCGCCACACGGTGGCGCTCGCGATCATCAGCCCACTGGCCTTCGCCGGCTACGCCGCAGCCCTGGGGGCGGGTTTCGCCCACCCCGTCTGGATCGTGCTGCTCGGCGCCATGTCGCTGGTGGCCGGTCTGATCGTGACCAGCTACCTGCCCATGCCGGGCAGCCGGCAAGCGGCAGCCTCGTCGTGCGGCCTGATGCCCGGCCTGATGGTGCCGGGCGTCGGCGTTCTGCTCGCTCAGGGCTCGGGCCTGCTCAGCGGCGTTTTCGCGCTGGCCATTCTCGGCCTCGGCCTGGTGCAGCGCCTGTCGGGAGCCTCCGCCTGCGGTTAGGTTCGTCGGTTGAGCTGGTCGGAACCACGGATCGGCTCAGGCCAGCGAGAGGAAAAGCTTCTCCAGCTGCGCGGTGTCCATGCCGGAGCCGTCGGGGCTCTCGGTCAGGCACTGGCGAAGACCGGTGGCGATCACGGCGAATCCGGCCCGGTCGAGCGCTTTGGAGACCGCCGCCAGTTGGGTGACGATGTCGGCGCAATGACGACCGTCCTCGATCATGCGAATGACTCCGCCGATCTGACCTTCGGCGCGGCGCAGCCGCTTGACCACCCCGGCCAGTTCGTCGGCGTCGAGCTGCATCGTGGCTACCCCCTCGGCATTGCGATCGAAGGAGATCATAGCCGTCGCCTTTCTCGATGCCCCGTTCGCGACTCTTCTGATACCCTAGGGGGTATCAGAAGGAGGGCCGATGACCACCCGAGCACCTGCGAAGACAGCCGCCGCGTCCGGCTCCGCGTCCGCCGGCCTCGACACGGTCAGCCTTCACCTCGACCCTGTTGAACTGGGCAGCGTGCTCGCCCGACTCAAGCGCGCGCAAGGCCAGATCGGCGGCGTCATTTCGATGATCGAGGGCGGTCGTGACTGTGCCGACATCGTTACCCAGATGGCGGCGGTCTCGAAGGCGCTTGACAAGGTGGGCTTCGCCTTGATCGCCGCGGGCCTGAAGCAGTGCCTCACCGAGCATCCGGACGGATCGGGCATGGACACCACGCAACTCGAGAAGCTCTTCCTTTCGCTGGCCTGAACACCGACCCGCTCGACCGTTGGAGCTTGTCGAAACCGCGGTCTCGACAAGCTCGACCAACGGTTCAGTGGTGGCCCTTGATCACCATGCGCATGATCCGGCTGTTGAACGACAGAAACCTGGTGAACTGAAACGGCAGGCTCTGCCGCATCTTCAGGGTCTTGGCTGTGGGTAGGGGTGACTTCGACAGGTCGGCGATCGGGTCCGATGCGGGTGCGGCGGGTTGCGTCATGATCACTCCGGAATGAACTGCCAGCCCGGACGGGCCTTGGCCTTGTAGAGAAACAGGTAGTGGAGCATCAGCTTCACCCAGTGCCCGTGCAGGCCGAGCTCGCCGCGGGTCTCGCGTTCGTCGCGTCCGGTGCGGTAGCGCTGGTAGTCGGGCACCACCGGCAGCATCGTCATGGCGGCCGCCGAGCCCCGGGTGAGGCCGGCGCCGGCCGAGGCGACGCAGGCCGCACCCATCCGGGCCATCGAGGCGGTGTGGGCCTCGGCGTCGGCACCGTGCTTGATCCGGTCGGCGATGGTCATCGCCACGGTCTTGCCCATCACGCCCGACGGCATGCCGGTGCGTGGTGGCGAGGGCGCGATCATCGTGCCGTTGGCGGTCTTGTGCGGACGCGAGATCTGGTGCGGCGGGGCGAAGGCGATGCCCACCGCCCACAGGTTGTCGTAGCCCGGTGCCGCGTAGGTGGTGGGCCAGTCCTCGGCGCGCCACTGCTCGTACGGCTTGGCGGTGTAGTCGGCGTCCACCTTCATGAAACCGCTGGGCGCGAACAGCTCGGCGGTGATGTCGGCACCGTCGGCGTCGAACGCCTTCAGCGGCACGCCGCCGAAGGGCGGGATCAGCATGGCGAAGTCGAAGCCGATGGTGTGGGCGGCGCCGTCCAGGGTCTCGTAGTGGATCAGCCCGTCCTCGACCTTCGACACGTGCGCGCCGAGAATGGCCTCCACACCACGCTCACGGAACAGCGAGCCCGTCCACAGTTCGCTAGTGGTCTGGAAGCCCTGCTGGTCGAACACCATGCCGCCCACCGACGCCGACCCAGATGTTCGACGGAATCCAGTTCCACTGCGAGTTCGGCGAGACCACGGTGACGCCGTGTTCGCGGCCCAGCAATCGGCGCAGGTGCAGCGCCGCCGTATGGCCCGACACCCCCGCACCCAGAATGACGACCTCGGCCATCACTACCCCTCCCGCCGGCAACACCGCCTGCGATTCGAGCATACCCACGGGGGTACCCAGCCGCAGCCGATTCAGCGATCTGCGATCGATGTGCCAGTCATACCCCCAGGGGTATAAGCTGCAACCATGAAAACAGTAATCATCGGTGGGGTCGCCGGCGGCATGTCCGCGGCGACACGGTTGCGGCGGCTCGACGAGAACGCACAGATCGTGGTGCTGGAGCGGTCCGGCCACGTGTCGTTCGCGAACTGTGGGCTGCCCTACTACATCGGTGACGTCATCACTGATCGCGACGCCCTGCTGCTGCAGACTCCGTCGAGCCTGAAGGCACGGTTCGGCATCGACGTGCGGGTCAACTCCGAGGCGCTCAACATCGATCGCGGCGCCAAGTCCGTTGCGGTGCGCAACGTGGCGACCGGTGAGCAGTACAGCCTGAACTACGACTCCCTGATCCTGGCGCCGGGCGCCGCGCCGTTCGTGCCGCCCATTCCGGGCGTGGAGCGGGCGCTCACCCTGCGCAACATCGCCGACACCGACGAGATGGCCGCAGCGGTCGACGCTGCCCTGGCCCGGCCCGAGCCGACCGCGGTGATCATGGGCGGCGGCTTCATCGGCGTCGAACTGGCCGAGAACCTCACCGAACGCGGACTGAAGGTCACCATCGTCGAGCTCGCCGATCAACTGCTCGCCCCGCTGGACGTCGAGATGGCGGCGCTGGTCGAGAAGCACCTGGTCAAGCAGGGCGTCGGCGTCATCACCGGCGCGTCGGTCACCGAGGTGTGCGCCGACTCGGTCGCGCTGTCCACCGGGGTCGTGCTGCCGGCAGACCTCGTGGTCGCCGCGATCGGCGTCCGTCCCGAGACCGGTCTGGCCGAGGCCGCCGGACTCGAACTCGGTGAGCGCGGCGGCATTCTGGTCGACGACCACCAGCGCACATCCGACCCGTCCATCTTCGCCGTCGGCGACGCAGTGGTGAAGCGCGACGTGATCAGCGGCGCCGAGGCGCTGGTGCCGCTGGCCGGGCCTGCCAACCGGCACGGACGCCTGGTCGCCGACGTCATCGCCGGACGCACCGTCGCGGCCAAGCCGGTGCTGGGCACCGCGATCGTCGGAGCGTTCGGGCTGGCCGCCGCAGCGACCGGCTGGACGGAGAAGCGCGCGCGTGCCGCCGGTCGGAAGGTGCGGGTGATTCACACTCACCCGGCCAACCACGCGGGCTACTACCCGGGCGCCGAGGGCATGAGCCTGAAGCTGGTGATCGACGCCGAGACCGACGCCATTCTCGGCGCGCAGGGCGTCGGTGGCACCGGGGTCGACAAGCGCATCGACGTGATCGCCACCGCGATGCGCGGCGGGCTCACCGCCAGCGACCTGGCCGACCTCGAACTCGCCTACGCACCCCAGTTCGGCTCGGCCAAGGACCCCGTGAACATGCTCGGGTTCATCGCCGAGAACATGCGCGACGGCCTGAGCGAGACCGTGCAGTGGCACGAGGTCGAGAACGAGGTCGGCGAGGGCGTCCAGCTGATCGACGTGCGCACCCCCGCCGAGTACGCCCGCGGCACCGTGGACGGGGCCGTGAACATTCCCGTGGACGACCTGCGCGAACGCATCGGCGAGGTTGCGCAGGACGTCATCGTGCACTGCCAGGTCGGCCTGCGCGGCTACCTGGCGGCCCGCACGCTGGCCCAACACGGACGTCGGGTGCGCAACCTCGACGGCGGCTACCGCACCTGGGCGCGGATCTGAGCTTCTGAGCGCTTCGCCGGCCACTTGACGTCGGTCGACTTCCACAGCTCCGAGGCGGCCGACGCAGTGGCCACTGACCCACAGACCGCGGCGTAGGCGGGTCAGTCGTCTGCGGGTCGGAGCTGCGGATCATCCACCGCGAAGGTGCGGACGGGTCCGGGCCCGGTCTCGGCGGTCTCGAAGCGGACCGTGACCCGGCCCAGCCCGGCACCCCACACCCAACCCGGGCCGTGCTCGTCGTGCACCACGTCCATGCCCGGCCGGTAACCATCAGGGCGGCGGCGGGCCCACGCCAGCGACTCGGGCTGCTCGGTGGTGTCGGGCACAGCGTCGGGGTCGGCAACGACCTCGTCGACCTGCTCGGGTGCGTCGGTCTGCTCACCGAACAGCGCCTCCTGCGCCGATTCGGTCAACCCGGCCACGCCCACGCCCAGCAGCCGGACGCCGCGCAGCAACTCCACCTGGTCGAGCAACGCCCGCGCCACCAGGGTGATCACGGCCGCGTCGTCAGTAGCACCATCGAGGGTGCGCGATCGTGACAGCGTGGTGAAGTCGGGGTAGCGCGCCTTGAGCGTGATGGTGCGGGCGAACAGGTGCGCGGCCGACAACCGCCGGGCCACCGACGCCGCGTCACGGGCGATCACCGCGTGCAGCGCCTCGCGGTCGGTGACGTCGGTTTCGAAGGTGTCCTCCACCGAGATCGACTTGGTTTCGCGGTCGGGTTCCACCGGCCGGTCGTCGCGCGCGAACGCCAGCGCACCGATCCACTCCCCCTGCGACCGGCCCAGCTCACGCACCAGTTCCCGGCTCGACAGCCGCTGCAGGTCGGCGACGGTCGCCACCCCGAGTCGGGCCAGCTTCTCCATCGTCACCGGGCCGATACCGGGAATCGCGCGCGCGGGCAGCGGAGCGATCGTCTCGACCTCGGTGCCCGGGGCGACCAGCCGCACCCCGTCGGGCTTGGCCAACTCGCTGGCCACCTTCGCGATGAACTTGCTCGACCCGACCCCCACCGACGCGGTCAACCCACCGGTCGCCTCGGTGAGCCGAGCCCGCAACGTGGCCACTTCGGCCAGCACCGCCTCGGGCGCCAGCGAACGGTCACCGGCGGCCAGGTCGACGAACGCCTCGTCGAGGCTGAGCGGTTCGACCAGCGGCGACAGTTCGCGCAGCAACCCCATCACGATGCCGCTCGCCTGCCGGTAGGCGCCGAAGCGTCCCGACAGAAAAGCCGCGTGCGGGCAGCGCCGCCGCGCTTCGTGCATCGGCATCGCCGACCGTACCCCGAACACCCGCGCCTCGTACGACGCGGTCGACACCACGCCCCGCTGCCCCACCCCACCGACGATCACCGGCTTGCCCCGCAGCGACGGCTTGTCGCGCTGCTCGACGGCGGCGAAGAAGGCGTCGAGGTCGAGGTGCAGCACCGATGCCTGCGCGCGCATCAGCCCTCGTCAACGGCCCTGCGGCGGTAGCGGACGAACGCGTAGCCGTCACGCTCGTCACGGGCGATCTCGACCCACTCATCGGCGTCGACGGCGGGAAAGAACGCGTCGGCCTCGGGGCTTTGGTCGACCTCGCAGATGTCCAACTCCTGCGTCTGCGGCCAGGCCTCGCGATAGATCTGCGCGCCGCCGCCGATCCACACCGTGCGGCTGTGATCGGCCGCGGCCAAGGCCTCATCGACGCTGGTGACGAACCGCACCGTGGTGTTCTCGGGCAGTGCCTTTCGGCCGGCTTCGGACGCTCGCCACCTCGCGCCGGCCTCGGGGTCACGACTGATCACGATGGACGCGCGGCCCGGCAGCGGCCGTCCGATTGCTTCGAAGGTGGCGCGGCCCATGATCAGGGAGCAGCCGGTGGTGACCCGCTTGAAGCGCTGCCAGTCTTCGGGAATGTGCCAGGGCACGTCGCCCTGCCGGCCGATCGCGCCGTTGCGACCCACAGCCGCGATGGCCACCACGCTCATGGTCGCTCCTTCTCGAGTTCGTGCACGGCGTCGTGAATCGCCTCATGCACACCCACGTCACGCAGCGGCCGAAAGTGGCCGCCGACCTCGAGGGTCACATTACGGGCTCCGGCGAGCTTGCTGCCTTCGGGAATCACTTGGTCGTGGGTGGGCAGCAGCGAGACGATGCGCGCGTTCACGTCACGCTGGGCCGACAGGTCGAGAATGGCCCGGCCGCGCGGCGAGAACACCCCCAGCGGTGAGCGGCGAAACACCG
>RRZT011876452.1_pt1 | contig 11194 bp, 8 predicted proteins | sample 2165551 | NCBI WGS metagenome assembly RRZT01 (sample SAMN10456910, study PRJNA506462) | wastewater metagenome | biome: wastewater; feature: sludge; material: wastewater sludge; isolation source: wastewater sludge with Escherichia coli K12::gfp cells carrying plasmid... | place: USA: Moscow, Idaho ...
ACAGATAAATCCTCCGATCAGAGGCCATTTCAGTCTCGTCTGTCTGATATGCGCGATCACAGTAAAGAATAAAAAGATCGATATCACACTTCTGGCCATTGGAAAGATAGGCAATAGCGTATCAGGTACCCCGATCCTTTTTGATGCGATGATCTGCCAGAACGTCATTCCTATCATCGCAACAATTTCAACCAGGATACTGATTACGATTGCAAACATCGTTCCTCTTGATCTGATGATTTTTACGAATGCTGTTTTATAACCCGGAAGCAGCTGCCCGAGTCGCATATTATGTGCTGCTTCTCTTCTGATTTTACCAACTCCGGTCTCTGTTGAAAATTTATATAAAATCAGTAGTTTCGCTGTCATAATGATAAATGCATTAATATATAAGATCCTGATTGCAGGTGCAAGTGTAAGCCTGGATACAAGAATCGAAGAAATCGGTGCAAACAATGCAGACAGATTTCCTGATATCATGACCCATGAATAAATATGTGTGATCTTGTCTTTAGGTGCGTCTTCAACAAGCAGGCAGTCCCATGAAACGGTAGTGATCTTCATCATTCCATTTAGCAATGCTGCAACCACAAAGAACCAGAACCCCTGGCTAAAAGCCCAAATAATACAGGGAACGCTCCAAGCAAGAAAATCAAAGACCACTGTACTGTTCCTGCGCCCCATTTTATCAATTATGATTCCTGATAAAAATGCAAATATCATTTGTGAGAACATATAGATTGAAGTTACAATTCCTACCTGTACATCATTCATACCAAATGTCAGCATATATACTGTCGCATAAGGCAGACAAAGATTCATGGAAAGTCCCCACATGGGTTCTGTGTAAACACATGCTCTGGAATTTCCTTTTAATTCAAAAAGTGTTTTTAGTAACGTATGCCTTGATAAAAAGTTTCTCATTTCTGTCAATTCTCCCGGTCTGGTTCTATTCTATTCTTTCCTTTTCTTTTTGCCTCATAAAGGTTTCGATCTGCCTGGTCGATCAGTTCCTGGCTGCTTTCCCCAAAATACTGTGTCACTCCACCACTCATCGTAATCGTCATATCTTGTGCAAATATCATATCTGCTATTTTTTTTCGTATCCGGTCAGAAATTATAATAGCCTGATCTTGAACCGTATTTTGGAATACTACCATGAATTCTTCTCCACCATATCTTCCGACAAGATCTGATTCTCTGATGCATTCTTTAATCATACTGGCAATTTCGACCAGTACATAATCTCCATATACATGTCCTTTTTTGTCATTGACCTTTTTGAAATCATCAATATCAAAAAGTACAATGGATAATGCTGACTGTTCTTTTTTTCTGTAATATCAAATACGATTCCTGCGATAAATATCGGTTTCCCATCTTCGCTATACTGCGTGATCCTGCCACGGTCATAATACCATTTATATTCACCTGTATTCATTCTGATTCTGTATTCCACCTCATACACATCAGCATTTCCATACAAATGATCTTTCATTGCCTGCATTGTTTTTTCGTAGTCATCCGGATGAAGCCTTTCAGTAAAAAACTGATAGGTTACATTCTCTGGAATCTCTTCTTTTTTGTACCCTAGTGCTATGATTTTTAATGGATCAAATGTCACAGTATTTGTGACAAGGTTCCAATACCAGTGTCCTAGGTTCCCACTCCAAGCAAACTCTAACTTTGTCTCTTGTTCTTTTTCTTTTAACAGTTCATGATTGAGCATTTCAAGTTCTTCGATCCGTGCGATTAGCTGATCTACAGAATAATTCGAATAATCTTTCATAGGATACCTCATATTCCATTGAATGAATTCAAGATAGCTTCTTTAACTGACGTTATATAGTCTATCATAGATCAAAATATAAAAAAATGCACCCATTTTCATCAAACGAGTGCATTTTTGACTATTTTTTGATTGTTTTTACTGAATTGTGTCTTTTGTCAGAACTGATACACCTGTGTCGACACTTGTTTCTGTAAGTGTTTCACCTTTTAATACTTTTTCAGCTGCTTCGACACCGGATTTTCCCATTACGTCAGGATTCTGTGCCATAGTTGCTAGTAAAAATCCACCTTTGATCAGTTCAGCTATCGTATCAGATTTATCAAATCCAACACCCACTATGCTGCCGTCTCCTGCTTCCTGAATCGCATTACCTGCTCCGACTGTTGATCCTTCATTTGCGCCAAAGATTCCAACAACACCCTGTGTCACATAAGAACTTGCAATATCTTTTGATTTTGCTGCATCGCCTTCACCATACTGTGTTTCAAGTATTTCGAATCCTGAACCTTCAAATGCTGATCTGAATCCTTCTTCACGAGCTACGCAGGAAGCTGTTGCTGCATTCACATTAATGATACCAATTTTTCCTTCTTTAATTCCTTTTGCTTCTAATTCTATCAGCATTGTTGTACCTGCCGTCATTCCTGCAGCTTTGTTGTCAGTTGCAAAAGTAGCTTCACCTTCAAAGTTCGCTGCTGAATCAACATAGATGATCTTTACGCCTGCAGCTGTAGCTTCTTCCAATGCTGCTGTTACAGCATCAGGACCATTCGCTGCAAGTAAAATAGCCTGTGCGCCACCTGCAACGGCATTGTTAATACACTCGATCTGTTTTGCATCATCTTTTACATCTGGTGCAAGCCATGAATAATCAATGTTTCCAAGTTCTTTTGCTGCTTCCTGGCATCCAGCGTCAACATTTTTCCAGTGCTGATCCATCTGATCCATTGTAATCAGGTAAACTTTATAAGGTTCCCCCGCAGCTGCTTCCTCTGCCGGTGCTTCCTCTGTTACTTCTGCTTCTTCTGCCGTTGCTGCTTCTTCTGTTGCTGCTTCTTCCGCTGGTGCTGCTTCCTGTGCTGTTTCAGCTTTACTCTGGCATCCGACCAGCATGGTTGCTACCATCGCAACACAAAGTACGCTACTTAATAATTTCTTTTTCATTTTAATTCCTCCCAATATGTTTTTTATGATAAAAGCTATTTGCTTTTCATCCATTTTCTTGGTTTCCCTGTTCTGACAATCACATCCAGTAAAACTGACACTACTACAATGATTCCAATTACAATATTTCGAATTGCGACCGGTGCACCGGCAAACTGAAGTCCGTTCTGCAAAACGCCCCAGATCGATGCGCCCACAACCGTACCAAGCAGAATTCCCTGCCCACCTAATGTAGATACACCACCAATTACAGAGGCCGCTACAGCATACATTTCATACATATTACCTGCATCCATAGTCCCCATCCCTGAGGTTGCACAGGTAATGATTCCAACAATGAACGCACAGAAAGCACTTACCATATATACTTTCACTGTTGTTCCTACCACAGATACCCCTGAAAGTTTTGCAGCATCTACATTGGATCCGACTGCATATACATGTCTTCCAGTTCTTGTTTTGCTCAGGATAAAATTAAATACAAGCCAAACTACAATCGCGATCAGAATTGTATTATAAATTCCAAATGTTTTTCCATAGTAGAAAAAGTCACGGAAGCTTTTTGCTCCTTCACCAATAGAATCTGTATTATAATTTCCATTCACGATCTGTGCGATTCCTCTTGCTATTGTCATAGTACCAAGTGTAGCGATAAAAGGAGGTAATTTACAGGTCGCTACCAGATGTCCATTCACAAATCCAACCGCAAGACATGCTACCATTGTGATCAGCACTGCAACCCATGGACTGACTCCCTTTGTCATCAGTGTTGCTGAAATCATACAGCTCATTCCTACAACAGACCCAATAGAAAGGTCAATATTTCCAGTAATCAGAACATAGGACTGTCCAATTCCAATCAATAAAATGGGTGCGATCTGTCTTAACAGGTTTCCAACATTTCTGCCAGAAAAGAAGGTCGGATTCAGCAGACCGAATACAATACAAAGTATGATCAATCCCCCAGTCACAGTCAGTACCTGCCCCATTCCCCGAACAGCCAGAATTTTTCTAAACTTTTTAGTGATTTCCATGTTTGTCTTCTCCTTAATTCTTTTATCTCTTACTCTGATATAGAAGTATTGATCTTCTTTTCGAACTGTGTGGCATACCTTAATATTTTATCCTGCGTCGCTTCTTCCGGCAATAACTCCCCTGTAATTCTGCCATCACACATGACAACGATTCGATCACTAATTCCCATAATTTCGGGCATTTCAGAAGATACAAACATTACGCCTATGCCTTGTTGTTTTAGCTGATTCATAAGGTTATAGATCTCAACTTTTGCAGCAACATCAATTCCTCTGGTCGGTTCGTCAAATATCACGACTCTGGAATTTCTTGCAAGCCACTTTCCTACAACTACCTTTTGCTGATTGCCCCCAGACAGGCTTCCTGCATTCACTTCAACTCCTGCAAGTTTAATCTTTAAGTCAGAAACTGACTTTTCGACCATACCTTGCTGTTTTTTCATGTTTACAACGCCAAGTCTGTCACAAAGAATATCAAGATTTGGAAGCGCTATATTATCTCCTACGCTAAGCTTTGTACAAAGACCATCTTTTTTTCTGTCTTCTGGTGCAAGTACAATGCCGGATTTTATTGCATCAATTGGTCTTTGTATTTCAATTGTTTTTCCATCTAAAATGATTTCGCCACTCTCTTTTGGATCTACACCAAAGATCGCCCTGGTTGTCTCCGTTCTGCCGGCGCCCATCAATCCCGCAATGCCAACGATTTCACCTTCATATAGTTCCAGATCTACATCTCTGACAAGTTTTCCTGCGTTCAATTTCCTGATTTCCAGGATTTTCTTCCCTTTTTTGCAGGATACCCTTGGAAATTTTTCAGTTATTTCACGTCCTACCATAAAAGATACTATTCTTTCGAGATCAGTCTCCTGAAAATCCAGTGTTGTAACATAATGACCATCTCTTAATATTGTGACTCTATCCGTAATGTGTTGTAATTCTTCCAGTCTATGTGATATGTATACGATTGCACAGCCTTCCTGTTTTAATTGTCTGATAATGCGAAAAAGTTCGTCAATTTCTGCAGATGTTAATGCTGAAGTCGGTTCGTCCATAATCAGAATCCTCGCATTTGTAGAAAGTGCTTTTGCGATTTCCACCATCTGCTGTTTTGACACCGGAAGACTTCCAACAATTGTCTCAGGGTCAATGTCAATATTTAGCCGTTTCAGGATCTCAAGAGATTCCTGTTTCATTTCTTTATTGGATAAGACTCCTGATTTTGTCTTTTCTCTTCCAAGGAATATATTCTCAGCAACACTTAAGTGTGCACACATATTCAGTTCCTGATGGATAATTGCAATTCCAAGTTCCTGCGCTTCTTTCGGCGACATAGAATCAATTACCTTGCCATCAACTTTTATTGTTCCTTCATCTTTAGAGTAAATCCCACTTAATATTTTCATCAAGGTTGATTTACCTGCTCCGTTCTCTCCAAGAAATGCTAATACTTCACCCCTTTTCAAATTGAACTGAACATGATCCAGTGCTTTCACACCCGGGAACTCTTTTGTAATATTATCTAATTCAACTATGAATTTTTCCATCTCACCACTCTGCTTTCCCTGTTTCTTGAAAAAAGTATAGCACCCGCTGCTTTTAAAAAGTAGGGGTGCTTCATTTGAATTAAGGGGAGTATCATTTGTTTTTTTTTAATTTCTCTTCAACTCTGTAGCGATAGTAGTTCTCCTTAACACTTTTATTTTCCTTTATCTTATCTTCCTGACTCAGTCTGCCATTTTCAACCAGATATAACTCATCCGATACCGCAAGCACGTCAGTTACATGAATAGTCAGAATGATTACTGCAATTCCTTCTTGTTTTAGTCTGTTGATCAGTTTAGCAATGTGAACTCTTAAGTACATATCTGCTCCCAGAAAAGGCTGTACTATACAAACCACTTCAGGGTTATACAACAATACCTTGTAATAAATCAACGTATAAAGTGATTGCGGAGACATTTGATCGATATAGGATACTTTAAGATCCTCACCAATTTCTTTTATATATTCTTTCTCGATGCTCTTATAAATACTCCTTTTCATCAGGCTTTTATGAATCTTCTGGTCAACCAGAAAACTTAGATTTTCTAAATAAGTCAATTCAGAAAAAAGCATATTCTTGATCGGATTTTCTGGAATTACGATCAAATCTTCCGATAAATTTCTGAAATCCTTTTTTGACTGAACCGTTTTTCCGTCTTTTATGATACTCCCTTCAAATTCTATCTGATCTGATTTTAATAATGACACAAGATCCTGAATCAGCATATTATTACAATCAAGAAAAGTCAGACACTCCCCTGCATAAACTTTGCAGGATATTCCATTCATATATTCAGTTCTGATGTCCTGGAGTTCCAGAACCGGACTGTTGTGGATTCTTCTCTTTTTTTCAAGATTTTCTATCGGCTTTACAAAGGGTGTGATATGCTGTTCATTCATTTCATCCTGAAATAAAAACTTCACGATTCTGCCATCCTCCACCAATGCGAACCGGGTACAGATCTGAAACACTTCTTCATGGTGATTGGCAATATATAAGAATGAAATCCCCTGTTTTCTGTAGTATCTGATCATATCAAAGAAGTCAGAAAGCTCACTGCTGCTTAATACCTCATTGATCTCCCGCAACAGGATTAGATTGCTGCCAGTCAGAACCGCTCTGATCAGTTCAACAGTACATCGCTCAAAAGAGTTAAGCTGAGATACCAGTAAGTTGGGGTCAATCTTTAATCCCAGCTCCTGCATTGTCTGATTGACCTGCTGGTTCAGCATTTTTCTATTAATCACATATTTTTTAAATCCTTTCCGAAGTACAAAAATATTATCCGAAACGGTCAGATCAGGTACCAGTCTGCTTTTCTGATCGATCAAAAACACCTTATTTGTGACTCTCGTATCCCACAAATAAGTGTTTACTACTTTTTCATTAAAATAGACACGTCCAAATTTCAAAGAGATGTTATCACAAATAAGCCTGATTAATTCATCAAGTCCATGGTGGTTCGTCCCAATCATACCTATGATCTCACCTTCCACAATCGTCAGACTAAAATCATCAAGATATACAATTCCTTTATTTTCGATCGTGACATTTTCCAAACGAAGAACTTCTCTTTTCATATTAACCTGCTTTGCTCTCATTCACTGGCAATAATATTTCAACATCGGTTCCTAGCTGAGGTGTACTGTAAAAGTGAAGACCATACTCATCACCAAACAGCAGTTTGATTCTATTGTTTACATTTACCATTGCAATTCCACCTGATTGTTCTGATTCTTCCACTGCTGGGAATGTCTTTTTTAGCTTCTGATTCAGTTCTAGCAAAGCATCATTTGCCATTCCAATCCCATTATCAGAAATGAATATATGAAGCTTTCCTGATACGATCTGCAGCCTGATCACAATACTTCCCTGCCCGATCAATGGTTCGATTCCATGTCTGATCGAATTTTCTACAATCGGTTGCAGTATCAGTTTAGGCATTATACTGTTCCTGATGATTTCTTCATCACCATCGTCATATTCTATTTTCAGCTGGATCTTATTACCGAACCGGTATTGCTGGATAAGACAATAGTTCCTAACGTTATTCAGCTCATCTTCCACAGTAACCATTGTTTTCAGGTTTGAAATCGTATATCTGAAGAACTTAGCCAGTGCTTCTGCCATTTCAGCAACAGAATCCATTCCACCAATTAGTGCTTCACTTCTGATTCCTTCCAGTGTGTTATATAGGAAATGCGGATTGATCTGATTCTGTAAAGCAAGATATTCTGCCTGTCTTTTTGACATCTTAAACATTTCTGTCTTATCAAGGATCTGGTTAACACGTTGTATCATTGCATCATGCTCTGCGTTGATCTCAAAGCGCTGGTTAAAGATATCCTGCATCGTATAGCCTTCTGAAAATGCCACAAATGCACGATTCATCTCTTTGACCGGTTTGAAAATCCTGTAATAAAATAAAGTGAGTGTAAGGATATGTTCTGCTATCATGATTCTGACAATCATATCTCCAAAATGTTCCGTATGGATAAAAAACAGGAGTCCTGTTAAGAATAGAATCGTTATCACTGCATGTGATACCAGGAGTCTGACTACCCTGGGGAAAATATAAGTTCTTTTCATGATGTACACACTGACATGTTTCTCCCATGTCCCTTTATCCGATAATTCAAATTGAATCCGCGTTATGAATAGAGTTTTCTGTATTCATTTGGTTTTAAACTTGTGTATTTTGCAAAATTCTTGGAAAAATACTTCACATCGCTATAACCTACACTCTCGCATATATCCGCAACTGATCTTTTCGTGTTTTTTAAAAGTTCCTTCGCTCTATCCATTCTTTTGCTCAATAAATATTCTGTAAAAGTCATACCTGTTTCCTTTTTAAACATGGAACTAAAATATGCAGTATTAAATCCGGCCTGTTCACTGACCAGTTCCAGCGAAATTGGTTCTGTAAAATGCTCAGAAATATACTTCTTTGCTTCTCTTATCGGTTTACTATCTAGCTGCTGCTTTTCCTGTACGACTTGTTCGAACGTTGCAGTCATAGTCACTTCCAGGTAATGAAACACTTCATGGGCCGATCCATAATGATTGACCTCTTTATTGAATATCTCGAACAGACCTTTCAAAGAATCCATTGGAAACTGACTATTCCTGATCGTTATCATAAAAAGATTCATTGCTTCCTTTGTCATCTGTAAAATTTCATATCCAGTTGTTTCATTTCTTATCATCAAATCATGTTCAAGATGTTCAATCGCAGTTTTTATCCGCCCTATATCCTGCAGATCAATTGCTTCACTGAGTTCTTTATTAAAATTAGAAAAAATATTGGTTTCAACAAAATCATTGGTACTTCTGTTTTCACCCTCAATCATTTTATTGGTCCCAAGTATCAGTCTCTGCGCGACTGCCCATTTTGCTGCCTTGAATCTATCAGCAATAATAAATGGTTCCACATCTGATTTTCCAAGACCGATCGTGACCTGCAACCCTCTGAAAACTTCCTGTTGCTGACTTATTTCATCAAGGATTCTATGCATCATAATTCTGATTGGTTCCTGATTCTCATTATAATTCAGTATAAGATAACACAAATTTCCTTCAAAGGAGCATTCCCAGTCAAAACAGTTCTTGATCTGTTGTGACAGGATCTGACGGATTTTTTCTTCCAGGTAACGATTATCCGGATGTTCATGTACTCCATCTATTTTAATGATAGCATTTTGGAATGTTCCCGGTTCAAAATGATACTGATAAGTCTGATTCAGATATTCGATTTTCATTTTCTCGCGAGGTAGCTTATTTTGCAGGTCAATATCAGAAAACAATTCATTCCTGGATCGTTCTACATCGCTTAGTTCAAACAGTTTCAACTTCTCATCTTTAGAGAGTTGTTCTGTCTTTTCGAGATAATGTGACTTGACCTTCTCGAGAGATAGAATCAATTCATTTTTATCAATTGGCTTTAATAGATAATTTGAAACACCATAACTAATTGCTTTTTTCGCATAATCGAACTGCCTGTATCCACTAATAATAATATATTCAAGATCCGGCTCCAGCTGATTGGCCTGTTCGATCATTTCAAGTCCGTCGCATCCTGGCATTCTGATATCTGTAATCACAATATTCGGTCTATGTTCTTTGATCGCATTGATTGCATCTACTCCATTGTGTACAATTGCAACGACCTTCATCCCCATTGCCTGCCAGTCTACCAGAAAATTAATTAACTGGCATACCTTTAACTCATCGTCTGCTATAAGTACTTTGATCATGTTCCCTCTCCTATAACTAGTCTGATCACATTTTATTATTTTATTCCGGCCAGGTGCTGACCATATAAAATCCTTTTTTCTCTTTTTTTGCAGCATATAAAGCCTCATCTGCAAAATGAAGCAATTCATCATATGTTAAAGTTCTATCATGGATCCACATTACACCACCTGAAATTGAAACATTGATCTGATGATCGTCAGAAATGTCCATAGGATGATCCGATAACAGTTGATAAAATCTGTTGAGTGCAGAAAGTATCTCATCCTGATTCTCAAAACCATGAAGCAGCAATACGAACTCATCCCCTGACCTTCTTCCCAGTATAGCGTTGGATTCAGGTGCGACCTGTTTTAAATAATAAACTGCTGTCAGGATATACTGGTCTCCCCATTTATGACCATAAGTATCATTCACTGCTTTCAGATGATCAAGATCGAACATGATAAGTGCTGCTGTTTTTTGCTGATACTCCAAACGCCATTTCTCAAACTCATGCTGAAATCCCTTACGATTCAGAATTTGTGTCAGTGCATCATGATCTCTTTCACTTTTAATCATCATTTTTTCCAAAATTTCGGACGTGACATCCATAATAACACCGATAGAGGTATCATCACTCTCAATTACTTTATACCGAATCCACTTCGCATCATCCTGACCGATGCTGAATACATCAGATTCATTCTCTTCTGGCTGTGCAGTCATTCTGGTCAACAACTCCATAAAAAGATCGTACTCGGGATTTTCTGTGTTTTCAAAAAGTCCGACTGTTTTCCAGAAATTACTCGTCACTGATACGTGCAACGACTTATGATTCATCTCATATGCTGCGATAGGAAGTCCGAACATCTCGATGATCTTAGATAAACGCGTTGCTGATTCCAGCATTAATTTATTTGCATTCTCAATTGCACTCGCTAACTCATCAAGTTCAGTCAGCCCTGTGGAAACGAATTTTAATTCTCCCCTGAGATCACTCTTTCTTACCTGGTTTACCAGTTTGACAATAGGTTTTGTTAACTGTCTGCTGCTAAGAATCCCTCCAATTGCTCCCAAGATGATGGCCATTGCCAGCGAAATCCATAATACATTTACGATCCTGTATGCGTGTCCAAGAAGATAGTCCTCACGCATGATTCCCATAAGGAACCACTGTTCTGACTCATAGGGTGTATTGTACTGATAAAGACCGATTTTTTCCTTAACAAGATATAACTTTTCTTTTCCAAAATGATTATTCAGTTGATACAGGTTCTTATCTGCATTCACTGCTTCCAGATCGAGCATCTCATTGCTATCAATCATTCTCTGTTGAAGACTACCACCCATAATAATGGGATATACCTCTGAGCCCTCATCTTCTGAATAACCGATCAAATACCCAAGTGAGTCCTGTGGTTGCAG
>RRZT012789350.1_pt1 | contig 11192 bp, 11 predicted proteins | sample 2165551 | NCBI WGS metagenome assembly RRZT01 (sample SAMN10456910, study PRJNA506462) | wastewater metagenome | biome: wastewater; feature: sludge; material: wastewater sludge; isolation source: wastewater sludge with Escherichia coli K12::gfp cells carrying plasmid... | place: USA: Moscow, Idaho...
ATCTTTGAAGTGGAAGCCGATTCTGCGAAAGAAAAATTTTACTGCCTTGAAATGTTTCCCTATCCCAGCGGGGCCCTTCACATGGGGCATCTGCGCAACTATTCTATAGGAGATCTTCTTGCGCGTTTTTTAAGAATGCAGGGTTTAAACGTTCTCTATCCGATGGGATTTGATGCCTTTGGAATGCCGGCTGAAAATGCGGCGATTAAAAAGAAACTCCCACCGGCGGAGTGGACATGGGACAACATAGAATACATGACCAACCAGCTGAAAAGAGTCGGCTACAGTTACGACTGGCGCAGGCGCGTGGTTACATGCAGCGAGGAGTACTACAGGTGGAACCAGTGGCTCTTCCTGCAGTTCTACAAAAAAGGACTCGTCTACCGCAAACATGCACCGGTGAACTGGTGTGAGAGCTGCAAAACAGTCCTTGCTAATGAGCAGGTTGTTGATGACGGTGTCTGCTGGCGCTGCGGAACGGCTGTGACAAAGCGCGGGCTTGACCAGTGGTTCATCAGAATAACAGACTATGCGCAGGAGCTTGTTGATTGCCTTGACGACCTTAAAGGCTGGCCCGACCGTGTCGTGACAATGCAGCGCAACTGGATAGGCCGTTCGGAGGGTGTTCATTTTAAAATGGGCATTGCTGATACGGATTTAAATATTGAAGCCTTTACCACCAGAATAGATACAATTTTCGGTGTAACTTTTGTTGCAATGGCGGCGGAACATCCCTTTGTGGAAGAGTTCGCCTCTCGTATCGGCGGAGAAAAAGCCGATGAACTTCGCGCTTTTGCGAAAAAAATGGCCTCCCGCAGCGCTATAGAGCGCACAGCCGTTGGTGTAGAAAAAGAGGGTATCAATACCGGTTTCTTCGCGATAAACCCCATTAACGGCAAAAAAGTGCCGATTTGGATAGCCGACTACATTCTCACTGACTACGGTACCGGCGCTATTATGGGTGTGCCCGCTCATGACCAGCGTGACTTTGACTTCGCCCGCAAGTACAGCATACCGGTAATTACCGTGGTTCGCCCTGCGGACGGTGCCGCTCCTGACGGAGATACAATGCCTGCTTCTGTGGAAGCAGACGGTATTGCCTGCAACTCGGGAGAATTTGACGGTCTGGCGACGTCAGAAGCAATACAGAAGATTGGTGACTGGTTTGAAAACCACGAGCTCGGCAAGAAAGAAGTCCAGTTCCGTCTTCGTGACTGGCTTATATCGCGTCAGCGTTACTGGGGAACACCGATTCCCATGGTGTACTGCGAACATTGCGGAATTGTCCCTGTTCCCGAAGACCAGCTTCCGGTGAAGCTGCCTCTTGATATCGAGATGCCTGAAAATGGAGGCAATCCGCTTGTTACAAGAGAAGACTGGGTGAACACTACTTGCCCAGTATGCGGAAGACCTGCTAAGCGCGAGACAGACACTATTGATACATTCTTCTGTTCGTCATGGTATTTCAGCCGCTACACTTCACCTTGGAGCGAAGACCTGCCCTTCAACAAAGATGATGCCTCTTACTGGATGACCGTTGACCAGTACATAGGCGGTATTGAACACGCTTGTCTGCACCTTATATATGCGCGCTTCTTCACAAAAGTGTGCGCTGACTTGGGGCTGCTGCCCAAAGACATGAGAGAGCCGTTCCAGCGCCTCCTGACACAGGGCATGGTCATCAAGGACGGGGCTAAAATGTCTAAATCAATCGGCAATGTTGTTGACCCCGATGAAATTATCAAAAAATATGGAGCAGATACAGCCAGGCTCTTTATCCTATTCGCAGCTCCTCCTGAAAAAGACCTTGACTGGTCGGAACGCGGTGTCGAAGGTGCCTATCGCTTTCTCAGCAGGGTGCATAGGCTGGTAGAATCCAATATTGATACGCTTAAAAACGCGTCAAAGTCTGCAGTTCCCATGTCAGAAATTACCGAGAGCAGCGCGCGGGACACCAAACGCATTATCCACAGCACCTTGGAGAGAGTCACCAAAGACATCCGCGACGAACGGCAGTTTAACACCGCTGTCGCCAGACTCATGGAGCTGACTAACGCGCTGGCTTCCTTTAAGGCCAAAGACGCACAGGGAGCCGCCATCATGAGAGAAGGAACGGAAACACTTCTCTGCTGCCTTTCTCCTTTCGCTCCCCACCTAACGGAAGAGCTTTGGCACATGATTGGCAATGAGACATTCCTCTCTGTTGAGAAGTGGTTTGAAGTGGACAAAAACGCTCTTGTGGAAGATTCTGTGACCATCGTGCTGCAGATCAACGGCAAAGTGCGCGAGCAGTTTGATGTCTCACCTGGCCTCTCAAAAGAACAGCTTGAAGCAGAAATAATGGCAAAAGAAGAGACGAAGAAACGCCTTGATGGCAAAGAAGTAATAAAAATAGTTGCTGTACCGGGAAGACTGGTAAACATAGTGGTGAAGGGCTGATGCCGTCTCTCCGCCTGATAGTCGCCTCCGGCACGGGCCAGCGGCGCCTTCTGGAGGAGACGGTCTGTGAGCTTGAAAAAAAAGGATACATCCTATCAGGAAGACAGGAGGGGGGAGAGTGGTGCTCTCTCCTCTCCGATAATATGTCCGGAGGGCTATTTGACGAGAACCGACTCATAGTTGTAGATGCCGATGCACAGCTTGGTCCTTTGCCTGAAGGGCTGACTTCCATGGTAGAGCCTGAGTCGCCGGTGATTATTGTTCTGGTCTATGACGCCGATCCCTCTAAGCTTATTCCCAAAGAGATACAGAAAAAATGCCGAATCCTCAAACCTGAAGAATACCCCCGTTGGGCGCGCGAACGTCAGCTGTGGGTCTCGTCTCTTGCACAGAAAATGCATGTTAATATCGACAAAGATGGAGTAGCTCTGATTGTGGAGCTGCTTGATGACCCCGAAGAGATCCGCGGACAGCTTTTCAGCCTTTCGATGATGAAAAAAAACAGCGTGGTAACCGCTGCGGATGTTGACGCCATGTGTCTGGATGACGGCAGCCGCAATTTATTGCGTTTGCTGGATGGTCTTTGCCTCAAAGAGAGCACCGTGGTATTAAAAAGCCTATATGCGATATCAAAAAACGGCGAGCTGATTCCGTTGATATCCGCTTTGCACAACAGAATGCGCTTGGCCTGGTACGCATCGGAGAATTCCCGCTGCGGCGCTTTGTTCGCAAACGCCCTTGGCGCTAGAGACTATGCATGGAAAATGGCTTGCGGCGCTGCGAAGCGCTATGGAGCAAAAGCCCTTTCTACCTTTGTGACGGGGCTGATTAGGCTGAATATAGATGAAAAGAGTGGTACAAGTGCCGGATGGAACGGGCTGGAAACTTTGATAATATCTCTTTTGAGCGGCAGCAAATAAACGCATAACATATTAAGTGCGGAAAGTGCAAATATCCAGGAAGGATAAAACACCGGAATCGTAAAAAGTAAAACAAAACGGCGTGTGAACAGCAGCGTTTCTGTTCCCATGCCGTTTTGTTTAATGAAATCCTGATAACACCACAAAACAGCGAAGCGAAAGCTTCGCTGTTAAATGTAAATTAAATCCGGTCGAGTTATGCAGAAAGACTCTTAACCTGAGCAGCCATGCCTGACTTGCGGCGTGCTGCGGTATTACGGTGGACGACGCCCTTTATTACCGCCTTATCCAGTACACCCTGAGCCTCGTTCAGCCTCTTAGCTGCAAGCTCGGGATCCTTCTGTGCTACCGCTTCCATCAATTTCTTTACTGCGTTTTTGCAGCGGGTTTTCCAAAAGCGGTTATAAATGCGGTTTCTTTCAGTGACCAGAACTCGTTTTTTCGCTGACTTCTTGTTTGGCAATGCCGTCACCTCCTTCACAAAAGACAGCGAACATCTTAGCACATATATGGTAGATTCCGCAATACCTGTTTGTATTTTCCGTAATTATTGTATAAAATAATCCTCAACATTTCATGGAACTGATATAATTGTCTTGCCGATGGGCTAAGTGTATGCTATATTATTTAGGTTGTTAAATAGGGAATTATTGATGATGAAAATTACCACAGGAGGTGTAGTCTGTGAAACGAACATATCAGCCGCATAATACCAGACGCAAGCGGTCAATGGGTTTTCTTGTACGTTCTGCCTCCCCGAGTGGACGCCGTGTTCTAAGGAATCGTCGCCGCAAGGGTAGAGCACGTCTCGCCGTCTAAACAGCCGTGGATTTTGGCTTCTCGTCCGCAGTCAGACTTAGACGCGGATGGCAGTTTGACCTTGTATTCCGCACCGGACGTCGTGAAACAGGCGAGCTGGTGCGGTTGTTCTTTGTCGAAAGGCCGTCCGACCCTACTATGGTAGGTGTTACAGTAGGGAAGAAAATGGCAATGGCGGCAAAAAGAACACGGGGGCGCAGAATGCTCAGAGAGTCATTCCGAAGGCTTCTGCCATGGGTTAGAGACGGTGTTTGGATAGTAGCTTCCCTGCGTGAAAACGCACTCTCACTTTCTGCGGGAGATATCTACCTCGACATGGGACGGGCGCTAAAGAGGAGAGGGCTTATGAAAGAGGACTGGCCCGGTCCCGACTGGGAAGTTGACACGAAGAAAGAACGATGAAGCCGGTTTCCGCAATCGCGGTATTTCTTATCAGATTTTACCAAAGTGCAATTTCCCCCCTTCTCGGAGGAGGCAAGTGCAGGTTTTACCCAACTTGTTCCGAGTATGCGGCAGAATCGATTAACCGCTACGGTGTTGTGTACGGAGTGATGCTTGGCATATCAAGAATATGCCGTTGCGGTCCGTGGAATCCAGGCGGTTATGATCCTGTGCCTGAATCGGAAGAGGTCGGAATACGGATTTGGATAGGTAAGTTTTTCAAAAGAACCCCGAAAGGTTAGGTGGAAGCATTGAGCTCAATTTGGAACGGAGCAAGCGGGCTACTTCTTGCGGTCCTCGAATTTCTTTATGGCATTACAAATTCTTTTGGCCTTGCGATTGTACTTCTTACGATTTTAATCAGGCTAGCACTCTACCCCTTAAACCAGAAACAGATGGTCAGTATGCAGCAAATGCAGAAGATACAGCCGCGATTGAAGGTAATTCAAGAGAAATACGGCAACGACAAGGAAAAAATGAATCAGGAGACCATGCGTCTCTACAAAGAAAATAAAGTAAACCCGGCAGCAGGATGCCTGCCGCTTCTTGTGCAGCTCCCAATATTGATCTTGCTCTTCAACGTTCTTCGCACATATGATTTTGCCGACACATCATTCTTTGGAGTACTGCTTGGTTCTTCCACAACAGCGGGACTGGCTCAAGCTGTCGGCGTGCCTGTAGACCCGACAACCGGAACATACGGTATTATGGCGGTGCTGACCGGTATTATGAGCAACCCAGGCGGTTTGTCCAACATTGGGCTCTATGGAGGTAACTTACTGCTGCTCATCGCGATTTCTTTCCTCACATGGGCTCAGCAGAAACTCTCCGGCAACAGTAACCCGCAGTTGGAAATGATGAATACGATAATGCCTTTCTTCATGGGTTTTATCTGTCTTTCGATGCCAGGCGGCGTAATGCTTTACTGGGGACTCTCCTCACTTATGGGAGTTGTACAGCAGTATTTTGTGATGAAGAAAACCAAAGAAGAATTGAAAATAAAGCCGAACCTTCATAAGAACAAACCGGTTGCGGACGAAGACGAATATGAAGATGATGATGACGATGACGATGATGACGAAGGGAAAAAGTAGAGATGGTAACTGAAAGAGAAGAACAATCTCCGCTTCCGCAAATCGAAACTGCAGTCATAGAATGCTCCTCTGTGGATGATGCAAAAGAAAAGGGCGCTGAAATGTGGGGTATCAAGGCAGATGACATTGAAGCTACAATAGTCTCCGAAGATAAAAAATTATTCGGACTGCTCAAAAGCACCTACAAAATTGAAATACGCCCCTTTGCCCCCGTTTCTTACATAAGGTCATGCCATTTTGTCAATGAAATACTCGACAGAATGGATTTGGATCTGATACCTGAGCTTACTGACGACGGTATGATTAACCTTGTCGGAGAAGACGCGGGTGTTGTTATTGGCAGGTATGGCGAAACATTGAAAGCCCTTGAATATATAACTAACCTTGTTTGTCATGATGACATGTCAACAAGGCGTGTTCGTTTTGACTGCGGAGGCTACCGCGGACGCAGGGAGCAGGCTCTTTCTCGTCTTGCCGGCTCTGTTGCCAGAGAGGCTCTCCGTAAGGGAACACCTGTAAGCCTTGAACCAATGTCAAGCTGGGAACGGCGCATTGTTCACATTGCTCTTAGAGAAAACAGCGATGTGGAGACACGCTCAATAGGCGAAGAGCCCACAAGGCGTGTGCTTGTCTGTCCGAAAGCTTCTTCTTCCCCGTCCGGCTCAGGGCGCAGAAGGCGTCCCCGCTCGCGCTAGTATAGGGTGGCATGTATCCGCTGATTTTCAAATTTTGGTTTATCGAAGCCCGCAGCTATTATTTGCTGTGGGCTTTTGCCTTACTGCTCTTTGTCTTTTGGACAAGGCACCGTGCGGTGAAAAATTACTGTATGGACTACGACAAAGTTTCCTCTGTGATACTGTGGGTCTACTGTGCGGCGATAATTGGCGCAATAATCGGCAGTGCACTTGAAAAACTGCCATTCGTTTTTTCGGGCTCCGCTAGCGCAGGAGAACTTCTCGGCGGCGGATTATCCTCCGGGCCCGGAATGCTATGCGGCGGACTTGCAGGGATATACCGTTTGCGGCGTCTGGGAATGCCGCTTTTCTCCTTTGCGGATTCTGCTGCCGTTCCTGCTGCGGCGATGATTGCCATTGGCCGCAACGGCTGTTTTCTAGAAGGCTGTTGTCTTGGAACCGGTGTGTTCGCTCCTGTTCGTCCATGGTGGGGGGCACATTTTCCTGCTGACCCCCAAGGATTTTACCGCTATCCCTCGCAGCTTTCCGAAGCGGCAGCTGCTTTGCTTATTATGATAATTCTTCTGTGTATTGAAAAGTTTTTTCGCAATAACACAAGGCATAGAAAACATGGTGCGATCCTTTTCCCTGTTTTTATCCTCCTTTTTGGTCTCTATCGTTTTATATTTGACTCTCTGAGAGAACTTTTACCAGGGCATGCCTTTTTTTCAGGGCACATATTATCGGTTGCGGCTATTGCCCTTGGCTGTTCATGGCTATTTCATACGTACAAAAGGCCTCTTTAAGCACCATCCTGGATACCGAATAAAAACAAGCTTAAAGAGCTGTTCACAGATTATATAACCGCCTAGGCTGCGATGTCTCTTTTACTGACGTTGACTTAGGTAAAATTCTTGATGTATTCTGACCAAAAAGTATATAATATTCATAAATACAAAATTGCACATTAAATGCTAATGATTTTATGGGGGTGCTTCGATGGAGAGAGAAAAAATCCTGACTACGGTCAAAAAAATGGCAGCGGCCGGAGCTGCGGCGCTGATACTTTTCGCAGGCGGAGCGTTTGGCTCTTATTTTGCCACGCACCAAGCGGTATCTATGTCAAATTCCCATACAGAGCCGTCTGCGGCTGTGTCATCTGTATCCAGTGCTTACGCGCAAGATGTGTATACCGGTAATCCAATCGTGAAAATCGTAAAAAACAGTTCTCCTGCGGTAGTGAACATTGATACGGAGACGATGGTGAAGCAGAGTGTGATGCCTAATCCATTTAGGGGAGATCCCTTCTTTGAAGAGTTTTTCGGACAGGAGTTTTTCGGCGGCAATCAAGAGAGAGTGGTCCCAAGCCGGGGTAAAGGATCGGGCTTCATTGTCAGCAAAGAGGGGTATATACTTACCAACAACCACGTTGTAGACGGTGCGGATAAGATAAAAGTCACACTGCTTGACGGCAGGACATTTGATGCGAAAAAAGTCGGTCAAGACCCTACGTTTGACCTTGCTGTAATAAAAATAAAAGCCTCAGACCTGCCGATACTTCCCCTTGGAGATTCAGATGTCACAGAAGTAGGGGAGTGGGTTGTGGCGATCGGTAACCCGCTGGGATTTGAAAACTCTGTTACCGCCGGTGTTGTTTCGGCTAAAAACAGAACACTCCAGGCTCCAGGCGTCAACTTTCAAGGATTTATGCAAACAGATGCTGCGATCAACCCCGGTAACAGCGGCGGTCCTCTGATCGACCTTAACGGCAAAGTGGTCGGTATAAATACAGCTATAGTTCCCTATGCTCAGGGCATTGGCTTTGCTATCCCGGTAAACATGGCAAAACAAATTATGGATGACCTTATTAACCACGGTGAGGTACGCCGAGGCTGGCTTGGTGTTACCGTGCAGCCTTTGACGGCTTCTCTTATAGAGGCATACAAAATACCGGTGAAAGAGGGCTCTATCGTAGCAGATGTGCAGAAAAATTCTCCGGCGCACAAATACGGTCTGGAGCGAGGCGACGTTATCGTTTCAATAGGAGGCAAGGCGGTTAAGAACAGCCAGGATGTGGTATTCTTTGTCCGCAACAAACTAGCCGGAGAGAAAGTAGCTTTTGAAATTTACCGTGACGGCGGAAAAAAGACCGTAGAAGTTGTACTCGGAGACATTGACGGAGGCAAAGGCGTCCTTAAGTCTGAAAAAACGAGCTCTCCCAAGCAGGAGATGGCAAAAACAGCCACTCAAATAGGAATCACCGTAGCGGAAAACAACTCGGATCTTCGCTCACGCTACAAACTAAAAGAGAGCGGCGGCTTGGTTGTTGTCAAGGTGCAGCCCGGTTCTCAGGGATCTCGTCTCAGTCTTAGGCAGGGAGACGTTATTCTCGAAGTCAACAAAGTCAAAATGGAGACAGTTTCTGACTGGAACAAAGTTATGGTGAGCAAAAACAAGGCTCTGGGACTGCTAGTTTCAAGAGATGGACAGACACTCTTCATCTCTGTGGGCATGTAACAGAGGATCGGATCATATAAACAGCCAAAGGGGCGGGGAGGATCTCCCCGCCCCTTTTTGATAGCACCGGTGGCTAAATTTTATGACCGCATTCCGGACAGAAACGCGAACCGTCGGGAAGGTCTGCCTTACAAGCGGGACATTTTCCGGCGGCTAAAGCGGCGCCGCAGTTGCTGCAAAACTTACCGCTGCCGCAAGGTTTGCAGCATGAGGGGCAAGTTGTGGTTTTGCTTTCCAACTTTCCGCTCCACACAGTCTGTTCATTGGCTGCTTCATCAAGGTTGCGCTGCATTGCCTGCGCTTTTGCCATTGTGACGGCGACATTTTCCCTGGGAGAGCATTCGACGCACAGCCCCTCCACTTCATTAAAATCAGCATCGCAGACCCATCTGCGGCAGCCTTCACAGCGGTGAAAATGCGCAACTGCCTCTCTTTGGGCAGCTTCAAAGGCGGCTTCATGTTCCTTTTGCCACTCTGCTGTCATGCCGTTAAAGCGTTCTGAAATAATGTCTGCACCTCTGCCCACGGATAGCCCGATGTCATTGAGCTTGTCACCGAAGAGGTTTGTTAAAGCCATAACTCCCTGACCAAAGCCCCTAATCGCGGCGTTTTTTTTGTGAGATTTTGACTCAATAAAGGCACTTCTGTGGCCGTTGCTGCATATATCGCAATAAAAAGTAAACTGAAAACCGGCCTCCGTGCTGTTATCTTCATGATTTCTGGTAAATGACTTAAGCATCTCCAATCCCTCCGTTGATGTCCCTTCATAAGCGCCAACTGCTCTCGGCCGCGGTTAAGCAATATTGGCCGTAGTATTTAATTTAACAGTGAAAACACGCTGATTTTCGTTGCCACAAACTTTGCACATCACTTTGCAGAATCTATATTTTTAACGGATTTTACTCGTCTTCCGAATCTCCCATTCCTGGTGCGACAATTCCTTCGCGGTAGTTAGACGGTATTGTCAAAAGGGCAGCATCTACCTTATCGGAAAGCTCAAGAATCTTCATGACAGTTTCCGCCCCTTTCTCCCTCACCTGCATGGCATAAAGCTTTTTCTGCTTAAAATAAAAACGCATCTTGGAGTCGGAAAAACGGTACTCCTCATAATCCATCTTCACTCCATCAAGCTCAGCTGTGCCTGATCCAACAAACTCCATCTTTTCGGCTCTATTAAAGGGGGAAGCAGCCGCCATAGGCATATTCATAACCATGTATGTCTTTGATTTGTCGTTGATATTGTAGATTTTTGTGGCTGTTTTCAAAGTGCGCATGGTGATTCCCTCAAAAGATGTTTTAACAGAAGTCGATTTGCCGTTAGTTGCCACAGTTAAATCAGCCTCAGTTTTTTCTCCGTCATCGACCATAACTGCTTTGTAGCGTATCGTATATTTACCGCTTTTAATAATCTTCACATAGGCTGATGAAAGCAGCGATCCTAATTCAACTTTTGCTGCGTCCGCAGCAGATGGCAAGGATAGGCTCCATGCAGATAAAATCAGCGCAAAAAGAGTGAATACAGAAATTTTTCTGTTTAACATTATCATTCTCCTATTCTTCTGTGGTTAAACTGCGATACTTGACGATCAGCTCAGAGCGGCTTCTGACACCCAGCTTCCTGTATATGGAGGTGGAGTAGGTATTCATTGTTGGGTACTTAACTCCCATTGCTGCGGCCGATTCCTTAAGCGGATGTCCCTCAATCAAAATTAGATAGGCCTCGTACTCTCTTGGTGTCAAGGAGGCAAGCTTTTGCATCATTTCTTCTGCCTCAAATCTCACTGTACCGGATTTTCCTCCTGGCTTGCAAAACTGTTTTTTTAATTTAGAAAAAATACTCAAGATCACACCCTCTTTAATAAATTGCCTGCTCCATTAAAGTTACTCTAATGATATTTTTTTAAAAATGCTATTAATTAATTTGGATGAAATTGCCGGCATAGCTCTCACTAAAATTAATGAGAGTTATGCCGGCTCGCTATTTGACAGCTTATTTGCAGTCGGTGAAGAGAATCAGCAATTCCGCTCTGCTGTTAATATGAAGTTTTCGGTAAAGTGATGTGCAGTATGTATTGGCTGTAGGGTAGGCTACCTCCATTATTAAAGCGCACTGTCTCAGAGTGCAGCCTTGTAGCAGTAACTCACAGAGTATTTGTTCCCTTGGTGAAATATTCAGCTCGATAAGACGTTGTCTTAACCTGCTCTCGTAAGTGACATCATTTCTGTACGTATCATCGGTCCATTCTCCCTCGCGAAGCATTTTGACAATAACAGGAGAGAACATAAAA
>RRZT010294687.1_pt1 | contig 11188 bp, 14 predicted proteins | sample 2165551 | NCBI WGS metagenome assembly RRZT01 (sample SAMN10456910, study PRJNA506462) | wastewater metagenome | biome: wastewater; feature: sludge; material: wastewater sludge; isolation source: wastewater sludge with Escherichia coli K12::gfp cells carrying plasmid... | place: USA: Moscow, Idaho...
TGCAGAGGATTTTTCAGTAAGCATATTACTAAGATAACTTCCATACTGTCCGTTTATCAGGTTTATCACTTTCCTTCTTTCTTCTGTCCCTTCCTTAGCGCGAGCCAATGCCGAAAATACATCATCCAGTTCTCTTTTCTCTTTCAACTGTAATGCTATGCACTCGTTATAAGACTCATTTAATTTCCTATTTGCCTTCTCTGCTTCACTAACGTATGTTATATGCTTATATATAGCATATCCTAAAGCTGTTATGGCTGTTGCAATAAGCACATAAGGACTTTTAGCCATTATAGCATTCAATGCTTTTGTTTTCATGGCAAGTATTTCCTTTGCCTTGCTGACTATATTAAGCCAGTTTGCTTGAAGCTGCATCGATAGGGTCCACCCTTTAGCCAATCCTTGTTGATACAACTCTGCTTGCGCAGCGAGCAATACCGCAACACGATAGCTTCCCCACGCCGTAGCACCTACTACCAACAAATCTTGCAAGGTAGATAATGTGTTTACCAAATCCCCATTAGAAAACGCATTATTAAAACTTTCGGCGATACCGGCAACTTGCTTCATTATTTCCTCGCCCATTGGCCGGAGTGCCGCAGTTATATTATTACGAAGAAGTACCAACTGATTTTCAGTACTATCATTCATCTTTTTAAAAGCAGTTTCCGCAGCTCCAGCGGAATTTCCCAACTCCGCCAAATCCTTAGAAGCTCCCTTGGCATTCTTTCCGGTAAGAGCCAATGCAGCTTGCAATGCTTCATCAGTACCAAGCAACTCTTTCATCTTGGTTGCAGAACCATCAGCTTTATCGTAAATCAACTGTAATGCTTCTTGGAATGTACGGCCTTGGAAAGCTGCATCTCCGAGCTGGTTAGCTGTACCAAGTATAGCAGCACGTATCTTTGTCATGGCTTCCGATGTCGGTACACCTTGCTTAGTTATAGTAGCCACAGCAGCCAGTACATCATCAAGGCTTATGCCAAATGAAGCAGCAATCGGTGCTGCTTGGGCAATGCTTGTGCCAAGTTCCCCAAACGTGGTCTTACCTAAACGAACCGTAGTAAATAGCTTATCGGACACGGATTTTGCTTTATCTGCCTGCATACCGTAAGCATTCAAGATAGTAGTAATGGCATCAGCAGCCGTTGCCGTTTCAGTCAGACCGCCGGTAGCCGCCTTAGCGGATACCTCTAAAATTTCCATACCATTTGCTCCATCATGACCGGCAGACACGATTTGATACAATGCTTTAGCCGCTTCATCACCGGCAATAGGAATATCACGAATCATATCCATAACACGATTCATGTATTCTGTCAAACTACCGTCTACTTCTTTAGAAAGAGTAGCAACTTCAAGCATGGCTTTCTGAAAACGTTTTTCAAAATCGTATGATTCTTTGGCCGCACGAGCAAAGGCTATCCCTGCACTGATACCGATACCTCCGAACACATCAAACGATGTAATTTCATCAGCCATCGCCTTTATTATACCAATAGCTTCCCGACGACTTTTATAAAGTCCGGTATTATCTATGCCTGTAGCAAAATATAATGCACCATCTTTATTCTGAATACCCATAATTCATTTATTTTTAAAATATAAGAAAGCCCCATATCTTCACAGACACGGGGCATCAACCTCTAAAAACAAGACATGAAACAATGTTTCAACATTGTAATATATAAAAACAGGCATTATTTCGCTTTTGCGCCTTCAATATCATAGTACCTCTTCATCCGAATTGTTTTTGTCGGATCATCAAAACTTGGTAACTCAACCCATTCATAATCCACACCTTCGGTTTCTCCATCTTCATCAACTGTCCGGTTTCTTTCTTTCATCACAGAAGCATATTCCTGCATCATTATTTCAATCAAGGAATAACTGCTTTCCATTGTTTCCTTATAAGTCAATCCTAACGAATCATGCACTATAACTAAGAATCTTGCTTGACTGTATCCTGCCAACTTTGCAGATTCTTCTGAGCGGCTATTATCTCCGTCTCTCCCAATGGGCTCACGTTCTGAAGCATCGTGATAGAGTCGCAAAAAGGGAAGTAACCTATTCTAAAGAATATGGCATTGAGAAGTATTCGTATATCTTCCCATGTGGAATTATCTATAAGAACATTGCGAAACCATGCCGGTGGCTCCGACGGCTTATTATGAATGCCCAAACATACAATATCAAGAAGCAACTCTCCATACTTATCCATCATAACCGGAAAATCACTAGTCGGCTCATCAGACTTGACAATCATCTTATCAAGGTCTGCCGGTTCTATTTCAAGCAAAAGAGGTCGCAACTTAAACCATGTCCTAACCGTTATCGGACGTATGACTATACTATCCCCGACTTCCTTTCCTGCCGGAATAGATTTTCTCTCGCTAAAATCAAATGGTATCTTGACTGGTTGCTCCGTTATGGAAGCTGACTCCAATTTAAACAAATTCTTTACACTCATAAATTTATCCAAAGGGGCTATCCCGTTGTACTTCCGGGAAAATTCCATAATATTCGCGACTATTATAGAATTGTTTCGCCCCTATCCATCAAAAGTTTGTTTCTATAGGCGGACTCGAACCGCCGACCTCATTATATAATGCGCTCTGCCGACTGAGCTATATAGAACCATAGTTATTACTTGGATGCGGTTTTGGCCGCCTTAGCTTTAGGCGCCGCATCAGTAACTTCACGCATAAAGGCAGTTTTGGTTTCCCCTTTTTCTGTAATAGCTGCCTGTACGTACACACGAACCAATAACAACTCTGCCTGTTCTGCGCCCGGAGCCTGTGAAATCTTAGCAGCTATCTTACCATTGACAACAGTATAGACTACTTTCTTTCCTTTTTTGGGCAATGTTTCGCATTGGAATGTCTTATTGATTGACGGAATATCCGTAGGCTTATTCCAAACATCCTTTGGAGATAATTCTTCCCCTTTGTCAACGGTTCCACCAGCAAGCAATGCTATTGTATCATTACTTGGAGTAGGAATAGAGAACTCAATATAATCAGTGGTATCTTTTACAAATTCCACATATAAGGGTTCGGTACTGCCTTCAATGTCTATCTTCACTTCCTTAGGGTCTGCAAAGTTGAAAGCAACACTACTTTTGGTGGGTAAGGGAAGTGTGGTAAAATCCTTTCCCGGCACTCCATCACCAACATCTGCAATTCTAATCGCGCCTACGCCCATAGCGATAGGTCTTACCGTTTTTGTTTCTGGCATAATCAATTATCCACTTTTACATTAAATCGAATATTAATACACATAAATCCCTCTTTTAAATCCGGTATCGGAATACTTAGGAAATCCTCTATTTCTCTACAATTGCCATCATCACTATTTATCGAAGCAAGAGCCTTACGCACCATACGTTTTAACTCTTTCATACGTTGACGCTGATACATTCCATTATGCTTCAAAGGAACAAACACATTCACATTTACAGGGATTTTATTAATGAAATCCAACTCCGTTAATGATAGATGATTAATTACGATATGTTCGTCCTTAACACCGGCCTCAGATTTGTCTTTATATATGGCAATTCCAGTACCGGCAGCTTCTATCGCTTCATATACGAAATCTATTACATCAAATTCATCCATAAACTAGATTTTTTCAAATACCCTAATCAATGCCTTACGCAAATACTCCTGACATTGGATATATCCCGTAGTAGCCACATCTTTTCCTTTGGCTTCAACATGAACCGCATATTCCATACCGGCAACACCAATCAGTACGTAACTGCCTTGATAAGCCAAAGAAATATCTTCGGCCAACTGTCTGGCTTTGGAAATACCAGTATCACCGTCATTCCCTTTACCGCTTTTCTCAAAGTTTTCAGAAACGGTTTCTCCATCCATAGCTATTATATAACCTACAGAAGAACGAAGATTGCCTGTGCGGTCTGTATAGTTACCCGATTTACGGGCCACTTCTACAAATTTTTCTCCGGCAGCAGAAAGTAATTTAAAAATCCTTTCTTCTGCTCGTTCTTGGAATTTGTCAAACCAGCGGTCTATATCCGCATCCGAAAACAAAGGCGTCAGTCCTGATTTCATACATTTATAATTGAATGGGATTGATACGGTTCCCAGCAAATTATATCCACATCAACATTAAGAGAAGGAACTTGTAAACGCAAATATTTAACATCAATATCAGGACGGACTTTAGTATAGAAATAGCCATGTACTTGCTTTTCGTCGCCAAGGCTGTTTTTCTTCATAACTATACGCCCATCACTAACGGAATCATATCTTCCCTTTACTGACAGAGTTTTTGTTTCTCCATCAACCCACTCACCATTGACTAATTTTCCGCCAATTTCATAAGTTATCAAGGCAGTATGAGGATATCTGGTTACCATGCGTTCCTTGCCCTTCCCCTAATAATGATTTTCTTTCCTAATTTGGCAGCCTTTTCAGGCTCCCCGTTCTCAATATATAACTGCTTTGCAGTCTGTATATAGTAAGAGCGGGGATGAGAGATAGATAACTTGTTTTCCGTGAAATCCGGAGAATTTATCAGCATGGCATACGTATCAGCGACACATAGACCAACTTGCTTTATATTATCAGTAGTACATTGTTCTTCGGGATTAATACCACGCTTTACAAATACTACCTTTTCCAAGAAGCCTTCCATATCTCCAATAGAGGGATATTCCAGTATCGTTTCTCTGATTGTTGCCATAACTGTATTATTCTTCGTCACCCGGTTCTAAGTTTTCATCATCCACTTCCTGACCCAAGAACTTAGCAGGAATATTATCCGTACCTTCTGTTGCTTCGTCTGACGGCCATTCCTTACCGTCAGCCTGCAAGATATACATAGCTTCCGGGTCATTGACTACAGGAATGGCATTAGCTTCAGCCTTGGTCCACTCCTTGAACGGCTCTTCAGTAGAGAATTTTGTAACCAAGATAAAGTCTTTCTTTACCATGATTGCTTTCTTCTTCAAAGACTCCGAATTTTCAGCCATAATAGGACCGTGCTGGATATTACCAACATTCAAATCCTCAAGGAAGCAAATACGATGCTTCTTCCATGGGCAAACAGTAGTACGTTTGTGGTTTGCATCTTCAATACGCACAGCCGGATTGATAGTGATAATCTGTGCCGGATATTCTTGTTCAGCCAAATACTCGTTAATAACCTTCTTGGTGATAACGAGCTTCGATGTCTGGTTAATCCAGCCCTTAATCTTATCCAAAGTTGATTTCTGCTTCTTCAATAAAGTGAAATCAGACGTCAGCATAATGATGTATCGCAGACTTACCCCCTTGGCACTTGCTGCAGAAAGGACATTTTCAATATCTTGCAAACCGTCAGCTTTTGCTGCATCAGCCCAGTCTGCTGAAGATTTCTTTCTGTTATCTGCCGGCATACCACAACCTACAAATTCAGTGGTTACAATGCCATTATTATTCTTTGCTGACAAGTTGAAACCTGCACGGCTCATATACTGCATAGCCCACCATTCCATACGGCCACGCACTGCATTATACACAAAATCCTGGTCTTTAAAAGAAAGATTCAGCAACTCCATTTGCTCTGCATCTCCTTGCGCATCACGTTCCAGATTCTTATATTCCTGATAGTCGCTTTCGTTCATGCCACGCTTTACAGCTATTTTGGGAATATCACCGGACATTTTGCTGATTACTTCCCGCGTCTTCTCCGGAGCGGAAGAATCAAAAGAAACGACATCGGCAATTACCGGAGCACCTTTCTCTCCAACCAATGTTTCCCATTTCAAGCTTGTAACTCTTTTGGGAGTAAAGAAATTAGGGTAATACATTGGTTTTACATGGCGCGAGTTTAAACGGGCGCTCATGTTTTTCTTGTTTACTTTTTTAATTAAACTTCTTTCCATAAATCAATTATGATTTCTTGTTTACGAATCTGATTAACGGCATCAAAGCCTTCAAGCCTGCATCGATAGGGAAGGGCATATTACCTTCACTAATAGTTCCACGCACCATTAAGCCGCATGATTGGTTAGCAACAGTCAAATCAACTTTTGACAAGGTTATCACCAACTCAGATGAACTTGTAACAAGGGTTGCCTTTCCTGCCGTACTCTTCTCTTTTACCCCGACTAATACTTGACCGACCTTTGCTGCGCCAATCTTGGCTTCAAGAGTAATAACATCATATCCGGCATTACTCTTATCTATGGCTATAATCGGATGCACCTTTCAAGTCCCCTCCAACAGTAACAAAATCCCCAACAGCGAACAGATGGCTTTTATTGACTTTCACAGTCGTTCCCTCTGCTTCCAAGGCTTCTGTAACCAAAGCAGTCTTGATTACACGATACCCTCCATTTTCATCTTTGCCGACAACACAATATGGCGGCAATTCGTCCAATGGCATACCATCAAAAATCGCAGTTCTTAAATCAGCGCGAACAATGGTACCGCCACCGACAACATCCTCGAGCATTTTTATGACCGCAGGATGGTACTGAAATTCTTTTTCTTTCTTAAAAAACATAGCTACAATGGATTAATTATTAATCAATACCGAGACTGGCAACCCCGTTGGAATCCCCAGTACCCTCATCTTTATTCATGATTTCCAACCATTCCTTTTCTGTCCGGTCTTTTGGCTGGGCTACATACGGACGATAATTGCCTGCATCCACTTCATCGGATATTGCGCTTTGGCGAATTTCCTTATATTCTTCTTGGAGCTCCTTAATTTGGTCTTCTACAGATGTTTCGGAATTTACATCAATACGCTTAAACCATTTTTCCGGCAACTTGGCTGTATCAAACAATGCCTTAGCAGACGCGTTTTTGCCGGAATCGGAAACGGTTTTTGTTAAGGTGGAAATATTATCCGTTAAGGTCTGGATTTGCTTTTGCTGGGCTTGAAGCATCTTTTTGAAAGCAGGCGGAAGATCATCCAAATCATCATCTACATCATCGTCATCGTCGTCAACGACCGTTTTGTTTTTCTTCCCTTTTTTGCCCTTTCCCTCTATAGGCTTGCCATCTTTCAGACCATGCTTCTTTTCATATTCAGCAATAGCATTATTGATAACATCCTGTTTGTTCTGCTCGCTTGCTTCCAAATCCGGAAGAATATTATCCTTAAAAAGAGAGACATAGTTTTCCAGATTTTCCTCGCTCTCAATATTAAACAAGGCTTTTACTTTTGCAGCATATTTCTCTGGAATACCTGCTTTCTTTAAAGCTTTTTTAATTGCAACTAAAATTTCCATAGTCTTTTTGCTTTAAAATATATTGGAGCAGGATTTTTACCATAAAAAAGGCTACCCGCACCCGGATAGCCTATATTCAAATAAACTTTAAATACTAATCTTCATCGTCTTCATCGTCTTCGTCATCATATCCGCACATGGCATCCTGCTCTGCCTGCATACGGTCACCCAAGAAATAATACTTTTTATATCCCTCTTCCTTTTCCTCCATGCTTAACCTTGCCCACTTGACGGAAGCCATCATTACTTCATCGTTCTCATCATACTTCCCTGCTTCGTAATTTCTGAGAATCTTTTCTGATCTTTCTTTCCAATATTGGCGAAGCTCATCTGTAACTTCCGGTACTTTCGGTTCCTTGCTCATAGCTCTTTCAATTTAATATTAATCTTATCTTCCTGCTCCGATACCGATATTATCTCAAATCTTGTATCAGTGGCAAAAAGTATTTCATATTGATTCTTTTCTACAAATTTACCGTTAAATTCCGAGATTTTCGATATATCCTTTCCATTTTTACCCTGAATCCTAAAAACTATGCTCACTTCATTTCTTTTCAAAGGGCGATAACTCGCAAACATATCAGCTATTTCCGGAGATTTGCTACATGATGTAAATATCTTGTGGGAAACCTCTTTTTTATCCTTATACAAAGCTTCGTATTCCTTTCGCTTTATTATAGTACCACGATACGTAATGCCTTTAAATGTTGGCAACAAATTCAACCCTTCACGAATTAATGTTGCGGCAGCTTTATTAAACTCGCTAAGGTTGTCATTATACAACTGCTTATTTAATTGTCGATAGTTGCCTCCGGCTTTAGTATAATGATGTATAGCGGCCAACCTTGTATTAGAAATATTCGGATATTCCTTTGAAAGAAAATCAATAGCACGCTGCATCGATACAGATGTGCTTCTTGTGCGGGTAAACTTCTTTTCTTCCAATGTATAAATATTGGTTTTCAACTCTCCAAAGAACTGCCGGTTATCACGAATAAAATAGGGTTCATTGCTCCATCCTTTAGCCCTTTCAAGGTTCTTGTTTACCCAAGCTTTAGCCGATTGAGGTACATCTTTTACAACAAGTTCTTCCGGTATCGTATCATTTACCAAATACTCGGCCAAATCTTCCGGTTCCATAACTATTGGAGTCGCATAACAAATGCAAAATGGATGAAACCCTGTGAATTTAAATGTTTTCGGATATTTTCCAACCATCGAATCACAAAGTGCACATGGTCCTCGATTACTATCAGACCGTCTTATCTCTATGCCCAAAACAAAGTCCTGACCATTCCATCGTTCATAATCTGCTGCACGATAAGCCATATTGGTTGTCGTAGAGGATAATCGCAATGCGTTCATACTTGCACTACGGTACACACCTTGGCCAGGATGATAATTTTTCATAGGCTGAGATAAAATCAGTTTCCCATTTGCATCACGCACACGCCTAAAACGTTTATCCGGCTCTTTAAGAAGTTGGCGCACATCCCGGCCTATCTGCCCGGCATTACGGCCTACCGATACTCCGGATGCAAGATAATACTCCAGTTGCTCTTTTGCCAGCTCCGCAATATTCCACACACGGTCAGATAAGGCATTTCCCCTAATATCCATACCCTTTTTTAGCTGCAACATAGCTTTGGCATTATGAGCAAACAGCCCTTCTTTTATAGCTGTACTGATAGCCAATCCCTCAACATACCTTGAGATAAAATCATCATTCTTTAGTTCAGAACGTTTCCATGCGTCCATTTGGAATTGAGTAATATTGGCAAGTAGGTCAGATTGTAACTTTACCAACTCCCTATCAATACGTTTTTCTATTGACTGGTTTCTTACCCATACACTATCTTTCCCCTTATCTGCCCATTGTTGAAGATAAGGGGAAATAGCAGCAATAAAACGATTAAAGATAGCTGTTATATCATTTTGCTGCACCAACATTTTTTGCAAATGCTGACTATCATAAAAGGAAAGCCCTTTACGTTTCATCATTCATCTGGATTAGCAGGAAATGTAGCACCAAAAGGATTGCTGTTTTGTGCCATTTCTTTTTCTTCTTTCTTCATGGTTGCAATCTCTTGTTTGGCATTCTTTGTATAAGGAGATTCTGCAGTAATGGTCTCTTGCGAATTGATAGGCTTATTACCGTTTGCAATAGCCAAGTTCTGCAAAATTTCCGTAAGGTTCTTGGGCAAGATTGAACCGAACTTCACCTCGAAATAATTTCCCTCTATTGCGCCAGCGTTTTTGATATGGGAAATACGAGCCATACCAGCCTGCACGATTGCCACACAACGCTGTACCACCGGACCGAATATTTCCATCTGTTCCGTAGCTTTTATCTTTGCGTCAATAGTCATAAACTCACGAGCCACTCCGGATAAATCACCTATACCGATAAGGTTGTCAAAGGAGAGGTCAGGGCAAGAAGCACCGGAAAATATCTCATGCCTTTCGTTTGCGATTTCCTCTTTCTGAGAATCAATAGACTGCTGCCAGGATAAATATTCTGCATCACCATGATAAGCAGTTCCGGTATCCGGGTCCACTTCCATGGAGAAATTCAACTCCTTTCCCACCGTTTCCTTTGAAGGTAAATTGGTCTGGCCGTAAGTCTTTAGCATAGGGTCTCCAAAATAGTCATTAGTATCTGACATTCGAGAAAGGCGCATTTCATACGCATCCATAAGAACTGCTATATCTTCCCAGTCCGGTTGGTCTACCTCAGCATAGACAACTGGAATTTTCCCGAATAGATTCTTATCCTTTGTTATAACCCACTGCCCATCATTGATTCCGGTTATAATCTCATTAGCGGTATAAATCTTCACGCATTCACAGCTTCTGCCATTAACCATAGCTGTGTATTTATGAATGAAGCCATCCATATCATCATCATCGTCAAAATGCGGGTAAAATTCATTGGTTACATTATCATCCTTTGGTGTTGATAATATTTTGGCTTTTAATACGACTTCTTTTTTAAAGACAGGATTTCCATCCTTATCCGTTCCCTTAATATTGCTTTTCGTTACAGGATAAAAGACAATCGCCCCTTTGGTTTCAGATAGTACAATACGAGCAAATCTCATAAAGACTGATTTCATCTTAAGCTTACGGACAAATACCTGCTTGAAGTCTTGCAAGCTATCATCATCCATATTATCTGCCGATACAATCATATCCCCACCGAACAAAAAAGCTGCTGCTGTACGTACTATCTTCTTTGGGATATTAGTTACAATCTTAGCAACCGGCACAGTCTTATCTTCCAAACGTTTTGGTTTTTCTTCGCCAGTATTTGGGTCTGTTTCAAACTCTGTATCTGAATATACAGCCACTTTTTTAGGTTCACGAAAACCTACTGAAGTTTTACGACGGCGGCGTTCTCCGTTATATTCCTCCAAATATTCTTTTGGGTCTCTATCTTCTATGGTATCTACACATAAATCACTGACTATTCGAGAAAAGTCGTCATTACTCAATATTTCGGATATTCCTGGCATATACTTTTCTCTTAAAATATAGAATGCAGATTAGTATTGCTGCAGAAAAAAGGGGTGGCTTTTTTGTCTTTGAACCTTCACTTGTACTTCCTATTTTCGAAGAAGCAGAAGCCGATCATACTTTAGATAGGCTGTATTTTTTCTGCTAATTTATAAAAACGCTCCTAAGAAAGCTTGAAAGCCCTGATGATGAATTTAAAAAAAAATATCGTGGAAAAAAAGTCAAAGGGCTTAATAATCAGAGCAGAAATAGCCACCCTGCAATTAGTATTAAAAGTTAAATATTGGATGTATCAAGAACAAATTAACGATAATCCAACGCTACAACTAATTCTACAGATATACGATTTAATAACTAATCTTTAAGTAACCATGAAAAATATTACTATCCGCGCCCCACCTTGCGCGTTGATTTTTTGAA
>RRZT011931142.1_pt1 | contig 11188 bp, 9 predicted proteins | sample 2165551 | NCBI WGS metagenome assembly RRZT01 (sample SAMN10456910, study PRJNA506462) | wastewater metagenome | biome: wastewater; feature: sludge; material: wastewater sludge; isolation source: wastewater sludge with Escherichia coli K12::gfp cells carrying plasmid... | place: USA: Moscow, Idaho ...
ATCCCATTGAGGATATTGTTTTATAATTTGAATTTTGTCTCCTGTGGCAAATGCAATAAATGAAATATAGTTTTCTTTAGTCATAAGATGACTAGAAGAAATATACCATTCATTTTCTATTTCTTCTACCATTAATTTTTCTTCATCTTTAGCTTTTTTCATTTCTTGTTCTTTTAATATTCTTCCACAGCAAGAAACTTCTGCATTTCCTGTACATATAGAAATATTATTACAAGTAGAACAAACATAGTATTTTGAATTCTTCATATTTCCTCCAACAAAATCATTTTGAATTAAATCTCCATCCAAGAGTTTTTTTATATCAACTTCAAGAATTTCTGAAAGTTCAGATACTATAGATAAATCGGGACATCCAAGACCTCTTTCCCATTTAGATATGGTTTTATCACTAATATTCATTTTATCTGCCAGTTGTTTTTGTGTCATGTTTTTTTCTAAGCGTATTTGTTTTATAATATTTCCAACTTTATCACTTCGCATTTTTGCTTCACCTCATAGGAAGTTTAACAGAGAAATTTATATTTTTCAATAAACTAAGCGTAGAGTTATAAAGAGTAATCATAATTTTTTTGAAGGTCTAATTAATTTTGGTTGCCAAAATTGTTTAAGATAAATAAATTCTAAAAATACAATTAATATGATTAATAAAATATTCATGTTAGTTAATAGTTTATTAAGAGGAATAAATTTTATAAAAAATGAAATTAGAAAGTAAGAAAATAAACAATTAAAAATACCATATAAAATAATAAAAATAGAGTATCTAAAGTTTAAATGAAATTTCATCTTTTTGGATAAAATAATAGGCAAAAATAAATAAAAAATTGGAGAAAAAAGTGAAAAATAAAATAATACTTCTATTTTTAGATTAATTAGTAGAAGTGATACAGGTAAAAAGCTTAATAATAAAGTAAATATTAATATAAAAAATAAATTTTTAAAAGAAAAATTATTGTTGTTTTGAAAGTATAAAAAATTATTCATTATTCTTTTGTTTTCTTTTGAAAGACAATCATCACATAAAAGCATAGTTTTATTATTTAAGTTATAAAAATTAACATCTAAATTAGTACATAAATCGCATTTTATATGTGTTTGAATTTCTTGATGATTACAAATATCAATGATATCGTTTATAATTCTATAAATTTTATTGTATGCTAGATAAGAAATTATTTCTATTTTAAGAAAATTATTTTTTGAAAAATTAATATTTTTAATATTGTATTTATTTTTTAAAAATTTTATAGATTCATTTTTAATAGGTTTTTTTAAAGCAATTTCAATATGTTTTGTTACATGTTTTTCATGGATTTTAATATAGAATGACCTATAAATTCCAAAAACAATTTTAAATAAATGATTCAAATTTAATTTTTTACCTAGTGATTCAAGGCTATATAAAAACATACTAGTTTAATCTCCTTTTTATTATTACTTTTATTTTAAAAAATAAAAATATTAAATATAAATTTTAATTGTTAAGATAATTATATAGAGGATTTAATGGAATTGCAAATATTTTTTAAATATAAGTAAAATTTTATAATTGAAATATTAAATTGACTTTAAAACTATCTTTTGTTAATATAACATTTGAAAAGATAATTTGATTAGGAGGTATTAAAATGAGTAAAGCTTTAAAATTTTTAATAGTAGCAATGTTAATGACCGTTTCAATTTTTGCAAAAGAGCCTTTAAAGGCTTATAAAGAGGGGCAAAAATTATATGTATGGGCAGTGAATGGAATGAATTTTAGAGAAGAAGGTAAGGCAGATGGAAAAGTTATTTCTTTACTACCATATGGTACAGAGGTAGAAGTTATGGGACAAAGTGATAAAGTAGAATATACATATGTATTAAAAAGTCCAAATAAATCATATTATGGTGAAGGGAGTATTTTGCCAAAGGCAGTTACTTTAAATGGATATTGGTTGAAAGTTAGGGTTGGAGACACAACAGGATATGTTTTTGATAAATTATTATTATCCTATGAACCATATTTAGGAATAAATTCAGATAATAAGCAATATTTTATAAACTATCTTGTAAGAAATTTAAAACTTCAATTAGTTAATGATGAATTGAAAGTTACAAAGGAAACAGAAGATGGTGACGATTATTATTATAATTCTTATAAACAACTATATCTTTCAAAAGATTCAAAAAATAAATTAATATTAGACGATTCTGATGGCTATGATATAGATAGTGTTTGGCATAGAGGGTCTATAACTATTGGAAATATGAGTTTTCAAGAAGGATTAGTATTTTTTACAGCAATAATGAAATCATCTGTAAAAGATTATTATTATGAATATAAAGAAGATACAAAATTTGAATATGAGCTTGATGAAGTTTCCAATGGGGCATCATTAAATAAAATTCAAAATGGAGTAAACTTTGAATGGGCTTATTATCCAGATTAAAAAAATATCAGAGATTTTCTCTGATATTTTTTATTATAAATTATTTATTTTTTTATAAAAAGCCACAGAAGATAGAAAAAAATATGGAATCAATAATATAAATCCACCTCCTAGTGTTATACAACTTAAAAATCCCCAAACAGTAAAACTAAGAATAAATTTCAAATAATTTAATCTATTGTGTCTCATAAGTTCAGTGCTTTTTTTGATTGCTTCTTTATATGTAAAATTTGGATTTTCTAATAAAATAAATAAAATTTGTGAATATGAAAGAAATTTAATAATGCCAGGAATTACAAATAATAAGCTCCATAAAATTATTAAAGTAAAAGAAATAACAAATCCATTTAGGAGTTTAAAAAAAATATTTATATTTTTAAAAATATATTCTAAACTCCATTTTTTATTTATATATGTAAAATATGAAATAATATAGAATACGGGGTGTAAAGAAAACATAAATATTAATAATATAATTAATGAAAAGTTTGAAATATCTATCCTAAATAAATCAAAGAATGATTCTAAAGAGAGAATTAAAAAAATAATAATACTATGAAAAAAGAAGAAACATATTATAGAGATAGACCAATTTTTTTTTAAAAGTTGTAAGGCTTCTTTTTTTAGTAAGGTAATACTCATAAATCCTCCTTTATATTTGAAAGTTAGCTTGTTAAAAAAATACAATATTTTGATTCTACTTGTATAAAAAGACTATTTTTATATAATCCTTACAGCTATGGTGGAAAAAAAAGGAATTTGGATGCTTTAGCAAGGAAGTTTTCTCGTTTCTTCATAATTTGACTACAGGCTTAAAAGGCTAAGCCATATTGACCAAGATTATTTACTTTTACTTAATATATGTATAATTTTTTAGTTATATAACTAAAAAATTAAAAAGACTAACCTAAATTAAGTTAGCCTTTTCAATTTATATATTTTTACTAACTTTTTTATAAAAATTAGCATAACTTACATACATATATGGTAGAAGAAAGAAAAATCCAATCCCAATTGTAAGTGCAGACAATAAAAACCAACCAATAAAACTAAGTTGTAACCAGAAAAAATCAAGTTTATATCCATCCATCATAGTAGAACTTTTTTTAATAGCTTCTAATGGGCTCATTTCAGGATTTTCAGATAATATAAAGAAAGTTTGAGAATAAGCAAATGCTTTTATTATTCCAGGTATAATAAGGAGTAAAGACCATAAAATTGTAAAAATAGTAACAAGAATAGACGCTAAAAAATAGTTTAAAAGTCCTTTTTTACCATCTAAAATAGCATCAAATTTAACCGTTTTAGTATTTGAAATTGATAGAGAAAGACAAAAAATTGCTTTTGATAAAATTAGTGAAATAATAATACTTAAAATACTTCCTAATATAGGAATAAATTCTAAAAAAGAAGAAAGAACAATACCAGTAATACTAATAATAAAGAAAGCAAGAGTTGCCATAAGCCAATTTCCTTTTAAATTTTCACGAGCAGTTAACCTAATTTCATAATTTGACATAAAATTTCCCCCTTAATATTTATGATTGAACAAGTTGTAAAAATATATAATATTAACTTGTAGACAATCTGGAATAAATTTTAATAAATTTTAAATAAATTGTCAATAAAAATTTAATTTTTATAAATTTATTATATGTGACGAGGTAAAAAAAATATAAATGCTAGAGCTAATTTTATAGTATATTTAATGGTTATTGATACAAAATTTTTTTACAATTTTAATCAAAAAGTGTATAATTGTTTTTAATACAAAAACTGTGGGGGTTTAAAATGAATAAAAAAATAGGGACAACACTTTTGACAGGACTTATAACAGGGTCAATGTTAGGGTCTGGAATTATACTTTTACCACCTATTGCCTATGAAAAATTGGGGAATTATGCAATAGTTTCGTGGATAATAATAATGGTATTTGGTGGTTTTTTTGCAAAGATATTTATGGATTTAAGTATAAATTTTCCAGAAGCTGGTGGCGTTAATAATGCTGTAGAAAAAGCTTTTGGAGAACAATTTAAGAGATTAACATCATATTTTTTGATATTAGCAGTATTTTGTGGTCCTTCAGCAGTAATGCTTACAGCAGGAGAGCATCTTTCAAATTTATATAGATTTAATCATAGCAATGAAATATATGCACTTATAATGATTTTAGTATGCGCAGTTATTTTGCTTAAAAATTTGACATCAATTAGTAAAATTACTCTTATTTTATCTTTTTTTATAGCAATAATATTAACAGCAGGAGCTATTGGAGTTTTTATAAATGGTATAAAAAATATAAATATTGAGACTTATCCACAAACAAGTGAGTTTGGAAGAACTATTTTGATTTTATTTTGGGCAGTAGTTGGATGGGAAGTAATAGGAAATTATAGTACAGAAGTAAATAATCCAAGAAAAACAATAAAAAGAGCAGTAATATATAGTTTTTTTATAGTAAATGTAGTTTATTTTTTAGTTGCTTTGTCATTTCAACTTTTAGACATTGAAAAATATGGGTTAAGTGGCATGAATAATATTAGTATTATCTTAGTGCCAACTTTTGGAAAGTTAGCAATACCATTAATGACATCAACAACAGTTGCCTTATGTATAAGTACATATATTTTGTTTGTTGGAAGTGTTGCAAGATTAATGGGAACACTTGGGAATGATGGAGGATTACCTAAAATTTTTTCAAAGGTTTCTAAAAATAATAGTCCTTTTGTAGCAATATTGTTTCTAACAATTGTAAATTCAATAAGTTTAATATTATCTATTTTAGGAATACTAAATATAGAAAAAATAGTTGCTTACGCCAATGTATTTTTTATAATGAATGCATTATTTGGAATTCTAGCATCAATGAAGCTTTATAAAACTAAAACAAACTTAATAATGACGTGTATATTATCAATAATGCTTGTTAGTTTATTAATATTTTCATCAAAAATAGTTTTATTAGTTCCTTTTGTAATGATTTTATTTACTTATTTAAAAAAAATGAATTATAATATAAAAATGAGTTAAAATTTTAGGAGAGGGGACACATAATGTCTTTTGAAATAATCTTTATATATTTGTTTGTATTTAGTATTTTTACAAAGATACTATCTAAGATTTATAAAGAAAATCTGACTAATAAAAATATTCTAATGGTATCAATAATTTTTATTCTATTGACAAGGAAATATTGTTTTTAATTTTTCATAAAAATAAAAAATAAAATTATTTACTTTTTATAAAATTTATATTAAAATACTCTTAAATTTGAAAACTAAATTTTTTTTAGTTTTAAATAAGGAGAGAAAAATGTTGTTAATTTTACCATTATTATTAATTTTATTTATGCTAGGACTTTTAAAAATAGTAACAAAAATTTTTAAAGAGGATTTAAATACAAAGGATTTACTAATTGTATCATCAATTTTTTGTATATCAGAAGTAATAGTTATATTTATTCCGTTTCCAACAAATATAATTTTATCAGTGTTTATACTAGCAATTTTACTAAATAAATTTTGTAAGATTGAGTTTTCAAAAACTATATATATGGCAGTTATTGTATTATTACTGTTAGTATTAACAATAATACCTATATGTGTAATGTTGTTACTTCTAGAATTTCTTCATATAGGCCTTGATTTCTTACCAAAAGTAGTGAAGTATTTAAGAGTTTAAGAAATTTTCTTATGACATAAAACTAATAGATTTAAATTATAAAGAACTGGGTTTTTAAAAAACCCAGTTCTTTATATTTCTTCAAATTTTACATCAGCTTCAGAGGCACCCCAAAGTTTTTTAATATCATCAACAAATTTTAAGTCATCTTCTATGGCTCTTCCACATGTAGTTAAGTAACCTGAAACAATCATAGAATTTGCTCCACACATGAAGGCCATTCCCATGAAATCTTTTAATCTTTTTTCTCTACCAGCAGCAATTTTGATTAAAGATGCCTTTAAAATAATTCTAAAAATAGCTATTGTTTTTAAAATGTCATACATTTCTTTTACTTGCTGTTCTTCGTAAGGAGTTCCTTTAATAGGAGTTAAAATATTTATAGGAACTACGTTGGCACCTAAACTTTTTAAAGTATATGCCATTTCAACTTGTTCTTCATAAGTTTCTCCTAAGCCAACAATTCCACCAGTACAAATTTCAAGTCCAGCTTCTTTAGCAGCTCTTAGAGTATTTAGTCTATCTTGGGAAGTATGAGTAGTAGCAACCCTTTTATCATAAGCACTTGGAGCTGTTTGTAAGTTAGAATTGTAAATGTCTATACCAGCCTCTTTTAGCCCTTTTGCAGTAACTTTATCAGTCATTCCCATTGAAGCACAGAGTTTAATATTATGATTTCTTTGCTTTAATTCCTTTGCAATATCAACAATTCTAGAATAGTCACTATCATCTTTAACAAGACCTCTTGTAGCTGTAACTAAGCAAAATGTGTCAGCTCCATTAACTTTAATAGCTCTATCAAATTCTTCAACAATCTTAGCTTTATCTTTAAGAGTGTATGTATCGATATTTGTTGCATAGTGAATTGATTGTGCACAAAATTTACAATCCTCTAGACATTCTCCAGCCTTTGCATTTGTTAAAGTTGTGATGTTTAATCTATTTCCACAATATTTTTCTCTAACTTCATTTGCTACAGTAAAAAGTTCCATAAGTTTTGAACCTTTTAAATTAAAAAGCTCAAGAGCTTCAGCTTCTGTAGGTACTTCATCAATAAATTTTCTTAAATCCATAACCCTTCCTTTCTTTACCTCTGTGATAAACTATTTTACCAAATTTTTAATATATTGTAAATACAGCTATTTATTGTATATTCTTAATAAATATAGTATATTAAAATTAAGTAAATTAAATAGGGTGATGAAATTTGGAAAAGATTACTATTATAGATGTAGCAAAAAAAGCGGGAGTAGGGAAATCCACAGTATCCAGAGTTTTAAATAATGATGAAAATGTTAAAGAAGAAACGAAAATAAAAGTTTTAGAAGTTATAAAAGAGTTGAACTATACTCCTTCAACTAATGCTAGAGGAATGAGAACTTCAAGTACAAGGGTTATAGGAATTGTAGCAAGTCGTCTAGATTCTCCTTCAGAAATAAGAGCAATTAGAGGGATGTTAGAAGTTATATATGGAAAAGGTTATGATGTTGTTTTAGTAGAAAGTTTATTTGATGATGAAAAAACAAAAGAACATATTGGAATGCTTATAAATAAAAAGGTAGAAGGAATTATTATTTTTGCAAAAAGTGGAATGAAGTATGATTATTTAAAAAGTTTAAAAATGCCAATAATTATGATGGCTCAAGAGGTAGAAGGCTTTACATCTATAGTCTATGATGATTATGGTGCTATAGAAAAGATAATGGATTACTTTTATAAAAAAAATAAACGAAAAATAGCTTATGTTGGAGTAGATTTAAGTGACGAAACAACAGGGAAAAAGCGTTATGAAGCTTATAAGAATTTTGTAGAGAAAAATAATATGAAGAATATTAGCGTGTTTTCTGATTTTTCTTATAAAACGGCCTATGAAAAAGCCAAAGAAATATTAGAAAATAGGGTAGAAGTAATAGTTTGTGCAACAGATAATATATCATTAGGAATAAGAAAGTATTTATCAGATAAAAATATAGAAAATATTGAAGTTTCAGGAGTAGGAAATAATGAATTAATAGAATTTATATATAAAAATTATGTGAGTGTTAATTTGTCATTTAAACAAGCAGGGATTAAGGCAGGAGAACTTATATTTGATATTATAGATGATAAAGAGTGCGAAAATCTAATAACTATGGAGTCCCAGTTGATTTTAGGTTAAGATTAATACAAAATGTTTATAAAAATAACAAAAAAATATTGACAATAAAAAATAAAAAGAGTATAAATAATCATAAATAAATTTTTGGGAATGTTCCCAAAAATTTTTAAAGAACTTTGGGAATGTTCCCAAGAAAGGGTGAAAAAATGGCAAGCTATTTAAAATCTGATGTTAAAGAGTTGTTGAATTTGGTTGGAGGGAAAGAAAATATTGCTGCAGTAACTCATTGTGTAACTAGAATGAGATTTGTTTTAAATGATGAGAAAAAAGCAAATGTAGAAAAAATTTCAGAACTTAATTCTGTAAAAGGAACTTTTACAAATGCAGGTCAATTTCAAGTAATAATTGGAGCAGGAGTAGGGGACTTTTACAAAGAATTTATTGAAGTTGCAGAGCTTTCAAGCATGAATAAAGAAGAAGCAAAAGTTGCAGCTAGAAAAAATATGAATATTTTTGAAAGAGCAATATCACATTTGGCAGAAATTTTTGTTCCTTTGTTACCAGCAATCATTGTTGGAGGTTTAATTTTAGGATTTAGAAACATAATTGGTGACATAAAAATCTTAGATGGTGGAACTAAAACTTTGGTAGAAGTTAGTCCTTTTTGGGCAGGAGCTCATTCTTTTTTATGGTTATTAGGAGAAGCTATATTTCATTTTTTACCTGTAGGAGTAACTTGGTCAGTTGTAAAAAAAATGGGTGGAACACCAATTTTAGGAATAGTTTTAGGAATAACACTAGTTTCACCACAACTTATGAATGCTTATGCTATTGGACAAAAAGCTCCAGAAGTATGGGATTTTGGAAGTTTTGCTATTCAAAAAGTTGGATATCAAGCCCAAGTAATACCAGCAATGTTAGCAGGAATGTGTCTAGCTTTCATTGAAAATAAAGTAAAGAAAATGGTTCCTGATTATTTAAACCTAGTAGTAGTTCCTTTTGTGGCTTTATTGTTAACTGTTATTTTAGCTCATACATTAATAGGGCCAATAGGAAGAACAATTGGTGATGGAGTAGCTGTTGTAGCAAAATTTGCATTAACAGGACCTTTTGCAATGATAGGTTCAGCTTTGTTTGGATTTTTATATGCTCCATTAGTAATAACAGGAGTTCATCATACAACAAATGCGGTTGATTTACAATTAGTTCAAAGTATGGGTGGTACAATGTTATGGCCATTAATTGCACTTTCAAATATAGCTCAAGGTTCAGCAGTTTTAGGAATTGTTCTTGCAAATAAAAAGAATAGACAAGAGAGAGAGGTATCTGTTCCAGCAGTAATTTCAGCATATTTAGGAGTAACAGAGCCAGCAATGTACGGAATAAATTTGAAATATAAATACCCAATGTTAGCAGCAATGATAGGTTCAGCTTGTGCAGCAATAGTTGCAGGAGCCTTTGGTGTTATGTCCAATGGAATAGGAGTAGGAGGATTACCGGGGATTTTATCAATAAAACCTCAATACTGGGCAATTTATGCAGTTTGTATGCTAATAGCAATTATAGTACCAATTGTTCTTACAATGTTAATTTATAAAAAGAAAAATGTTAATAGGGCTTACTGAAAAATACAAAACAATTGATTTTAAAAGATTTTAACTCTATTTTTAATAAAAAAATGCAGAGCTTTTGAGAAAAAATCTTAAAAATCAAACATTTAAACAATGGACTGCGCGTCCAAACCTCGTAAACGTAGGACGTTTTTTGCGACTGTAGGGAGCTTATCCTTTAGGAAACCCCTTATATTTTATCTTTATTTTACAAGGTGTCCAGCAACCGTTGCTGGTCGGGTTTGGGCAGAAGCCCAAGATTTTAAAAATCCCTTCTAATTCAGTAGACCTTAATTAGAGGTTGGAAAATTGAGATTATATTAAGGAGTTTAGAATATGAAAAATATAGGAGAATATGTAATTTATCAGATTTATCCTAAAAGTTTTAAAGATACAACAGGAAGTGGTCAAGGAGATTTGAGGGGGATAATAAATAGTTTAGACTATTTAGAGGAGTTAGGAATAGATTTTATATGGCTAACTCCAATTTATCCTTCTCCACAAAATGATAATGGATATGATGTTGCAGATTACTGTAATATAAATAAAGATTTTGGAACAATGGAAGATTTTGAGGAACTGGTAGAAGAAAGTAAGAAAAGAAACATTTATATAATGCTAGATATGGTATTTAATCATACTTCCACAGAGCATAAATGGTTTAAGGAAGCTCTAAAAGGAAATGAGAAGTATATAAATTACTATATTTTTAAAGAAGGGAAAAACGGGAAAGAACCAACTAACTGGGTTTCAAAATTTGGTGGAAACACTTGGGAATATGTACCTAACTTAGGTAAATATTATCTTCATCTTTTTGATAAAACTCAAGCTGATTTGAACTGGGAAAATGAAGATTTAAGAGAAGAAATTTACAAAATATGTAATTTTTGGCTTGAAAAAGGCGTAAAAGGTTTTAGATTAGATGTTATAAACCTTATAAGTAAACCAGAAATATTTGAAGATGATTATGAAGGTGATGGTAGAAGATTTTATACAGATGGACCCAAGATTCATGAGTATTTGAAGGAATTAAATAAAAATACTTTTGGCAAATATAATGATGTTATAACAGTTGGAGAAATGAGTAGTACAAGTGTAGAAAATTGTATACTTTATAGTAATAAAGAAGAAAAAGAACTAGATATGACGTTCAATTTTCATCATTTGAAAGTTGATTATAAGGATGGAAATAAATGGTCTAATATTGAATTTGATTTTGAAAAGTTAAAAAATCTATTTTCTGAATGGCAAATCAAAATGAATGAAGGTGGAGGGTGGAATGCATTATTTTGGTGTAATCATGACCAACCAAGAGCAATAAGTCGTTTTGGTAATGATAATATTTATCA
>RRZT011588291.1_pt1 | contig 11186 bp, 8 predicted proteins | sample 2165551 | NCBI WGS metagenome assembly RRZT01 (sample SAMN10456910, study PRJNA506462) | wastewater metagenome | biome: wastewater; feature: sludge; material: wastewater sludge; isolation source: wastewater sludge with Escherichia coli K12::gfp cells carrying plasmid... | place: USA: Moscow, Idaho ...
CGCATTGATAGAATTGCCGGAAACGCCCCGGCCCCGGCTTTTCATTGCGCCAGACCGGCCCCATCGCATAGCGGCGATAGGGGGATGGCAGATCATTGCGGAACTGCGCCGCGACGCGGGCCAAAGGCGCGGTCAGGTCATAGCGCAGGGCCAGCCAGTCACCGGCGCCCCCCCCGCCCTGACCAATTCCGGGGACCTCGGCCTCTTGCCAGGCAAAGACGCCGGCATTGGGGCGGTCCACATCCGGCAGGAATTTCCCCAGCGCCTCGACCGTTTCGACGGCGCTGGTTTCAAGGGGTTCAAATCCATGGCGATGATAGATTTCGGCGATGCGGTCCAGCATCTGCTTGCGTTCGGTCACATCCGCGCCGAAATAGTCGATGAACCCCTTGGGCGTTTCCGCCTTGGGCCGGGGTTGTTTCTTTTGATCTTTCGCCATGGTCTGCCTCGGGCTTGTCCATGCCGGGGTCTAACGGATGGAGGATGCATGGACAAGCACGGGAACGGGCAGAGCGAACGGGTCCTGCATCTGGAAGAGGCGGTCGCGCATCTGACCCGGCTGACCGAGGATCTGTCGGCCATCGTCGCCCGGCAGGAAGGCGAGATCGCACGTCTGACGCGCCGGGTCGGCATGCTCATGGAGCGCGAGGCGGATCGCGAAACCGAGGGCGGGACGATCCCGCTGGCCGATCAGCGTCCGCCGCATTGGTAGGATCAGGGGCGCTGCCCCTCGCCCCCGTGCCGGGGGCTCACCCCGGGATATTTGGGCATGAAAGATCTAGCGGCTGGCCGGGCCAAGGCGCGGGCCGGCGGGCGCCGGGATTTCCGGCGCGGGGCTTTCGGGCGCGGTCAGCGGCGGTTCCGAAATGCGGGCGCGGGCGTGATTTTCCTCGGCGAGTTTGGGGCCGGGTTTTCCGCCGGCGCGCATGGGGGCGGTGAAGGGCCCTCTTGTGGCGGAGGGGGCGCCGGTCTCTGGCTGTGACGGCATGGCGGCGGGTTGTGTCACGGATTGGGCGACCGGCACGGGGTCGGCATAGGTCGCACCCGTCCCGAGCGCGCGCCGGAAGACGAGAAGATTGTGATAGACCGTGCTGCGGCTGGTCAAACCTGTGCGTTCCTCGGCCGGGAGCGTTTCGGCGCGCACATATTCCCAGCCGTCGCGGGCCATGTCGTTGAGCGTGTCGGAGAGCGTCGCGGCAAAGCGTTCGATGCCGGTCTTGGCGCCCTTGGCCTTTTCGCCGCGCGCGGGGGCGGGAATGACGGTGTATTCAAAACTGCTCATGCGGTGCGCCTTTCGTTTGGCGGGCAGGTTAGGCGAGATGGCCGGACATGGAAAGCACCGGGCGGCTGCACAAATTCGGGAGCGGGGGCGGGCGTGATCGGGAATGGCCCGCCCGCCGGCACGTTCAGCGGCCGGTGATCCCTTCCAGCGGCGCCGGCGGGTAGGGCTGGGTCACCAGATGGCTTTTGCGCTTTTCATAGAAGGAATTGCCGCCCGTCGTCAGGACGTAATGCATGTTGTCATATGAAAAACGGTGCCCGGCGGTGTGGAAGAACTGCGCATTGCCGATCAGCGGGTGGCGTTCGCCGCGCAGCACCGCGCGGGCCGCCGCGCGCACATCGGGCATGGCCTTTGAGTTCATCTTGCGGGTCATGATCCCCGGCGCGAATTGCCGCTTTTGCGCGACGACGCCACAGACCGAGTTCGGGAACTGGTCGGATGCGACCCGGTTCATCACCACGCTGCCGACCGCGATCATGCCATCCCGGCTTGAGCGGTTCGATTCGAAGAACATCGCCCGTTCCATGCATTCCTGTGGCGAAAGCCGGGACGAGCCTCCGCAACCGGCCAGAAGGCCCAGCACGAGGCCAAGCGAAACCACCATCGGCCAACGCGATTTCAGGGATGTCATAGCTGATCCTTCCGCCTGTCGCCGGCTGCAAACGATATGCCGGTCTTGTCGGGGATGCTTAGCAAGGCCCGGGGCGGGCACGCAACCACCTGCCCCGGTCATGGCGGAAAAGTGCCCCAGCGTCAGGTTGCGGCTAGAGCCCCAGCTTTTGCGCCACCAGATCGTTGACCGCCGCCGGATTGGCCTTGCCGCCGGTGGCTTTCAGCACCTGACCGACGAACCAGCCGGCGAGTTTCGGGTTGGCTCTGGCCTTTTCGACCTGCGCGGGATTGGCGGCGATGATCTCGTCCACGGCTTTTTCGATGGCGCCGAGGTCGGTCACCTGTTTCATGCCGCGCGCCTCGACGATCTGGGCGGGGTCGCCGCCCTCGGTCCACAGGATTTCGAACAGGTCCTTGGCGATCTTGCCCGAAATCGAGCCATCCGCGATCAGGTCGATCACGCCGCCCAGCTGCGCGGCCGAAATCGGCGAGGTTTCAACCGTCATCCCCTCTTTGTTCAGGCGGCCGAACAGCTCGTTGATGACCCAGTTCGCGGCCTGCTTGCCGTCGCGCCCCTGCGCCACCACCTCGAAGAAATCGGCATTCTCAAGCTCGGCGGTCAGGACGCCCGCGTCATATTCCGAAAGCCCGAGAGCCTGCACGAAACGCGTCTTCTTGGCATCGGGCAGTTCGGGCATATCGGCGGCGATCGCGTCCACCCATGCCTGTTCGATTTCCAGCGGCAGCAGATCGGGATCGGGGAAATAGCGGTAATCATGCGCTTCTTCCTTCGAGCGCATGGACCGCGTTTCGCCCCGGTCGGGATCGTAAAGCCGGGTTTCCTGCACGACCTTGCCGCCATCCTCGACGATGGCGATCTGGCGGCGGGCCTCATAATCGATGGCGGCCTGAATGAAGCGCAGCGAGTTCATGTTCTTGATCTCGCAGCGGGTGCCCAGATGCGAGAAATCACCGGTCTCCTGATAGCGTTCATAGGCGCCGGGCGGGCAGATCGAGACGTTCACATCGGCGCGCAGATTGCCGTTCTGCATATTGCCGTCGCAGGTGCCAAGGTAACGCATGATCTGGCGCAGCTTGGCGACATAGGCGGCGGCTTCCTCGGGGCCGCGAATGTCGGGGCGGCTGACGATTTCCATCAGCGCGACGCCGGTCCGGTTCAGGTCGACAAAGGACATGTTGGGGTCCATGTCATGGATCGACTTGCCGGCATCCTGTTCCAGATGGATGCGTTCGATGCGGACGCGGCGGGCGACGCCCGGGCCCATATCCACGATCACCTCGCCCTCGCCGACGATGGGGTGGTAAAGCTGGCTGATCTGATAGCCCTGCGGCAGGTCGGGATAGAAATAGTTCTTGCGGTCAAAGGCCGAGCGCAGGTTGATCGCGGCCTTGATGCCAAGGCCGGTCTTGACCGCCTGCGCCACGCAGAATTCGTTGATCACCGGCAGCATGCCGGGCATGGCGGCATCGACAAAGGCCACATGGCTGTTCGGTTCCGCGCCGAACCCGGTCGAGGCGCCCGAAAACAGCTTGGCGTTCGAGGCGACCTGGGCATGAACCTCAAGCCCGATGACCAGTTCCCAATCCTGTTTCGCGCCCTGAATGGTCTTGGGTTCGGGTGCGGTATAGGTCAGATGGTCCAGCATGGCATTCCCCTTGGCAACTTGCCTTGCCTTCTAGGGCCTCGGGCCGGGCCGGGCAAGGGTCGCGCGCCGGATCGCCGGGATCAGAGCTTCATGCCGCGGCTGATTTCATCAAGCGCGTCCCGCTGACGCGGGCTAAGACCTCCACCGGCCTGCCCGACATCGTTCAGCACCGCCAGAAGCGGCTGAAAACCGGCCTTGTCAAGCTGATAGAGGCGCTTTGTCAGGCGCGGGATGGCCGTCTGGGGGCCCTTGCATTCGGTCACCAGCCAGCGGCCGACAATCGCCATTTCCTCGGCGCGGGTCTGGGATTCATGGCAATGCCGGGCAATCGAATCGATCAGGACGCGTTGCTGTTCGGCGGTCGGCAGCGCCGAAAGCTCAAGAAAGGCGATCCCAAGGCCGGCAATGGCCAGCGCGGGTTCATCGACGCTTTCGACCGGGTGCAGATTCAGGCGGCGGCTGAAGCCGAGGCGGCGCGCGGCGGCGACCACATCGCCCGCCATCTCGGCCAGATCGCGCGACACCTGCGCCGCCATGCGGATGCGCCAGGCCCAGATCCCGGCCGCCATGACCACCCCCAGAAATGCGATAATGAACGGCATGATCTTTCCCCAACAACAGCTGCGGAAACGCTAATGGCATCAAGGACAAGGGTCAACAAAGGCACACGTCAATCCGACGCGCGCGCGCCCACAAGTCCCGCGCGCGGGCGCGCCTTGGGCTGCGACAGACCGTGTTCGGGGGCCTCGTCCCCGTCATCGTCGTCGTCGTCATCTTCGTCTTCGTTCAGCGGGGCGGCGCTGGGGCCGTGCGAGAACCGTTCGACCAGCGCCGCCTCAAGCTGGCTGTTCAGGTTGCGGCTGAGCTGGACATATTCGGCGTTCTGATCCAGCGGCACCCCCGGCTTCCAGACCTGGGCCAGCTGGCGCAGATGGGCGCGGTCCATCTGGTAATAGATGCGCTCAAGCTCTGAGGCCTCATAGGGCGAAAGACCGGCCTCTTCCAGCACATAGCGGCCGGCCCGCAACGAGCTGTCAAAGGCTTCGCGCACGATATGGTCGGCGCCGGCATCATAAAGCTGAAACACGGTCACCCGGTCGCGGGCGCGGGCGATGACGGTGATGTCGGGGCGCTTTTCCTTGGCATAGCGGACCAGACGCAGGTTCGCATCGGGATCGTCCAGCGCGGCGACGATGACCTGGGCCTTGTCGATGCCGGCGGCGGTCAGGATCTCGGGACGGGTCGGATCGCCGAAATACCCCTTGAAGCCGAAACGCCGCATCAGCTGAATCACCTCAAGATCGTGGTCCAGAACCGTGGTCTGAAAGCCCGACATGGTGACAAGACGGTTCACCACCTGCCCGAAGCGGCCGACACCGGCGATGATGATCGGCTGCTGTTCCTCGATCACGTCGGGGATGTCGGCGACGCGTTCCTCGGCCAGCCGGCGCGAGATGTAATCCGACAGGATGAACAAAAGCGGCGTGGCCAGCATGGTCAACGCGATGACCAGCAAGAACCCCTGCGCCAGCGCGCGCGGCAGGATCGCCAGCGACACGGCATAGGACAAAAGCACGAAGCCGAATTCCCCCGCCTGCGCCAGCGACAGCGTGAAAAGCGTCCGGTCCCGGCCTTGCAGCCCGGTGACGCGCGCGATGCCATGCAGGATCGCCGCCTTGATCGCGATCAGCACGACCGTGATCCCGATCACCGTCACCGGCCGCTCGAACAGGATCTGGAAATTCATCCCCGCGCCCACGGTGATGAAGAACAGCCCCAGCAGCAGCCCCTTGAAAGGCGCGATCTGACCTTCGAGATCGTGGCGGAATTCGGACCCGGCCAGCATGACCCCGGCCAGAAAGGTGCCAAGCGCGGGCGACAGACCGACGGATTCCATCAACGAGGCGATGCCCACCACGATCAGAAGCGCAAGCGCGGTATCCAGCTCGTTCAGCCGCGCGGCATGGACATAGCGAAACAGCGGCCGGATCAGATATTGCCCGATCAGGATCACCGCCGCCACCGCGCCCAGCGTCACCAGCGCCGCGCCCCAGCCGGGCAGCGCATGCATGAAATCGGCGCCGCCATGGGCCTCGCCCTCGGCGCCGGGCACGATGCGCGTCGCCAAAAGCGGCATCAGCGCGATCATCGGGATCACCGCGATATCCTGGGTCAACAGCACCGCGAATGCGCTGCGCCCGCCCGCCGTCTGCATCAGCTGCTTTTCCGACAGCGTCTGCAACACGATCGCGGTCGAACTCAGCGACAGGATCATGCCCAGCGTGACCGCGATCTGCCAGCTTTGATTGAGCAGCATCGACACCAGCGCCAGCGCGGCGACCGTGCCCAGAATCTGCATCCCCGCCAGCCCGATGAGACGCTTGCGCATCTGCCACAGCGTCCTTGGCTCAAGCTCGAGCCCGATCAGGAACAGCATCATCACGACGCCGAACTCGGCGAAATGCTGCAGATCGGCCATCTCGCCCTCGCTGCCGGCAAGGCCGAGGATGGGGCCGATCACGATGCCCGCGACCAGATAACCCAGCACCGATCCCAGCCCCAGCCGGGCCGAAAGCGGCACCGCGATGATCATGGTCATCAGATAGACGGTTGCGACCAGCAGCGAGGATTCCATCAGCGCCCGTCCAAAAGACGCAGCTCATGCGTCCGGCCGCCCTTGACATAGGTCAGCCGGCCATTGCCGATCGAATTGATCTGGCCGCCATCGATGCGGTCGCCCAGCCGCACGGTCACGATCTTGCCGTTGCGCAGCCGGATCAGCGCGCGGCTGGCCTGTCCGGCGCCGATGATGCCGATGATCGTCGTGCGCCCCATATCGATGCCGCGCCGTTCGGTCGCGGCCTTGGCGACCGAGGCGGTGGTGGTGCCCTTGGACAGGGCGGCGGCCGCGATTTCGGGTTCGTCATCGACCTCGGGGGGCTTGTATTCCTGACGTTTGGCGCGGGCGGCGCGTTCTTCGGCCTCGGCCTGGGCGCGGGCGCGGGCCTCGGCCTGGGCGCGGGCCTGGGCCTCGGCGCGGGCATCGGCTTGGGCGCGGGCGCGCACGCGGGCCTCGGCCTGGGCCTGCAACTGCTCGTCGAGCTTGCGGCGCGCGGCCAGATCGGCCTCGCTCGGGTCATTGGCGGCGGGTGCGGTGCTTTCGGCGGCGGCCGGGGCATCGCCGGGCGTATCGGCGGGTGTATCTGCGGGCCGTTCGGCCGGGGCGGCATCGCTGCGCCGGGGCGGCAGCGGCGAAGAATTCAGCGCCGAAAGCCGCACCCCGCCCGGCGTGGCCGGCGAGGCCTCGACAGCGGCCGAGATCGCGGCCTCGACCGCCTTGTCCGACAGCCCCGCCACGGCCGCGCCAGCGGGCCGCGAACCCGGCCGCGCCCGGGGCCGGTCCGAGCCACGCAAAAGCCCGCCCGAATCCCGGGCGGGCGCGACTGAGCCTGCTGAACCTGCGGGCTTGTCTGGCGGCGAGGTGCTGGCCGAACGCAGCGCGGCGTCGATGGCCGAGGGGCTGACCGCATCGCTGGCGCGAGGCTGGGCGCCGCCCGGTTTGCGCGCAGGCCGGGCCTGCGCCAGCAAGGCGCCGAAATCCGCCGCGTCGCGGGGGCGGGCGACGGCTGCGGCGGGCAGGTCGATCCGGCCCAGATCGTGGATCAGATCGCGCAGATGGCGCGCCTCGGCGGGGGTCAGCGCGGCGCCGTCGTTCCGGCCCGGCTCGGGGTCGATCAGATCGGGCGCCGACCCTTCGGGACGCAGGGGCGGCCGGGCCGAGCCGCGCAGACGGCTGTTGCTGGCCGTGGTTGCGCGTTGCGGTTCGGGCTGGGCTTGGGCCGCCGGCTGGCTGGCCGATGACCGGGCCGGCGCGACCGCGGGCGTGGGCGCGGGGCTGGCCGGGCGGCCGGCGCGGGCCGGCGGGCGGGCGCTTGCGGCAGGCTGCACCCGGCGCTGCGTGGCGTCAAAGGGCAAGGGGTTGGCGGGGACTGCCGGAACGGTATCGGCCTGCGGCGCCGAGGTCCGGGGCGTGCTGCGGCGCGGCGCAAGCTGCGGCCGGGCCGAACTGGTCAGCCGCGCCGCAGGCGTGGCCGCGCGGGGCGACACAGAGGCGGTTGCCACATTGGCGGCAGCGGGCGCGGAAACGACGCCGCCCTCGATCGCGGCGCGCAGGGCACGCTCGACCGCCTGTTGCTGCTGAGCCTCGCGGTTGGGGCGCTGAGCCGGGGCGACGGCGCTGATCGAGGGGCGGGTGGCGGCCTCTTGCGGCTGGGCGCCGGGAACCGCGCCGCCCTCGGCGGGATCGGTGGCCGGATCGGGGATTGCGGCTTGCGCCGGGGGCACGACCGCCGCCGCGACCGCCGCCGCCGCGACGATGACACGCCGCCGCTCTTCCTCGGTCAGGGCCGAGATCGAGCGGCCCGCGATCCCGGCGGCCGGCTCGGCCGTGGATTGGGTGGGCTGCGATACGGCCGGCGCATCGACCGGCGCCGCGACCTGCGGTTGCGGACGGGTTTCGACAGGAACGGTTTCAACGGCGCCGGCTTCGGGGGTTGCGGCAACCTGAACCGGCGGCGCGGTCTCGCCAGCCGGGGTTGCGGGCGCTTCGGCCGGGGCGGTCGCGGCAGGCGCATCCGGCCCGCCCTCTGTCAACGGGTCGCCAGCCGCCGCGATCTGCGGGGCGGGGGCTGCGCCCTCTTCGGGCGGTGCCGGTTGCGGCGTGGGCACCACAAATGCCCAGATCAGCACCAGCCCGACGATCAGCGCCCCAAGCATACCGATCAACCCAAGCAGCCCGCCGCGCTGACCCGGGCGCGGCGCGGCTGCGGGCGCGGCGCCGGCGGGACGGGCATTGCGGGCCTCGGCCGCGCGGTCGTGGACGGCGCGCGCGCGGGGGTTCAGCGCCGAGCGGTTGATTTCCGGCGCGGAACGGACCTTTTCGGCGGCGGGCGGCGTGCCGGCGGGACGGGCCGGCGCATGACGCACGACCGGCGGCGCGGCTTTCGCCCCGGCCGGCGCGGGGCTGGGCGCGGATGTTTCGGCGGCAATCGGCGCGGCGGCGGCGATTGCTGCACCGGCACCGGCCGCCGCGTGATCGCTGCCGGGGGCTGCGTTTTCCGCCGCGATGGGTGCGGGCGCGTCGATGACGGTTTCGGGGCGGGTGTCGGAACCGGCCTCGGGGGCTGTGGCTTCCTCGACGCCCATCGCGGCCTTGGGTTCATCATCGGCCGGCGCGGGTACGTCCTCGGCCGGCGCATCCTCGGCCTGCGCCACCTCTTCGGCCTTCACCGGCTCTGCCAGAAGCGCCGCAAGGGGCGTCACCTCGTCATCGTCGTCATCCGACGCCCCCGCCTCGGGCAGGGGCCGGGTGTCCTCGGGCTTGGCCAAGGATGCGCTTTCGGGCGGCGCCGCGCCCCGGTCCGCGTCATCGGCCGGCACGGCCGCCACGGCCGCACCGGTTTCGGCCGGATCGGCATCGGCTTGCGGCGCGGCAACCGGACCATCGACCGGACTATCGGCCAAAGCAGGCTGCGGGGCCGGGACATCATGCATGTCGCCGCCCAGATCCAGATCAAGATCCAGATGCCCCTGCCCGTCGTCCTGGTGTTCTTCATCGGCCTCGATCAACAGATCGGGCGAGATCACGCTGACCTGTGCAAGGTCGACGGGGCCGCGCGCGGCGCGGGCGGGCTGGACGGGATCCAGCAGAAAGACCGGCTCGCCGGGATAGCCGCCGGCCTCGGGCGCGGCGCGGAATTCCTGTCCGTCGAAACCGTATTGCGCAGCGAATTCCTGTGCCTCGCGCAGGGTCTGGCGGGCGACGGCGGCGACGCGCACGCTGTCGCCATCACCGTCCCAGTCAAAGGCCAGATCCTCGATCCGATAGGGGGTCAGTCCGTCCAGCGCCCGCCCCACCGCATGTTCGCGATCCGCACCCGGCGGCACGGTCAGCGTGGTGTAAAGGATCTGATCGTCGGGAATGATCAGCGTGACCGGCAGCATCGCATCATCGCTGCCGTCATCCTCGGGCAGGCCCGACATCAGCCGCAGACGCACCAGATCGCCCCGGAAATCGGGCGTGTCGAAATCGACGGAACCCAGATGCCGCCACGCCTGCGCCGTTACGGCCTGCCCCGCAGCGGCCTGTGCTGCCACGCCCTGCCCTGCCCCGTCCTGCGACGGGGTTCCATCCGGCGCGGGCCGTTCCCGCCGCCGCAGATGCACCGCATCCGCGCTGAAAAAGAGGGCGTATTCGATAGCGGAATCAAGCGACATCTATGGGCTTTGCCTTGCGGTTCCGGGCGCCGGGGCGCGTATTCAAAAGTGATAATGACGAGTAACCCAGAACGCGATCCGTGAAAAGCCAAACACCATATTGTGAGGCATCCAAACGTAACATTCACACGTTATAGCGCCGAGACCCATCACGGACCGGCCCGAACCGCGCCGGCCAAAGGAGAAGAAAGCCAAGATGAGACAGTTCCGCCCCCTGATGCCCGCCGCAACGCTGATCGTGCTGGGCGCCGGCCCGCTGGCCGCGCAAGGTGCGCCCGGCGACATGCCGCCGGCCAATTCGCCGGCCCATCCCGCAATGATGATGCATGGCAAACATCACGGCGCCATGGCGCGGCTGACCGTGGGCGGCCAGGGCCTGTCCAGCGCCCAGCCCGATCTGGCGACCATCTCGCTGGGCGTCAGCAGCCGCGCGGCCACCGCCGCCGAGGCGATGACCCAGAACGCCGAGGCCCAGAACAAGGTCATCGAGGCGCTCAAGGCCGAGGGGATCGAGGCCCGCGACATCCAGACCTCGGGGCTGAACCTGTCGCCGATGCTTGATTATTCCAAGGATGGCGAGGCGCCGCGCGTGACCGGCTATGCGGCGCAAAACAACGTCACCGTGCGGGTGCGCGACATCGCCGGGCTGGGCGCGGTGCTGGACAAGCTGGTCGCCTCGGGTGCCAATGAGATCGGCGGCATCAACTTTACCCGCGAGGACATGACCGAGGCCGAGGACGCCGCCCGCAGCGCCGCCGTCCAGGACGCCCGCCGCCGCGCCGAAATCATGGCCGAGGCCGCGGGCATGCGTCTTGGCCCGCTGCTGCGGCTCAGCGACACCCCGGTCGAAAGCCAGCCGGTGCCGATGATGCGGATGATGGCCGCCGAGGCCAAGGGCAGCGCGCCGACGCCGGTCGAGGCGGGCGAGCTGACGGTTTCGGCCAATGTCACGGCGATTTTCGCGCTGCTCTCTGCGGATGACGAGATGCCGCAGGATGGCGGTGCGATGGATCAGGATCAGGGTTCGGCCGATGCCGAAGGGGACGCGCCTGTCGCCAACTGATCCCTGAGCGGTGGTCAACGAGTGCGTGGTGAAACCGTCACGAGTGCATGGTGGTGAACGGGTAATTCGGTAGATGGTAAAAGGGCGGCGCAACCACGCGCCGCCCTTTCTGTTGGCCCGACCCTGCCCCGCAACGGGACCGGATCAAGCGCTGGCGGCGGAAACCGCCTGATCCAGATCGGCGATGATGTCGGCCGCGTCCTCGATGCCGATGGACAGCCGCACCACATCCGGCCCCGCCCCGGCCGCGATCTTTTGCGCATCGGTCAGCTGGCTATGCGTGGTC
>RRZT011366811.1_pt1 | contig 11184 bp, 11 predicted proteins | sample 2165551 | NCBI WGS metagenome assembly RRZT01 (sample SAMN10456910, study PRJNA506462) | wastewater metagenome | biome: wastewater; feature: sludge; material: wastewater sludge; isolation source: wastewater sludge with Escherichia coli K12::gfp cells carrying plasmid... | place: USA: Moscow, Idaho...
ATAAGGAATGTATTGAAGAGGCTAATAAACATAATATAGCAATGGTATTTACTCATATAAGACATTTTAGCCATTAAGGAGGAAATATATGAAAGTATTAGTAATAGGTAGTGGTGGTAGAGAACATACCATAGCTTGGAAACTACTACAGAGCAAAGAAGTTCATAAAATATATTGTGCTCCAGGAAATGGTGGGACAGAAAGTATTGCAGAAAATGTAAATATAAAAGATATTGAAGAATTAGTTACATTTGCCAAGGAAAAATCAATTGATTTAACAGTTGTAGGACCAGAAGATCCATTGGTAAATGGAATTGTAGATAGATTTAAAGAAGAAGGGCTTAGAATTTTTGGAGTAGATAGTGAATGTGCAAAACTCGAAGGCAGCAAGATTTACTCTAAAGCTTTTATGGAAAGACATGATATTCCTACAGCAAAATATACTGTTTATAATGATTATAATATAGCTATAAATGATTTAGATAATTATTCTTACCCAATAGTTATAAAAGCAGATGGACTATGTGCTGGTAAAGGTGTTGTTATCTGTGAAGATAAAGAGATGGCAGAAGAAACATTGGAAAGCTTTATGAATCAATGCATCTTTGGTGATGCAGGGACAGAATTAATTATTGAAGAATTCTTAACAGGTATTGAAGCATCATTATTATGTTTTGTTTCAAACAATAGAATTATTCCAATGGAATCTGCAAAGGATTATAAACAAATTTTTGATAATGATGAAGGACCAAATACAGGTGGAGTAGGTTGTTTTTCACCAAGTCCGTTATTTACAGATGATTTAAAATCAAGAATAAAATGCGAAGTATTGGATAAAATAGAAGCTGGATTTAATAAAGATGGCTTAAACTTTAATGGAATACTATTTATTGGATTTATGATTGATAAAAAAATAGATGTATTAGAGTTTAATGTAAGATTTGGGGATCCAGAAACAGAAGTAGTACTTCCAAGACTTCAATCAGATTTATTTGAAATATTAAATAAAACAATTGATGGAACATTGGAAGAAAGTGATTTACAATGGACTAATAGTAAATCAATGACTGTAATCCTAGCATCTGAAGGCTATCCAGAAAAGCCAATAGTTGGTAGAGAGATAGAAATAGAAGAATTAAGTAACAAGACAATCTTATTTCACAATGGAACTCAACTTGAAAATAATAAATTGTTTACAACGGGTGGCAGAGTATTATCTGTAACCCAATTGGGAAATGATTTTAACGAAATAAGAAATAATATATATTCTGAAATAGATAAGATTAATTTTGAAGGAATGTATTATAGAAAAGATATAGGAAAGTTATAAATAAAAAATCCATTTAGGAGATTCTCTTAAGTGGATTTTTTATTATTGTATTTACAAATGCAAATTATTAATATACAATTATATCCTTGACTAAAATTAAAGGAGGACAGCCATGTATTTAAATGAATTTGCAAAACTTAACAGAGATTTTAAGGATATAATAAAAAAGTACAGTCTAATATTTATAACTTTAATATTAATTTATATTAGTATTTCATTTTCATCAGTATATCCAACAAGATTACTTGGTAATATTATTGATTTATTGACGAGTGATGGTGGACTAACAGAGATAGTATTAAAAACATTATTCTTATATATTTTTATAAGAATATTAAATTTAATACTAAATTTTATTTCAAGATATGTAAATGAAAAGATAAAAGTAAATTTAGAAAGTAATCTAAGAGTGGAATCAATTAATAAACTATTAGAAACAACTAATTTAAATGAACTAAAATCCCTACAATCAAGCCAATATGTAACTAGGATAAACGATGCAATAAAAGCCCTAGTAGAAGCCATATTGAATATAATATTATGGTTGGGAAAATCGCTACCTATATTGTTATTTACATTTTATTTTATTATGAAAATAAATTATATAATTGGATTATTGATATTACCTTTTATATATATTATGGCATTATTTACAAAATACATTTCTAAAAAATTAAAAACAGTTTCTGTGGAAGAATTAAAACGAAAATCTATAGCCATTGATTTTACATATGAGATAATAGAAAGTTTTGAGACAATAAGAATATACAATATTAAAAACTATATACTAAATAAATATATAAAAAATGAAGATAATTGGAATAAAAGTAGAGTAGATATGGGAATATTGTCCTCTATATCATTTCTAAGTCTAAGTATTTTTGGTATTTTAATAACCTCATTAATATTGATTTTATCAAGTGGAGGAAATTCAATAATAAGACCAGGAGAGATTACTTCACTAATACTTTATACGGGAAATATTTTCATACTTATAATGGATGTATTTAATAATATAATTGTATTTAGTGAGTTGGATAATTCTCTTAAAAGATTTAATGATATATTTTCAAATAATATTGAAGAATATAATATTATTGACAGAAAAATTGAAAATTGGGATATTGAATGCAAAGATATTTCATTTAGTTATGATGAAATATCTATAATAAATAATTTAAGTTTTAGAATTAAGGAAGGAATGAAGGTTGGTATAGTTGGTAGCAATGGTACTGGAAAGTCAACAATACTAAAACTTCTATCAGGATTATATAGACCTAATAGTGGGAGAATTAGTTTTTCTAATATACCAATTGAAGATATTGATAATAGTTTACTTAGAAATAATCTATCCTATGGACAACAAGAACCATATATTTACAATGACAATATTTATAACAATATTAACTTAGATAATATATACAATAAAAATCATATAGAAGAGATATTTAAATTATTTAATATAGATGAAATAATAAATAAAATAGGTGAAAATACAATATTATATAATAATGGAGCAAATCTTTCTGGTGGTCAAAGACAGAAGATAGGGCTGGCAAGGACAGTACTAAAAAATCCTAAAATACTATTATTAGATGAGTTTACAAATTCATTGGATTTAGAATCACAAAATAGAATATTTAATTATTTAATAAATACAGATAAGACAATTATATGTATAACTCATGATTTTAAATATATAGATAAATTTGATTTGATAATATATTTAGATGGAAGTGGGAACCATGCTATAGATAGCCATAAAAATTTAATGAAAAATGTAGTTTATAGTGATTTTATTTATGGTATTAATGATATATAATTAATAATAAAAATTTGGAGATGATAAAATGAAAAAGTTATTTTTAACATCATATCTAGCAGGAACTAAGTCATTGGTAAATAAATTTTTAGGTGATTTATCAAATAAAGAAATAGTTTTCATACCAACAGCAGCTAATGTAGAAGAATATACTTCATACATTGATGAGGCAGAAATTGCTTTTAAGGAACTTGGATATAGTATAAAATTATTAGATATTTCAAAAGTAGAAAGAGATAAAATAATAGATATAATAGACAATACAGAATGTATCTATATTTCAGGTGGAAATACATTCTATTTACTACAAGAATTAAAAAGATTAGAGTTAATAGACTGTTTAAAGCTAAGAACAGAAAAAGACCTATATTATATTGGAGAATCGGCAGGTGCAATAATTACATCAAAAAATATTGAATATGCAAAAGATATGGATGATAAAACTAAGGGAAACGAATTAGAAGAATATAGTGGCTTGGATTTAGTAGATTTTTATTTATTACCACATAATAATGAATTCCCTTTTGAAGATTCTACAAGAAGAATAATAGAAGAAAAAAATAATGAATTAAATTTATTGCCAATAAATAATAGTGAAGCAGTTATTGTAGAAAATGATAAATATAAAATTGTAAGTGAAAATAAATAAAGAAAAGATGTAAAGGCTATAATAAAGCTTTTACATCTTTTATCATTTTAAGTCCAGTATTTCTAAATTTCATATCATAAAATTTGGTATTAAATGATAGTATGCCAATACCAACATAGAATAACAAATACAATTCTAATTCCTTTGTGATAGGTTTATTATCAGTATGATTATAATAGGATTTTAAAAAGTAATTAATCTTATTTTTATCTGAATCAAATTCTTCATAAAAAAGTTTTATAAAATCTAGATAGTAAATATCATTTTTAGACCTTTCAAAATCTATAAGAATTAATTTATCATTATATACTTTTATATTTCCTATCCAAATATCACCGTGGATAATACTTTTACTATGATTATATTCATCAAAAATATCTTTTGAATTTATTTTTAGCATATTCCAAATAGTAATAATTTCAGGGTATTCTTCTATATTGGCTATATTATCAAGTACTTTTTTAATGCGAGTTACAATATTATCATTGTTTTTTAAAATATCTGGATTATTATTTTTATGGAAATTTGCCAATAGTATTGCCAATTCATTTATATTTTCTTTTTTATTAAAATAGCTGCTATCTATATCAAATAAATCTAGATATTTCAAAACCAATACATTAAAATTCTCTATTTTAAAATTATCTATATAATAATCACTATATTTTACTGTATTAAACTCATTTATATACTTTTCATATCGACTTATAGGAAATAGTTTTATAAATATCTTCTCACTATACTTTTCACTATATCCATATAAAAGAATATTATAGTAGTCATAATCTAGTTTAGTAAATTCTCCCTGCAATAATTTATTGATTGTATTTATAATATTTTTCATAGAACCTCCTTAAAATATAGAATTAATATATATTATATTGTAAAATTGTAATAAGAAAAGTATTTATAGGAGGGATATTATGTATCGTGAAATGTATAATAGTATTTTTATAAGAAAATCTTGTAGAAAATACAGCATGGAAAAATTAGATGATAGTTTTATTGAAAAAATGAATGAAGTAATAGATAGCTTTGACAGGCTAGATGAGAATATAATTATAAACCATAGAATAACTAATAAGATAAAAGGAAGATTTGTAGTAGAAGCACCACATTATCTAGTTATTTCTGGTGAGAATAATGTGATAACTAGTAGAAATATAGGATTTATCTATGAACAATTGATATTGTATTTACATACCAAGGGAATTGGAACAGTATGGCAAGGTGGCTCAAAAGATGCTGTAAATAATAATGAGAATGATATTATAATAATTGCATTTGGAAAGCCATTAGATGATAATAAAAGGGATATAGCAGGCTTTAAGAGAAAAGATATAACTGAAATAACAAATGATGTAGATAATATAAATATAAAAGCAGTGCATCTAGCACCATCAGGATTAAATAAACAACCATGGTATTTTAAAGCTGATAATGGAAAAATTTATTTATATAAAAAAGAATTAGGTTTTCCATTAACCTTAGCATATAAGCATACGGATATAGATATGGGAATAGCATTATCCCATTATATGTTATCTACAAGAGTAAATAATTTTGAATTTAATTTTACTGTTGAAGATGGAATGGATGATATAAAGGGTTATAGTTATTTTGGGACAATATTGTAGGGGATAAAACTTTAGAAAGCTTTAATTTAAGGAGTACAAAAATGGAAGAAATTAAAAAGTTACTTAAAGAACATAATGCAAATTATGAATTAATTTATAATGATAAAAAGATATTTTCTATAGATGATGGTAAGAAATATTTTAATATAGAAGAAATAGCACCAACATTGATTATGGAGATTGATGATATAAATTGTGCTTTTATTACTTCAGCTGCACATGGCAAGATTGATTTTAATTATTTAAAAAAATCTCTAAAATGTAATAAAGTAAAATTAGCTAATAAAAATAATCTGGAATCACTAATAGGATTTTCTGCTGGAAATATCCCATTAGTAGGTTTGCCCATCACATATTATTTAGATAGTAGATTATTAACTAATGAATATTTAATTGGTGGAAGCGGAGTTGAAAACTATACATTAAAAATAAAAGTAACTGATTTAATAAAGATTAATAAACCAATTATAATTGATTTAGCAAAATAACAATATTAGTATAACAATATTTGATATGAGTAAATTTGTAACAATTGATGGGATTGTAGTTGAACCATCTGGAAAAGAAAAGGATTTGTTTACCAATATATTTATGGAAAGAAATCCTTGTTTTAATAATTCTATAATTTAAGATAGAGAAGTATTTGAACTTATAAAAGATTAGCCAATGCTAATCTTTTTTTCTACCTCTAACGCCAAATGATTTGTAATCAATATCTCTTACCTTACACCAATCTCTAACATCGTTTTTTATTATAATATCAGTATTCTGTAATTCATATATATTTTTCTTTCCAAGTAATGTCATTATCATCTTTATTTGATATTTCCAATTATTTAATTCTTCAATTGTCTTATCAACTCCAAGATTTAATACCATATCTAATATCGTTCCAGCAATCCCAACTGATCTTGCACCAAGGGAAAGGGCTTTTACTATATCTAGTGGGTTTCTAATGCCTCCAGAAGCTAATATTTCATATTTATGGACAAAAGGGTTAGCTTCTAGTAAAGATATTACTGTGGACTGTCCATAGTCTTCTAGATAATCATATTTAAATTCTGTTCTCCTAAAGTTTTCTATTTTAGAGAAATTAGTTCCACCAGAACCACTAATATCTATGGTTTGTACCCCAAGAGATATTAATTGCTCTACAGTTTCTCTACTCATACCAAAGCCAACTTCTTTTACGATAATATTTGCATCAAGATTATTAACTAAATATTCAATACTACTATGCCAATTAGAAAAATCTCTGTCGCCTTCAGGCATTACCAACTCTTGTGTCGAGTTTATATGAATTTGAAATGCATTGGCATCTAGGATATCAATTGCCTTTTTAGCATTTTCTATGTTGTGCTCTGCGCCTAAATTTGCAAAGATAATCCCATTTGGATTTGATTTTCTTATAATTCTAAAACTATCTTCTAAATCAGAATTTTTGACAGCAACAGATAGTGAGCCTGAAGCCATAGGAATATTTACTTCCCTTGCAACAATTGCAAGTTTTTCATTTATATCTTTAGTCATATCACTTCCACCAGTCATTGCATTTATATAAAAGGGGAAGGGGATATCCAAATTTGCAAATCTTGTACTTATATATATATCATCTATAGATATTTCTGGGAAACTATGATGTACAAATTTTATATTATCAAAATCTGAGATTCTTTCTTCGCCATGAAATTGATGTGCCAATTTTAAATGGTCATCTTTTTTATTACTTGTCATTATTTCACATCCTTAATACTTTAATCTAATTATATTTTATTAAATTAATAATCTAAGTCAAGTTAAAAAAAACTCCCTTATTAGAGAGTTTTAATTTATATCTATAACTTTTAAATCTAAAAATTTTATATTTTCCTTATTCCATTTTTCAATAAGTGCATCTTTATTATAATCATTGTTAAAAACAGCTATACCACAATCCCCACCACCTGCACCAGATGATTTTGAGTGACCACCATATTCTTTAGCGATTGTACATAATTTTTTTAACATAGGAGTTTCTATTTCTATACCTAGATCATATCCAAGTTTATTTAATAGTTCTCCATTTATATTTATATATTTTCTTATTATATTTAAATCACTATTTTTAAATCCATCTATAATTTTTTCAACTGTAGATTTACTATTTCTTAAAAATTCACTATAGATTTCCAAACTGTCATTTTCTTTTTCTTCAACTTTATCTACAAGTTTCACTGTACTTGCAGGTATGCCAGTCCAACCAATAACCAAGTTTAATTCCTCTGGTGGATTTAGCTTTTCAATGGAAAGTCCCTTCCATTTTAATTCTAATAATTCACCTATATTTAGATTTTTACGTTTTTCTAATAGCCATTCTCTATAAAATCTCTTATATACAATCCAGCCACCAAATACTGATGCGGCTATATCCCCAAAGCTACCACTATCTTTTATATTTAATTGTGCTAAAACAGATAGTTTATATAATTCTTCCTTATTTATTTCAATATTATAGACTTTGCAAAGGGCAGATATTGTTGCAATTGTAACTGCTGCACTTGAGCCAAGTCCATATTTTAAACCACAATCTGATTCAAGGTCAGAAAATACTCTTAGATGATAAAATTGTAAATCTTTTTTTAATTCCTTTGCATATGTTTCAACAGTATTTATTGAAGATATTACATAGGCAAGTCTATCATCTCTCTCATCTAATACCGATCTTTTATTATCATTTCTCTTCCAAGGTATAGGTGATTTATCAAAAGTAGTTATACTACCTTCATCCTTTGCAATCTCAACTTGTACTTTTAAAAATTTATTAACTGCAACAAGTATGGCAGGATGATCTTCATTAACTACAGCATATTCGCCAGCAATATATAATTTGCCTGGTATAGAACATTCTATCATGACAACTCTCCTTTAAAAATTATTTATTCCCGGTCCAGGACCTGAAATAATTATTCTGTCTTCTGAAAAGATTTTTTTTAATCTCTCTTTTATTATATCAGTTTGTGACAATTTACAAAGTATTTTTACATTTGGACCTGCATCCATTGTAAAATAACAAGGTATATTATTTTTTCGTAACTCTTTTACAATATCCATAACCATTATAGTTTCAGGTTCCCAATATAGTATTGGAGGATTTGCTCCAAGCATAGTTCCATGCATTTTTAAACTATTTGATTCGGTTATCTCTCCCATTTTTATAAAATCTTTATTTTTAATTGCTAACTTAATATTTTTTAAATCTTCTTCTGATGATTTTACCCATCCATCATAAAAAGGGGAAGTATCTACAGTAAGTTTCATTCCAGTTCTTGAAGCTATCTCTTTTTTATTATTGTTAATAATTACAATTACCATACCGATATCCCAATCTGCATTGTCAATTGGGATAGCATAGGAAGAATTATCATCATATCCTTTTTGCCATTCCACAAATCCACCATAAATACTTCTAGTGGCACTTCCTGAACCTAATCTTGCCATTTTAGAAAGTTCATGACTATCTAAATTTAGTCCAGTGGCAATATTAGCCGCAGCGGATAGGGCAGCAAATCCAGAAGCTGATGATGCTAAGCCAGCAGCAGTTGGCACATGATTAGTAGATTTTATAATCGCCTTACTATGAATATTTGCCTTTGATCTAAATAGTTCTAGAAAATCACTAACTCTTTTTAAACTATTTCCACTTTGTTCTTCATTATCTAAAATAAATATATCTTCTTTTAAATCATCTTTAAATTCAATTTCTGTATCAGTATAAAGGGCATCTAATGTTAATGAAAGACTACTATTCATTGGTATAATAAGTTCATCATTAGATTTACCCCAATATTTTATAAGAGCGATATTAGTATAAGCTCTTGCTTTACCAAACATTTAATCAACTCCCAAATTTGAAATCCATGTATTAACAGCACCATTTTTTAATAATTCCTTAGATATATGATCTGCATCTTCTCGATTAAATGCAAGAGAAATCATAGCACCACCTCTACCGCCACCAGTTAATTTTGCACCTAGTGCATTATTAGAAAGAGCAATATTTACTAATTTATCTAAGGAAGTATTACTTACAGTTAATTCACCAAGTATATGATGTGCCTTAGTCATAAGTTTACCTAATTCAATTGGATTATTTTCAGATAAATATATTTTTGATATATCTGCCAATCTTCCTAATTCCTTTATTAAGTTTTCTTTTTCGGAATTATTTTCAATTAATTTTTTTACATCCGATACAGCATCTTTGGTTTGACCTTTTTCGCCAGTGTCAGCAACAATTAAATATCCATCTAAATTTATCTCAAAAGGTTCTAATATTTTATTTTTAATATAATACATAGACATTTCATTAATTATTATATTCTGATCTAATCCACTCGGATTTCCATGTACAATCTTCTCTGAGATTGTAGAATATTTTTCTAGTTCAATATCGTCTATTTTCATGTTAAAGAAATTATATAATGCTCTAGTAATGGAAATAGCCACTGCTGCACTAGATCCCATACCTCTTTCTGGAGGCAATGTGTTTTCAATAATTATTTTAAAATTATTATATTCTATATTATTATCTTTTAAAAAGGATACTACAAGTGTTTTTATACCTAAAAGTCTTTCAGGTGCATCTTTTAATAATCCATTGTAAAAATAACAATCAATTTCTATATCCTTATTTGTTTCTATAATAGTTGTTTTAATTTTTGTAGTTGGAAAGGGGATAGCAATAGCTGGTTCGCCATATACTACTGAATGTTCACCCATTAGAATAATTTTTCCAACAGCAGTTCCTATACTATTTTCCATACAATACTCCTTAAAATAATGTAATTATTTTTTCTATCATCCATGGAGCTGCATATAATGCCATAAATTGAACTCCATAATTGACACCAAGATTGTTCAATGTACCACATACAATCCCTACTAATAATACCCCAAAAACATTGATTAATCCAGCATCCATATAAGATAATAATAAAATAAATGCTATAAATAATCCTAATATTGCTTCATGGGGAATTCTTTTTAATACAAAGTTTGATATCTTAGTTGCATATTTATTTGTTATTATATAAGTAATACTAGATGCAATTATCCCACCAACTAGTATTGCAAATACAAATTCACTTTTATTTAATATATGATGTAGATTATTATCAATTGTAAAAACTGGAGGAGCATTAAATAATGCTGATCCTGGTCCAATTGAAGTTGGTGACAATGGCATACCTAACGCTATTAACGGAATAATAATCCCTGATAAATAAGTTGATTGAATCAACGCGCTCATAGTTGTAATTGTTGTATTTGCTTTTTTAACAGGATCTTTTATTCTATTACCAGCAGTTTCCCCAATTAATATTGTAAGCCCAACAGGACTCAGTACAAATAAGAAATTGGATATTAGTGAAGCAATAGAAGCGGATTTTATCTCTTCTTTATTCAATATCTTAAATGGATTTAATGTTCTATTATCTTCATCTTCATGTGGTATTGTTATTTTTTTAAAACTATCCGTTAACATATTCTTTCTCTTATCCTTATTAAGTAAGTTAAATAAGGATACTATAAGTGGACCAATGGTTATCCCTAGGAAGAATGATGTAGTTATATTAACATCTCTTGGTACAATTTCAAGTCCCCAATACAAATGTCTTAATGCCATAAATAATATTGCCAAAGGGATAATACTTAAAAGTGATAATATTTTTTGTTTACTAATTAGAGATAAGAATATAGCTCCTAGAAA
>RRZT010322207.1_pt1 | contig 11182 bp, 7 predicted proteins | sample 2165551 | NCBI WGS metagenome assembly RRZT01 (sample SAMN10456910, study PRJNA506462) | wastewater metagenome | biome: wastewater; feature: sludge; material: wastewater sludge; isolation source: wastewater sludge with Escherichia coli K12::gfp cells carrying plasmid... | place: USA: Moscow, Idaho ...
CCCCGGCGCCGACAGCGTCAAGGCCAAAGCCGCCATCACCTGGGTGGGCGCAGCCGACGGCGTGAGCGCCGAAGTGCGCCTTTACGACCGCCTGTTCACCGACCCGCAACCCGACGCGGGCGGCAAGAACTTCCTGGACGCGCTGAACCCCGACAGCCTGAAGGTGGTGACGGCGGTCGTGGAACCCTCACTGGCCGCAGCGAAGCCGGACCAGAAGTTCCAGTTTGAGCGCCACGGCTACTTTGTGGCCGACCGTGCGGACCATGGGGTGGGCGGGAAGGTAGTGTTCAACCGAGTGACGGGGTTGAAGGACGGCCGGAGTTGATCACTAATCCCACACTATGCTTGCTTGATGCTCCGTACAAATCGCTTGTGTTGATGACGCCGTCCGAGGATACCGAACCGTTCGGTTACAGAGAGAGCCGGCATGATGAACGCCGAATGGGCAGGAGCATGTCGTGAAGAAGAGCAAATTCGCCGAGGAGCAAATCGCTTTTGCCCTCAAACAAGCTGAGCAGGGTACCCGAGTGGAGGAGGTCTGTCGCAAGTTAGGCATCAGCTAGGAGACCTTCTACGTCTGGAATAAGCGTTACGGCGGAGTTGGTCCTTCCGAGTTGCGCCGCTTGCGCTAGCTGGAGGAAGAAAACCGCAAGCTCAAGCAGATCGTGGCCGATCTGAGCCTGGACAAGGCCATACTGCAGGCGGTGGTCGAAAAAGCTCTGTGGCTCTCCCTGCGACGCGAGTTGGTGCCCGAGTGTTGATTTCCACCGAATCCTGACCCACCGTTTCCATCCAATATTGACCCACCCTGGATAGTGCCCTGCAGGGCTCACGGTGTGGATAACTTCTTCGGTTTGGACTCCTTCTTGAGGGGTTGAGCGGAGCTGTTTTTGAACCGGTAGCTGTCGTTGCCGGTTTCAAGGATATGGCAGTGGTGCGTGAGGCGGTCCAGGAGCGCGGTGGTCATCTTGGCATCGCCGAACACGCTGGCCCATTCGCTGAAGCTCAGGTTCGTCGTGATGACCACGCTGGTGCGCTCGTAGAGCTTGCTGAGCAGGTGGAACAGCAAGGCACCACCTGAAGCACTGAAGGGCAGATAGCCCAACTCGTCGAGTACCACCATGTCCATATGGGCCAGGCGGTGAGCCATCTGTCCGCTTTTGTTGCAGACCTTCTCTTGATCGAGCAAGTTGACCAGCTCGACCGTGGAGAAGAAGCGCACCCGGCGCCGATGGTGCTCGACGGCCTGCACCCCGATGGCACTGGCCAAGTGTGTCTTGCCGGTGCCCGGGCCACCAACCAGCACCACGTTCTCAGCCCTCTCCATGCACTCGCAGCGGTGCAGCTGTCGCACCAGGGTCTCGTTTACCTCGCTGCTGCTGAAGTCAAAGCCTGCCAAGTCCCGGTACGCCGGTAGCTTGGCCTGTTTGAGCTGGTAGGCCACGGCACGCACTTCTCGCTCGGCTGTCTCGGCTTTGAGCAACTGCGAGAGCATCGACTGCGCGGCCTCGAAGGCTGGCGCGCCTTGCTCGGCCAACTCTGAGACGGCCTGCGCCATGCCGAACATCTTGAGTTCGCGCAGCATGATGACGATGGCTGCAACGGCGGGGTCATGACGCATGGCGCACCTTCCCTTCCGACGCACGCAGGTCGTCATAGCGGCTCACGTTGGCCAGCGGTTCGTGAACCAGGCGCAGCGCCTGCGGTGCGGTCACTGGTGGTGGCGCGGCCTTGCTGTCGAGCAGCCGGTGCAACACATTGAGTACATGCATCTTGGTCGGCACGCCGGCCTCCAGTGCCAGCTCGACGGCGGTCAGCACCGCCTGTTCTTCGTGGTGCAGCACCAGTGCCAACACCTCGACCATCTCGCGGTCACCACCGGGCTGCTTGAGCAGAGCGGCCTGCAGTTGCCGGAAGGCCGCTGGCAGTTCGGCGAACGGGGCGCCGTTGCGCAGCGCTCCGGGCTTGCGTTGCAGCACCGCTAGGTAATGGCGCCAGTCGTAGACGGTGTGGCCTGCGCTGTCGTGGCGGCGGTCGATGACGCGCGGGTGCTCGCAGAGCAGTTGACCCTCGGCCGCCACCACAATCCGCTGGGCATAGACGCGCAGGCTCACCGGGCGGTTGGCGAAAGAGGCCGGCACGCTGTAGCGAACACGCTCGAAGGTCACCAGGCATGTGGGCGAGACGCGCTTGGTGTACTCCACAAAGCCATCGAAGGGGCGTGGCAGCGGCATCAGAAGTGCCCGCTCCTGCATCCAGACGTCCGCGACGGTGCCCGGCAGTTTGCCGTGGTCAATCTCGTGCCACAGGGTCATGCAACGCGCCTCCAGCCAGTCGTTCAAGGCCGCCAGCGTGACGAAGGCTGGCACGTGCTGCCAGAGCCGGTGGCGCGCATCGCGCACATTCTTCTCGACCTGGCCCTTCTCCCAGCCTGAGGCCGGATTGCAGAACTGCGCCTCGAACAGGAAGTGGCTGACCATGGCACCAAAGCGCGCGTTCACGTCGCGTTCCTTGCCACGGCGAACCTTGTCAACGGCGGTCTTCATGTTGTCGTAGATGCCGCGTCTGGGTACGCCGCCGAGCACGCGGAACGCGTGGTTGTGGGCGTCGAACAGCATCTCGTGCGTTTGCAGCAGGTAGGCCCGAACAATGAAGGCGCGGCTGTGGCTGAGCTTGGTGTGGGCCACCTGCAGCTTTGTGCGCTCGCCGGCGACGACGGCCCAGTCTTCGCTCCAGTCGAACTGGAACGCCTCACCAGCGCCAAAGACCAGTGGCACGAAGGTGCCGCGGCCGGTGGTCCGCTCTGCTTCCTGCCGTTTGGCCTGCCAGTCGCGAGCGAAGGCGGCCACGCGGTTGTAAGAACCGTCGTAACCCAGCGCTGCCAAGTCGGCATGCATCTGTTTGACCGTTCGCCGCTGCTTGCGCGACTTGCCGGTCTCGGTCTTGAGCCAGCCTGCCAGTTTGTCTGCGAAGGGGTCGAGCTTGCTGGGGCTCACGCGCTTGGCATAGCGCGGCTCGACCGCATCGGCCCGAAGGTACTTCTTGATGGTGTTTCGAGACAGGCCGGTACGGCGCGCTATCTCGCGCAGGGACAGATGCTCTCGCAGTGCCCAACGCCTGATGACACTCAATGTCGCCACGTCAATCACTCCTGTACTCCTGCCACTAAAAGCAGCAGGTTAGGGTTCTTACGTGTCGCATCCCGGATGATTGCGTAGACCCCAGGAGATATCCGTTGCTGGCCGCGCGCGAGGCGATGCGCCAGTTGGTGGATGATCTGCTGGGTCGTTCAATCCTCGCCCCGGGAGCCTTCTCATGATGATTGCGCTGCACAAGAACGCTCGCACCACCCCAGCGATTCGAGCCGAGATTGCCGCCAGCGGCGACAGTGCGGCGGCCCTTGCCCAGCGCTTTGGCATCACCGAGGCAACGGTTTACAAGTGGAAGAAGCGCACCAGCGTGCACGACGCATCCCACACACCGCACCGGCTGCAGACCACCCTCACGCCCGCGCAAGAACGTGTGGTGGTTGAACTGCGCCGCACCTTGCTGCTGCCCCTGGATGACCTGCTGGCGGTCACCCGCGAGTTCATCTGCCCCAAGGCCACCCGCTCGGGCCTGGATCGCTGTTTGCGCCGCCACGGCGTGGGCAACCTGGGCGACCTCAAACCCGCGCAGCCCGCGCCGGTGAGCGAGACGTTCAAGGCCTACGAGCCGGGCTACCTGCACGTGGACCTGAAGTACCTGCCGCAGATGCAGGACGAGAACAGCCGGCGTTACCTGTTCGTGGCCATCGACCGCGCCACCCGCTGGGTGTTCGTGCAGATCAAGAAGAACAAGACGGCGGCCAGCGCCAAGGCGTTTCTCAATGCCGTGCACAAGGCTTGTCCTATGCGCATTCAGAAGGTGCTCACCGACAACGGCAAGGAGTTCACCGATCGGCTCTTTGCCTCGCGGGCCAGGCAGCCCACGGGGGAGCACGAGTTCGATCAGCTGTGCTCCAGCCTGGGTATTGAACACCGGCTGACCAAGCCCAGAACGCCGCGCACCAATGGCATGGTCGAACGCTTCAATGGGCGCATTGCCGATGTACTGCGAAGCCACCGCTTCCAAAGTGGGCAGGATCTGGAGCAGACGCTGCTGAGGTACGTGGCCTTGTACAACCACCAACTGCCCCAGTCAGCGCTGAAGTCCAGAACGCCCATTCAGGCCATGAAGGACTGGTACGCTGAGCGTCCTGAATTGTTTGTCAAGCGTCCCTACGATCACCCGGGATGCGACACTTACGTGGGTCAGATTTGGATGGAAATCACCCGCGGCAGTGGGTCAGTTCTGGGTGGAAATCAACACAACGAGGTCAAGACGGCCGAGACACCCATCATGGTCGAACGCGTGGTCGCCGACATCGACGAGATCGTGAGACTGGTCCGCTTCCCGGGCTGGCAAGGGACCCAGGTCGGCGAGCGCGAGGTGAAGAAGGCGTTGCGAAAAGCCCTCTTCAAATACAAGCTGCACGCGGATGAAGAGCTGTTCGAGAAGGCTTATAGCTACATTCGTCAGTACTACTAGTTGGAAGAATGATCAAAACGCGCACGTATTAGTCACAAACGCGTTTGAGCTCAATTCGGATCTTTAACCCAACACCTTTGGTATTCCTGTCGAAATATCTGCTCGTAGAGCAGATATGAGATCTCGAATCCTAGTGGCAGCCCGCTTGGGATCGTCTCCCTGTTCTAAATCAGATTCGAGGACCTCAAGATTCGATGAGAATGAATCCAAAGCGAAACGGGCCAAAACCAAACGCTCAGAGGTCTCAACACCTGAGATCTCACGAAAAGCAAGATGTAGATAGGGCTCAAGGGAAAGAATGTTGCGATGCCCTGTCCACTCCAAAATTTTTCTCTTGAAATCCTCGGTTGATACAAGAGCTCTACGAAATGAGTCAGAATTTTCGAAGTGATGTTGTTCAATAAGAGCGACAAATAACTTCGTTATGAATCGATGGCGAAACATGTGTGGAGAAACACGATCCTCAATACCAGACATGTTGGCCAAAAATGAGATTTCCTGAGTAATTGTGTTCGGCTGTAGAGCTTTGCCTGATGTTTCGCTAACCAGCAAAAATCCTTGATCCCTCTGTTTTCCACATGTGTTACGGATCACAATGGAGCGATTCTTATCAATAAACTCTTTGAGTAGAATCAGATCGTGTGTACTTATGGGAACTTGTCGCATCTTGGTTTGACCACCTCGCCCTTTAACCGTAATGATCTCGAGCATGGGAGGGGATGAGCAAAGCGCATTCAATACGCTTTTTACCGTAATAGCCGCAACCTCAGACCTGCGCCCTCCGGTTATCTCTAAGAGTTTAAGCATTATGTACCGCCTCTTTTTTTGATAGACGGAACTGCTGTTATGAGCTACCGCAGATCTAAGTGATGCAATGACATCAGCAGAGACGGGAAGCTTTTTGCGCGCAGGAGAGGGTGTGGGAAAAGAGGAATGGTGCCAGTAAGTGATGCGACGAATTCGGCCGCTAGAACCCGTAAGAACAGTGGTTGTTCTAAGTTCTCCTTTGACCTGGCCGGTTGGGCCAACAATGTTTGATCCACTCAAGTCTGATAAAAAGCTCAGAAAGCGAAGACAGGTTCGTCCCACCTGTATAGATGTTCTCTCGGACCTTGCGAGTGTTTCTTCTCCAGGCTTGCGCTTTTCGCCAACTATTCCTCTCATGAATAATCGAAAATGATTGTCAGTCAAAGTGAATAAATCTATTCCATTCGCAAAACAATACCGCAGTAGTGGAGTTATATGAGCTGCGTAAGTGAGTAGGGTGCCCCCACGATAGCGTCGAGAGAGGCCTTGCCTTGCAAGATGCCCCATGAATAAACTTGCCTCAAAGCACCATCGACCATCTGGCCAATACATGAGCGGAAGACCACCCGCAGGCAACAGTGAAACTTCGCCACTGAAGTCGACATAAACCGGAAGACCAAACTCACTAGTGGCGTGACGGTAGAGCTTAGACATTTAAGAGTTCACATAGACTGTCTGTGAATTAGACCAAGCATTCTGAGAAGGTCGCGCTGGTCTTTCTCGCAGCGCACCTGAGTGGCTTCATCTGCCCTCTTTGCATAGCTTTTGGCTTGCGTCATGCATTCGTGTAGAAGGCTGGTAGCAATCTGTAGATCTTCACTTAGCCTTTGCACTTGATGCTCGGCCGTCTGAGCCCGTGCTGTTAGGCTTTGTTTGGTCACACGGTTAGATATAACTAACTTTGATGTGCGGGCCTTCGACAGAGCGTCCGCGCAACTAATGCGAAGCTGGTTTATGTTCTCAAATCCCTGGTCCTCAAAAACTGCCGCAGCTGCACGCTTGGCTGTGTTTAAGGACATACCGGTAATGCCTTTTTCTATAAACTCAAACTTAGCTAGAGAAGACTGAGAGGATAGAGCAGAAATTAATCTTGAGTCCTCCAAGTAATTTTCGGGTTCGCGCAAAACTGTGGATAAGTATGCATGCAAATGTCGAATACTAGACTCGTTCCTAATTGCTCGCGGATCGGACATGATGATGGACCTGTCAAATTTTCTCTTTTACAGAGATCAATATTCGGTACGAGCGCCCGTCCGGAAGGCTTACAAATTGAGGCTCCACAGAAACAGTGCCCTCAGCCAAGAGTTCTTCCACATAGAGATCCAGTTCCTCGGAGTCAAGAATGGAAAAATCACGCGTTCCATAGTGCTCTTCCAACAAATCCGCCAAGTTTATTGCGTCTGGGGAGTTGTTCAACACTTCTTCTACTGCAAAGTGGGCCTTGATATTGACAAGAGCAGCACCTGGGACGGATTCACTAATGTAATGCCAAACATGTTCAATGTCTGTGTGTCCCAGGAACCAACGGAGCGTATCTAGGCCACCAAAAGCACCGCCCCAAAAAAACAGCATCGCAAAAAACCGACGAAGCTGATGTTGACGAATGTAATAACGGCGACCCTGATCATCAAGAGGTGTTTCGATGTAATCGCAAAGATTATCCATTAAACGCTCATAACTAGTCCGATCATGAGAGATTGGAGGTAGGCCAGTCATGCGAAACGGTGCTGAAAATAGAAGCGGATCTCTTGTGAGTATGCCCATGTCCTTCAATCCGTTGGCTATTTTCTGTAGCAACATGATTGCACGAACGGCAATCATCGGGATTGGTCGCATCTCCTTTTCTCGCATATCTCCTTCGGCTGACTTGCGATTTCGGAAGATTAATCTTGTGCTACTTTTATCAAGGCAGTTCTGTGGCAAGTCTTCTAACTCTCCGGATCTCCTGGCGCTTAAAGCGCCTAGCACAAACAAAGACGCGCCGTATAAGACTTGCAAAAGTTCGTATAGGCCCTCGTTGGAGCGAAAGCTACTGAAAAATTTATCCTTGGCAATGTGCCTCATTGAGGCTCGGTGCCCATTGGGTAGCGGCCTAATGCACCAGCAGGTAACACCTAATTCCCGAAGTTCATTTGGTATGTGCTGATCGAAATCGTTTGATCTTGCGAATTCTGAAAAAGTTTTACCTGAATCCTTCCAGTGGGACATGACTGTAAGGTAGCCGTTCACAACTTTGTCGCCATTGGCTACCAAGAATTCAACAGAGTCCTTTAGGGAGGTTAAGACAACTTTCTGCGGTAAAGATTTGAAGCGGCCAAGTGGCTTAACTTCAAAAAGCTTCCTTGTAGCAGATTCGTCGAATATGCTGATCACATCTACAGGTACTTCGAGGCCTTCTAATGCGAGTAACTCCAATGCCCTCACTAAAGAGACGTATGCTGATAAATGTCTATGTGTAGGTAGATCTAACTCATCCCGTGATGTGACTGGTGCTCTAGCATGTTCTCTTAACGCATAATCTCCTTCGCAGAGAAATAGCTCCAGATGCAACGGTTTATTCCGATGGCCATAAAGGGTATTCGTGTATAGCATTCGCGTAATGCGTGCGAAATCAGGCATCCAGGCGAAACCGCTTTCTCCGGGTGCGCGCTGATAATAGCCATTAATCCAAAGCCACACACGAGCAGCAATTAGCTGTTGTGAACTTAATCCAAGCTCGGATTCCTGACCACCTAGCTTGTCAAGCATAGGCGTGCTAGCAACATGCTGTTGAATCAGCGAATTTGGGATCGACTCGATTTGACGCAATAGAAATGCGGAAAGTCTATTTGACCAGTCATACAACGACTCATGCACTTCATTTTGGCTGCCAAGGGCCATCAAGATGCTTCTTAGATCGTTTGCGGACAGACCGAGCAAACCATGCCTCGAGAGTTGAAACTGTTTAGAGTTAAGTAAAAGATAATCAATCAAATGAAGGGTTCGCTGAATCTTGTGGCGAGCAGTTGCTGCAGAGTTAAGCCTGCCTCCGCAAGCGTTTGGATGGTCGTGAACGCAGATCCAGCATTTGAATGTTTCAAGCAATTTCCAATGCTTCGGGCTTGTAAGAAGCTCGCCATCATCAAGTGCTATTCGGAAGTCAATTGGGCCAAGCGTGGATTTGTCTGTTCTTATAATCCATACATCATCGTCAAAATTGCTTTCCAGGAACCTACTGTAACGGTAGGGATTGCTTGAATAATTGCTGAAGTCGTTGAGAAAATCAAGCTCATCTTTAAAGTGTGCGAGTTTATTCATAGACAAACGCCTTCACCAGTGAAGGGTCAGCCATTCCCCTTGCAATGTTGAGTTGCTCCATTATGTCGACTCTGTCGCTACCGTTTGTATTAAGGTATCCTATAAGGGCGCGTGTTACAGTTGCCCAATGTTGAGCCTGAGGATTAGGTGTTATGTTTTGCATCAAAGCATTTGATACAGCGCTATCAATGCTGAGAAGGACCGCAAAAATGCCTGCATCTACGCCAAAGGCGATTTCCTTGTTCTTATTGGGTGTTGTTGGGGTTTCACTATTTTGTGGTAACAGCTTTAATGCGTGTTGAGATAGAAACTCATCCAGCTCGGCTTCGGTTTTGAAATCTGTTGATTCCAAAAGGTAGGCACTGTCTTTCAAAGCTTCGCACAGAATTCCATTTTGAAATATTCGTATCCAGCGCTCTTGGAAGAACTCTTGAATCGCTGGTGGCAAATAGCGTGAGAGAAGATCTGGATCAAAATACTTGTGGCCTAATGCTTCGGCCATTTTTCGTACGCTTTGTGTCTCAAGATAGACGAGAGTTGCTGCTGATGTTCTCAAGCGGCCAAGGCTGAATCGCTTTGCCAGTGAGATTGCTTCATCGAGAGGCAGTTTGCAGTGCTTTTCAATTCCTGCTCCAATGTCTCGAATTCGCTCTTTGAAGCACATTTGAGGGGCTAGTTTTTTGATTCTATAGGGAATGCCAAACCCCTTTCCAGAGCTTAGGAGCAAGTATCTCCAATCATCATCTCCGGACTTTCGCATATATGTGCGAACAGGTTCTGTTAGCTCCAGTAGGCCTTCAATCGCCTTAAGCGATTTCTCGCTCAAATGGATATGTTGTTCGGCGTCTGTCGAACCCCGTCTTGGTTTGTCGCCAACAAGGTAATGACCGCCGTCGGTTCGTACCAAACCAATACGCACTCCAGATGCGTTGTACAACTGGAAGTTCTCCAGAAAGGACGTGGTGATGGCTGGGTGTTCAGCCACGAGTATTGTTAAATAAGGGATGATGGAACCTGTAACGGGCAGGCCAAGCTCGCGGGCTGTCTCCTCAAGTGGAGAAGGATAGAGAAGGCGTATGTCTAGGCTCTTGTTTCCTCTTGGTGTATATCCATATTTCTTTAACGTAGCGGCAGCGTTGGCCAGTGCATTTGGGTTTGATGCAGAGGCCACATATTTATGTCCATCAGTGTTGGTTCCGATGGCTTGTATCATTCTCGGCGTGCCGATGCTTTCCAGACGTTTCCTTTGTTTTATGCACTCGTCTGTTAAGCGAATTTCCTGCTCCGCCCACTGAGTGATAAGGTTTACGTCTTTGCGAATTTGTATGAAGAGTGTCTGAACAGCTTCTGCGTCACTCAAATGCAAAGGGATACGAGTGAGCAAGTTTGTTTTAACTTGCACCCCATTTTCTGTGCTTACATTTGTACTCTGGCCGAAGGTCGACCTGCTTCTTGGATTAGGGTAGCCGCCAAGTGGTGACGCGAATAGTCCTGCGGGAACCATCGCGTCGCGTACAAGTGGAACAAACTGATTGTTCCATCCGCTAATTATTGTGCTTGGTTTTATCCCTTGCCCGTTTCGATAGCTTGTCTGGCTAAACTCAATCAGAAACTCGCGCCAAAATCTCGCTATATAGGTTCGATCGAGAAGGAGTTCTTCCGAGATGTCTTCCTTGGTTGATATGAAATTAATCAATGCGGGCACGGCCACAAGTTGTCCAATTGCTCGACCTCTAGTGTGTGAAGCGCAAATGTCGTAGAAGCGTTGAGTGAATGAACGCCCCATTCGTTCGTACAAAGGATGTAGTGGAAGATGGAATCGGATGCCGTTTTTATTCCTTGCCCACCATCCACCAAGTACCCAGACTCTTTCTTCGTCGAACTGACTTGATTCAAATGCAGATACAAGACATTTTGCGCTAGATGTTAATTGCTTGTTTATCCAAATATCGTCAAAATCTTGTGCGAATTGATTAATTTTCTTTAATGCGCAGATAAAGGCGTTTGTGTATAGTTTCCTCATATCTGCAACAATTCCAACGAATCGCTCAGAACATATGGCGCCAATAAAGCCGCGCCCTATATCGAGCATCGATTCATTGAGCATGTCCTGTTCGTTGATTTGCTCTTTTATTAGGAATAGGTAGATTTCCAGATATAAGCACAGAGGTTTGCTTGCCTTGCGCAAGTGTCTCTTTTCTGAGGCGAGTGCATGCTGGATCGCGTCACGAGCGCTGAGTGAGAGCGCTCCCAGCTTGATGTCTGCATAAGTTGGGAGACTCTTGACAATTGTCAGGTCTTCCTGTGTACGGCTAGCGACAATTTTCATCACGGTTTTCCTGTGTTTTCGTCATTTTGACAAGAAAACGCAGAAAGCTAAAGCAGCACACCACCCGGGCCCATCCAGAGGCCGACGAGCAGCAATTGTTTGCGCTGGAGCTGGCCGCCCCGCTGACCGCACAGTGGCTCGATTGCCTGCAAGGGGTGGAAATCCAAAGCCAGCCGCCCC
>RRZT010204541.1_pt1 | contig 11181 bp, 13 predicted proteins | sample 2165551 | NCBI WGS metagenome assembly RRZT01 (sample SAMN10456910, study PRJNA506462) | wastewater metagenome | biome: wastewater; feature: sludge; material: wastewater sludge; isolation source: wastewater sludge with Escherichia coli K12::gfp cells carrying plasmid... | place: USA: Moscow, Idaho...
AAGGACATGAAGGGTTATCCGATGGCTGAACTGGACGCGCCGGAGGTCACCGGCCTGAAGAATGGCTTCCAGAATGCGTTCTCCCATTATCTGGCGGGCTATTTCTTCGAAGTTACCGGCGAGCCTTCAATGGCTGAGCCGGGCTACCGCAATGCGCTGCAACTGGCGCCGCAATCACGACTTGTGCAGGCAGGTTTGCGTGAGGTTGGTCGCCGGAAACCCGGCCCGAAAGAATCCGATGTGCTGTTCGTGATCGAGTCCGGATTTGCACCGTCCTGGCAATCGATCACGATCCCGATTCCGATTCCGGGCAGCAGCCGAGGATTGATCATGACGCCTCTGTCATTCCCGATCATCAAGTCCGAAAACAAGGGTTTTGTTCCGTCAACCGTCAATATCGGTAATCGTCAGATTCCGGTCGAAACGTTGACTAACATCGACGCCATGGCACGGCGCCAGTTGAAGGATCAGATGCCCGGCATCCTACTCAGAACGACGATTCGCGCGGTATTGAAGTCGTTGGCGCAGGATCAGGCCAACAAGGGCGGCCTCGTACTCGGCCTGGTGAGCAACGTCGCTGCGGTCGTCAGCGAACAGGCCGATGACCGCAGTTGGCGGACGCTGCCCGAGCGTATTTCCGTGGCTCGCGCAACGCTGCCTGTGGGCGTGCAGACGCTGGAAATCCAGACGGACAATGGCATCTTGCGCAAGGAAGTCGAAATCGGCAATCGATTCACGATCGTCCCGATCCGACTGTCCGGCGGGGCTGCCTATGTCGGGCAGCCGAACGTTCCGGGAAGTATGGCCGTCGTCGCCGAGCCGGAACCGGTCGTCAAGCCGCAATCCGGGAAGCGCCAGCCTGCCAAGCGACCGCCCAAGAAAACCGAATAGCCCTCTGCCCGCAGGAAATTCAGTAGGAGAACCTCATGAAACGTTATCTTGTTCTAGCCTGTTGTCTGATTGGTCTTGCCGGGGGGGTTTGTGCTGCCCCGGAGCGACGGGTCGCCCTGGTCATCGGAAACAACACCTACCAGAACCTCCCGACGCTCGACAAAGCGGTCAATGACGCCAATGCGGTTGCCTCGGAACTCAAGAAGGTCGGGTTCGAGGTGGCGGCTTATACCAACGTTGGGCAGAAGCGCATGAACCAGGCCATTAACGAGTTCGTGCAGAGAGTCTCCGGCGGTGGCGTGGGGGTGTTTTTCTTCGCGGGTCACGGTGTGCAGATCGATAATCAGAATTACTTGATCCCGGTCGACATGGACCCGCCCAAGGACCCGGTGGACGTCGCTGATCAGGCGGTCAGCGTGCCGCGGCTGCAGGACAAGCTGACGGATGCCAAGGCCAAATACACGCTGCTGGTGCTCGATGCCTGTCGCAACAACCCGCTGCCGAAGAAAGCGGGGCGTTCGATCGGTTCGACGCGCGGCCTGGCGATGGCCAATTCGCCGAGCGGCCAGACGGTCCTGTTCTCCGCTGGCGCCAACCAGGAGGCGCTCGACGCGCTGGACAACAAGGACAGGAATCCGAACGGGTTGTTCACCCGCGAGTTCCTGCCGATGATCTCCAAGCCGGGTATCAGCGCAACCGAAGCGATCCGCCAGACGCGTTCGATCGTCAAGCAGAAGGCCAAGACCGTCGGGCACGATCAGGATCCGGCGTACTACGACCAGTCCGACGGTGATTTCTATTTTGTCTCGGCGCCGACGCAGGTTGCCATGGCGCCCGGCGGCGCGACCACGACGGTGGTGCAGACCGTCGATCCGAAGGCCGTCGAACTCTCGTTCTGGGACAGCATCAAGGACAGCAAGCAGCCAGACGATTTCAGGGACTACCTGGCGAAGTATCCGAACGGCCAGTTCGCCGGTCTTGCCAATCGCCGGATCGCCGCCTTGAGTCAATCTCCCGCTGCGAACCAGTCGGTGACGCGCGGCAGCGATGCTCCGGCGTCCGCCCCCACCTATGCCCCGCCACCGCCACCGGTGGCTGTGGCCGCGCCGGCGCCGACGATCGCCAGCAAGATCGAGGAGCAAGGGCAGATGACCTATCTCCGGGTGAGCGACTTGCGCGCAACGAAACGCGACAACCTGCTGCGCATCCAGGCCGAGATCACCAATACCAGCAACGGTAACCAGCAGCTCTACTATCGCTTCAAGTGGCTGGATCAGGATGGCTTCACCGTTTGGGAAGAAGAACCCTGGAAGCCCTTGATTGTCTATGGTGCACAGAAGCAGGTGATCAACGTCGTATCGCCAACCTTCAAGGCCACCGATTTCCGCCTGATCCTGCAGAGCCCGGACAATCGCGGCCAATAGGAGTTGTCGTTATAATTGCAACGGAATATCTCGGAAGCCGGTGTGTAACCGGACAGAGCAGAACCAATCTACCTTAGGAGACATGCCATGAACGCCCCGCTTCGTACCAATCGCCATCTTCAACTGCTGGCCGGCATCGTGATGGTTGCTCTGGCTGGTTGCCAGACAACGTCCCCGACGACCGGAACTGCCGGCGTCAGCTACGGTGATGCCAAAGCCGTCGAGACTGTCACGACCGATCTCGGTTCTACGGACATTCAGATGACAGCCGAGAAGATGACCCAATCGCTGATCCAACACCCGGTCATCCAGGACATCATCAAGCGGCGCGGGCTGATGATGGCCTCACCGGTACAAAACAAGACCAGCGAATACTTCGACACGAAAATGATTACCGATACCATTCTCGTGCAACTGCAGAAGAACGGCGTTCGCTATGTGATTGAGGGCGAAGGCATGCAAAACCAGGTGGATGAATTACGCCGGCAAAATCAGAGCGGCCTCTATGACAAATCGAAGACCGTGAAAATGGGCAAGATGCAAGGCGCGAAATTCCGCCTTGATGGCAGCGTTTCGTCCATCATCAAGAAGACGGCTGACTTGAAGGATGCGTATTACAAGATCAATCTGCGGCTGATCGAGATCGAGACTGGCATCGTCGAGTGGTCGGACGAGAAGGAAATCCGCAAGTCGCAACGTCGCTAATCTGCGGATCCCGACAGGAGACCTGACATGAATTCCAAATGGTTGTCGCGGGCAGGAGTCTGCGTTCTGTTTGCCGCGCTTAGCTTCGGTGTCGGTGCGGCGCCAAAAACGCCCAAGGTGGCCGTAACGGACCTCGCCTACGAGGAGCGGGTGAGCGAGTATTTCAAGACGGTATCTGCGACCGAGAAATCGTCGTTACGGGCTTCCGGTCGGGAGAGCGAACGCGAATCCGATTATGGCTATTCGCGTCGCAGTAGCGGCTCGATCAACGCCAAGTCGGAGAGCAGTTATTACTCGAACGAAGGGACGTACAGCTACATCGAAAGCGGCGAGTTGCGCAAATTCACAGCCGACATCAAGGGCAATCTTCTTAAGGCCGGATTGTTCGATCTGGTTCAGGCCAAGCCGTTTACCGCCAGAAACAACGAGAAGCTGTACGACATTATCGCCCGTATCAAGCAAGGCATGTATCCTGGGGCCGACTATGTGTTGTTCGGCGCGGTCAATAGCATCGAATTCCGGCAGGAAGCCAATCCTATCGACAGAACGGATACCGTGTCGCACACCCTGAGTCTTGAACTTGTCGGCGAGTTCAGCCTGATCAGCACGCGCACCTTCAAGGTAAAGTCCTCGTTCAGCGCGATGGGGACCGGCCAGGACGTGAAACTGCTCAGCAGTCGCGGCGGGCGTGTCGTGCTTAACCGCGGCAAGGTAGTCTCGGAGGTCTCCAAGAGCCTGGGCGAAGACGTTGCACGCCAATTGCAGGAGCAGCTGAGCGGCATCTATGCCGGCGACGACGCTCAAGACGCCAGTTATGGTCGTAGGGAAGAACCTCCGCGCCGCGAAGAAGTCATCATCTTCAAATAATTCTTCACCACCGCATCTGACCGCCACTGTTCCGTGGCGGTTTTTTCTTGGGCATACTGTCGAGCGACCGGCCGGACGGTATGAGAACTGGCTGAACGGGCAAATTTCCCTTCGTTTATTACCGGGTGCTGCCGAGATCTCCCTTAACCGGTGACACGAAACTGTACCCGTCGGTTTTTTGGATCGGATACGTCCGCACCGTCCAGTGGCTCGCTGAAGCCTTTTCCGACGGGGGTCAGGCGCGTTGACTCAATGCGGTATCGATCAGTCAGAAAGTTCACGACCGACTGCGCCCGCTGGCGCGACAGTGCATCATTCCACGCCGCATTTCCCGAATTGTCGGTATGCCCCTCAACGATGAGGCGGAGGCTTGCGTCCTTTTGCATCAGGCCAGCCACTGCTTCGAGAAACGGGAAAGATTCGCGCAGAATCGTCGAACTATTGACGCGAAAATGAATCGGGAAAGCAATGGCGTTGGCGCTTGACTGAATCGGTAGTGGCGCCGGATCCGATTCTTGCGCCGTGGCGGCTGCATCGCCAAAAACAATCGCGCGCGTCTTAGGTTTGATCTGGCCGGCAGGCGCGCCGCCCCCCCCCAACTGGCGCTGCAATTCTTCAACCGTAGGCACCTTGTCATAGACTTTGACATCGGCTATCGCCGAACCACTGATAAAGAAGAAGCTGGTCAAAATTACAAGTCTCTTCAGACGAATCACAGTCATCTCACCTGTCCTCTTTGGATGTCTCGGCCACCGGGCGAATTCTTTGCCGTCGAGAAGATAGCTTTCCGGAAGCGACCGGAGAAGTCAAGATGTGCCTCGCTGCGCCAGTTCATCCCATTGTCCGCGAAATCGTGTCCGGGCCGGATGCGACGAAGCCGCTGCAGCACTGGTCAGCGCCGCAGCGGCTTCGTCTGATGCTAGATCGAGCGTCGCTTACTTCTGTTTGATTGTGTAGCCACCCTCAGCGAATTTGATATCGGCATCAAGGAAGTAGGCTTTGACCTCGTCTCGCAGCAGCTTTACCGTATCGTAAGCTTCGCCCGAGCGAGCGCCGGTGCTGCAGAAAAAGACGACCGGCTTGTCGAGCGGCAACGACCCGACCTTCTTTTCCAACTCGTTGATCGGCACGCTGACAGCGCCCTTGATCGTGCCGGCGCTGAATTCACGCGGATCGCGCACGTCGACGAGCAGCAGCGATTGTGGCGCGCTTTCCCAGATTTTCTGGAAGGACTCGACGGTCACCGACCCCTTTTCCTTACCGGCGACCAACGTTGAAGCGCTTGCCGATGCCGATGATCCGCCGGCGCTCGTCGTAACGGCTGCTGTGCCGTGGAGCTTCTCCCATTCAGGATAGCCTTCGGGGTAGGTGAATACATTGGTGTAGCCGAGTTTCTTCGCCTTTTACGCCGATTTGTCGGATAGCACGCACTCCAGCCCGCCGCAGTAGTAGATCAGCGCAGTTGTCTTGTCCGCGGGCAGCTTGTCGACCTGCTTGTCGAAATCGGTATCCGAGATATTGACAGCGGTCGGAATCATGCCTTTATCCGCGACGCGCTTGGGACGGGCGTCGATCAGCAGGTAGCTGGCCTTGTCGTCGATCAGCTTTTTAATATGGGCCGCTGAAACCGATATCATGCCGCCTTTCTCTTTCCAGTCAGGCATGCCGGCCGGATAGACCTTGATTTGTGTGTAGCCTAGTTTTTCGGCTTTGAAGGCTGAGTTGTGGCTGAGAGGGCATTCCAGTCCGCCACAGTAAAAAATCAGCAGCGTCGACTTGTCGGCAGGCAATTTGTCCACGAGTTTGTCGAATTGCGTGTCGGGAATGTTGATCGCTGCCGGAAGGTGGCCGGGATCGTACTGTCTCGCCGCCGGGCGCGAATCGATGATGGCCACGCCCTTCTTCGGCGGAATATCGACGTTATCGCGGACGAATTCGAAGCCGACCAGTGCCTTGTTGTACCAACCGTCACGTGGCGCAATCGGCGCGTCCGCGGCGAAGGACGGCGAACCCAGAAGGACAAACAGACTGGCCGCAAGCACGGCCGTGAAACCAGTACGCGTAATGTTCATGATGCGCTCCCTATCAGGTGGTTAGCTGCAACTGGCCGGGGCATCACCATCCTTGGCGCCCTTGATCAAAAATGCCCTGATGTCTTCGAGCAGATCCTGTTCCGGCACCTCGGCAAATTTCTCGGCAGCCTTGTTAGCAGATTTGATGCTGTCACGGTAAGTCTTGGTCACGTACTGCTTCACGGTATCCTTGCCCTTGGCATGCTTGTCGGCCTGCAGATAACTCTTCCACTCGGCCATCGTCTTCGAACTTGGGTTGACCTGTCCGATCGGCAGCGCCACATGGCAGGACGTGCACACACTGCGGTAGTAGATGCGGCCGCGCTTCCAGTCACCGTCGTAGGCGCTTGACGGAATGGCCATGCCCGACAGCGCAAGCGTCGCCAGTACCATTGCGAAGGGTTTTATGAGTTTCATGGGTATCGCTCCGTTTGATTGAAAACCAGTTCAACTGGAAAGCTCAGTCGACTTCTTCCCAGCCCGTAATCATCGCTTTGAGATGTGCTGTCAGGGTGTGGCCTGTCGTGACGAGATACAGGTGGCTGATCAGGAAGGCGAGGATGAAGAAAGCGCCGATGGTATGGCCGACTGCCACCCATTCGAGGCGTAGACTCGTCAGCCCCCATGCCGCCCAGTTACCGTGGAACAGATAGAGCCAGCCGGTAATCCAGATTAACGGGCTGACGAACAGCAGGATGCCGAGATAGGTCAGCCGCTGCAGCGGATTGTGCTTGTTGAGTGAACTCGGCTTGAAGGGATGGGGCTCGCGCCGGAAAATGCCCGAAGAATAGTACTGCGCTACCACCAACACTTTTTCCGTCGTCGGAATGTAATGCCGCCATTCGCCGGTTGTCAGGTGCCAGAAGATGGCAAAAATCCACAAGCCGATCAGCGACCATGCCGCGAAACTATGGTAACTGACAGCCTTAGCGAATCCCAGCAGCGAGTAGCTGCCATGAATTTCGAAGCCGGTCAGCAACATGAAAATGATCAGGCCCGCCTGCGACCAGTGCCAGAAACGCTCGAAAGCCTTGAAAATGTAGACGCGTTCTCCCATGAGTCCTCTCCTCAATGCTTGCGACGCGAGACGATGCGCAGGAACCCGTGTCCGAGCGAACCGATCAGCGATAACCACACGATTCCCCAACCTATGGAATCCACCAACCGGTGGGTGTCACGTCCCGGAATATAGACACCGTCGATACCTGCCAACCGTCCGTTCCTGCTGTGACACTCGGTGCAGGCCAGCGCCTTGTCTTTCGGTGCGACCATGTGCGTGATCGGCCAGAACATCTCGGTCTCGAGAAAATCCACCTTGCCGGAAAATGGCAGGCCCACTTCCTTCATCCCTGTCTCGATCGCCTTGTCCCAGACCAGATTTTTCCAGTAGTTGGTATCGTCGTTTCCTGCGGTATGAGGCTTGACCAGTGTCTTGTTCTCCGGATCGTAGGGTTGCGTACCGCGAAACACCTTGACCGGCCAGATCAGCGATTTGCCATCGTCCGGGCTGCCGCCGAGCGAGTTGATCTTGGTCACGCCATTGGCCTTGTCCACCTTGTCGGTGACCAGCGTGTATTTGACGTCACCGTTGAACCAGAAGTATTCCGGCTTCACGTTTTCGGCCAGTTCGAAGGAACCCTTGCGCGATTCGTAGATGATGTGACCCTTGGCTTCCTTGCGGGTAATCTGCTGGCCATTGGCGTCGCGCTCGCCGGCTTTCGACCAGTCCCAGCGCATTTTGGTGGGCACGCCACCGCGCGCATACTCGGGGATGTGGCAAGTCTGACAGGCCACCTTGGTTGCGTGCTGGTTCAGTCGCTCATTCTGTTTATGCGGTGTGTTGTCATGACAGGAGACACAGGTTGCCGGGTTACTCTTGTCGTCCTTACCCCGGATATGAGCCCCCCCCTTGTCCATCGCCGTTGGCGTGTAGCGACTGCCGGCCACGTCATGACTGGCGGTCTTGTGACAGGTCGCGCAAGTGAAGTCGAGTCCGGTGGCATCCATGTGAACGTCGAGATCCCTGTCCGGCGCGGCCAGTGAGCTGTCGAGGTCGCCGTGCTTGACGCCATCGCCGCCGCCACCGAAGAAATGACAGGCACCACAGGTGTCACGGCTGGTTTTGCCGACCTTCTGTGCCACCTTGACGATATCGATGCCCTTGATGATCTTGCCAGATCCCGGCGGCATCTCCGTGTCCTTGAGGACCGGATTGCCCGCCATGCCCGAAGGCTTTTTGTAAATACCCGACGTGTCGTGACAGACGAGGCAATCGACATTTTCCTCGGCAGCAAAATCGAAGCCTTTATCCTTCCAACCGTATCCAATGTGACAACTCATGCAGCCGGAGTTGTTTGACGCCACGGAAATGCAGAAATTGTTGATGACGTCTTTCTTGCCAAGCTTCTGCCCGCTGGCTGGATTTTGGTATTCCCACGTCCAGTGCTTGGTTCGCTGGATTTGTCCGGCCGCCTCGGTGTGGCAGGCAAGGCAGGCTTTCGTCACTTCCTGCGGTGTCCGAAATTCGCGCTGCAACTCGGCAAATTTAGAATGATCTGCCGTTGTCGTCAGTTTCACCGGCCTTGGCCCATCCGCCGCCAGAGCGGCCAGGCACCAGCCGGCGATCAGCGCAACCGCCATATTCCGACCCAAAGATCGAATCCCGATCGCTCCTCCCGGTGACCGTCTCGGCTTATTGCCGAATAATTATTTACTAATACGATAGAACGTCTTTCGTCAAAAATCAAGCGCAATGAATGTGCCTTGTTCTCTGTGAAGAATCTGCGCCAAAACTGCCTACGCCACAGGCACTGCGCGCGATGATTCTTGTTTGGCCGGAATCTGTGCTGTCACTGGTGACGCCATGGCCAAGGCCATCGAATGCATGACGGAGAATTGTCTGCTTTCGGCGTGGTCAGCCACGTCGGGCCTGGCGCCTTGGATTTCTGCCGCTGTTGAGATGATGTCATCGCCCGCGCCGATGCCAACACATCCAATCGACCTTGTCATCTGCATGCGATTGACCCGCTGTTCCTGGCCGAACCGTGAAGGAGTTGGGTACGATCGGTTAGACTGTCGATCCGGTATTTACGAAGGAATCCATCCCATGCGAGGAAATCTGAGCGCCATCGTGCTAATTCTGGCCGGTTGCATTGCGCTGGCCCACAACCTGGGGTATCTGAATGTCAACCTGGCGCAACTGACGCGGACCTGGTGGCCACTGATTCTGATCGCACTTGGCATCGGCTTCTTCTTTACGCCGGGCAGTGGCCGGCGTAAATGATGTCGCTCGGGCGAGTTTCCCGGCGGCTCCTAAGCGTGACGAACAAGCAGCAATGAGGTCGGTGCCCTAACGGCCAGTTTGACCCCGACCCCCTCACTGAAAATACGACCCACACCACGCGAGTCGCTGAGGCCGACGATCAACAGGTCAGCCTGCCAGTCTTCGGCGGCGCGAGCGAGCAAATCGGCGGTGTTATCGTGTTCGGAATCGATCACTCGGATTTCGGCGTCGATCCCGGCTTCACGCGCTGTCGCGACGGCCTTGTCGAGAAACTCCCTGGCGGTCGCTCGTAGCGAAGCAACGACCGGGGCCACGCCATCCGGCAACGCAACGCGTGCACCGTGCTGGGCCAGCGGTGTCTGATCGAGGGCGTGGCAGAGGGCCAGTTTTGCGTCGAACTGGCGTGCCAATGCGAGCGCCGTGGCGAACACCTTGCTGGTGGCAAACTGGTCATCGATCCCCGCCATAATCCGCTCGTACATGACAGACTCCTTTCGTCGGGGCCTTCAATCGCCTTTCAACCGCAACGGCAAGCCCGCCGCCACCAAGGTCACGCGGTCGCAAACAGCAGCAACCCGCTGATTGAGGCGCCCCTGTTCGTCGGCAAACAGCCGCGACACAGCATGCATCGGCACCACGCCACACCCGACCTCGTTGGACACCATGATCACTTGCCCGGGTAACTCGGGCAACGTTTCGATCAAAGCCCTTGTTTCTTCCGAAAACAACCGGCAATCAATCGCCTGCCCGGCCTCGGCCTGCCGCGCCGCCTCACCCGCGAACAGCAGATTTGATAACCACAGCGTCAGACAATCGACGAGCAGGCAGGTGTCTGACCGCGCATGGCGGTGAAGAGTTTCAGCCAGATTCAGCGGCGACTCGACGAGCCCCCAATCTGCCGGTCGGCGGGCTCTGTGCACCGCAACCCGGCGTTCCATTTCACCGTCAAGCACTTGTGCCGTGGCGACGTACACGACACGCAATCCGCTCTCGTCCGCGAGCCGTTCGGCGTGGGCACTTTTGCCCGAACGGGCCCCACCAATGATCAGTTCTCTCATGGGGCTAGCTTAGCACGAGAGCCCAGGGTCTATAATGATGCGCTCCCGAGCCGCCCTTCCTGCGGCACCGCCTTGCTGATACCACCGAACCGAACATCATGTCCCTGCGCTCCGAACTTGAAACCCTGGCTGGCGCCATCCGGTTTTTCACTCGCCTGCCACTACCGGGCACCCTTGGACACAGCGGCGTCGCACTGACCAAGGCGATTCGCTATTTTCCGTTGGCTGGCGCCCTCGTCGCTGCCATCGCTGCGCTGGTGTTCGCCCTGTGCATGCTGTTCTGGCCAAAGACGCTGGCGGTTCTCGCCGCCATCACCACGGTGATCTACCTTACCGGCGCCATCCACGAGGATGGTTGGGGCGACATGGTCGACGGATTCGGCGGCGGCTGGGACAAGCAGCGCATCCTCGACATCATGAAGGATTCGTGCATGGGCAGTTTCGGCGTGACGTCGCTGATCATTGTATTGCTGGCCCGCTTTCTGGCACTGGTCGAGATTGACATTGCCCAGATTCCGGCGGCACTCGTCGCGGGTCACGCTTTTTCCCGAGGGTGTTCCACCGCCATTCTGGCAACCATGGATTACGTGCGTGACGAGGGCAAAGCCAAGCCCTTCGACAATCATCTCGGCGTCGGTGGCATCGCTTGTGCCGGTCTGACGGCGTTGTTGCCGCTTGCGATGCTCCCGTTTGGGCAGGTGGTTCCGGCGGTCGCCGGTGCGTTGCTGGCTACGCTGTGGCTGGCACGATTGTTCAAGAAGCGCATTGGCGGCTATACCGGCGACTGCCTCGGCGCCACGCAGCAACTGGCAGAAATCGCCTTCTACGGGGGCTTGCTGTGCAAGTTTTCCTGATCCGCCATCCTCGCCCGATCATCGGCC
>RRZT010256618.1_pt1 | contig 11181 bp, 9 predicted proteins | sample 2165551 | NCBI WGS metagenome assembly RRZT01 (sample SAMN10456910, study PRJNA506462) | wastewater metagenome | biome: wastewater; feature: sludge; material: wastewater sludge; isolation source: wastewater sludge with Escherichia coli K12::gfp cells carrying plasmid... | place: USA: Moscow, Idaho ...
TCTTATTTTATTCCTAATTCTTATCCATGTTTTGGTAAATATATTTTACAATTTACCATGTTTTATCATGTTTTATCATAAATGCTAAAAATTTCAATGCTTTATTGCCCGTATTCCTTAATGCATGACCAGATCCAGCCTTGGTATATAAAACACTTCCTGAAGATATCTCAAATTCTACACCATTATCATTTACTATTCCAATACCATCCAATATGTAGTATATTTCATCCTCATCGTAATGTTCGTGGTAACCTATTTCAGAATTAATGTCTAGATAGTTTACATAAATTCCATTAAGATTATTCTCCATATCACTTTCTAAAATCAATTGTTTTCCTATTATTTCACCTATACCACCACGTGGATTATTAGAAATTGTAACTAAAGCATCTTCTTCTTTTCTTATCATAAATACTCCTATTAGTTATATGTTTTTAATAATAATTCATTATATTCTCTATTTAATTTATTGAGACTACGAGTCAAACTCATTCTTGACATAATATTTTTATTGTAGACTTCTGAAAATCTAATTTGTTTCTCAAATGATGGTATATATAAACTAATTTTTTTAAAATCATCGATATCAATACTCCTACGTTCACGTCCTTTATTAAATTTTGAAATTATATTATGAAAGTAGTCTGTTTTGAGTAAATAAATAGTGAATTCCCTATTAATAATACTTTTATCAAATTCTTTTATCACAAATACACCATATCCTGTATATCCTTCAAATTCTGCGATAGCAAGTGATTTTAGAGGTTTATTATATGTTGAAAACAGTAAATCATCCTCCACAAATTTAAATACTCTGTTTGAACGTAACTCAATATCACTAGTTAGTTTATTTGATTTCACTGTATTATTACCAGCAAAACTATAACTCTGAACGAATGGAACTTTTTTATTTTTCTGTTCTTCTTCTTCTAAAATTTCTTCCTCAGAAAAAGTAAATATATCTCCTATTTTAACTTTTTTACTTTCTGGATTTTTATCTTTATTTGTTATAGATGAAAATGAATTAGCTATCTCAAGGTTTAAATCAATTATTTTTCTTTTTGTTTCAAAGATATTTTTTTCTAATATATTTAATTCAGGTATATTAACAATTTTACTAAAAGAGTCTTCATTAATATTTATTTTATTAATTATTTCTATTAATCTATCGTAAGGCTTACGTATCATTATGCTTTCAAAATCTATTTTTTGAGCAACACTGCTACTTAAATATTGGCTTTCAAAAGCATTAGAATTAAAATAATGATAGAAAAAACTCTTTAATATATTTATATTTATATATTTAGGATCTATTTTTTTTACTTCAAACAAATCAATAATTTGATTATAATCAATAAGTACTTTCAAAAAGTTATGCGCATAAATACCTCTTATTCCGCGATATGCTTTTTGTGACTGTAAATTAAGCAATATATCTTCTTCTTCAGCAAGTTCATAATCGTCGTTTAGTAAGATATATTTTTCTTCTCCATCTAGTGAAACATAATCACTTATTGTAATATATTTCATTATTGTTTCATCATTATTAAAATAATCTCTATTATTTGATGATTCTACTTTATTTCCTTTTACAAATGTTAAAAAGCTTTCTAGTTTCACAAATTCACCTACTTATTTTTTATATTAATCCTAACATAGCTATAGTAATATTAATAAGAAACCATATTGATATTATAATTTTATACAATGGTCTTAATACATCTATTAATAGGAAATATAGACCAATTAATAGTAAATCAATAAATATAATTATAAAAGAGGCAGCCGTTACATTTTTAATAAAAGGAAATGTAAATGAATATAACTTTACAAATGTTAATATTGGTGGTGCAATTAATAAAAATGCAGATTTATAATAACTTAAAATTGTGCTTAGCAACTCAATAATTGGTATAATAATAGAATATTTATCAAAAAAAACATTGTTGAAAATGCTTATTTTTTTATTATAAATTAAAAAACTTAAAACTGTTATTATTCTAAACAAAATAAGGAGTATGCCGAATAGCGAAAAAATCATAATCATTTAAATTCTCCTTTAATTCTATACTTATTCACATATATAATAGCATATTTAAGTAAAAAATAATACTTTTAATATTATTTCCATTTTCATATTAGAGCCAATTTATTGACTTTATGATGGAATTATGGTAAATTTCTATCATGAAATATAATTAGTTTTTAAATTTAGTAGGTCATTTATGAAAGATAAAGTAGTATTAGCATATTCAGGTGGATTAGACACATCAATAATTATACCTTGGCTAAAAGAAAATTATGATTTAGAAGTTATTGCTTGTTGTGTAAATGTTGGACAAGATGATGATATGGAAGAAGTTAGAAAAAAAGCAATTGAATCAGGTGCTACAAAGATATATATTGAAGACAAAAGAGAAGAATTTGTCAAGGATTATGCATTTAGAGCATTAAAAGCAGGAGCAATCTATGAAAATAAATATTTATTAGGTACATCATTTGCAAGACCACTTATGGCAAAAACTTTAGTTGAAATTGCACATAAAGAAGGTGCAAAATATATTTGTCATGGATGTACTGGAAAAGGAAATGATCAAGTGCGTTTTGAAACAGGTGTCGCTTCATTTGATCCAACGATAAAGATTATAGCACCATGGAGAATATGGGATATCAATTCAAGAGAAGATGCGATTGATTATGCTGAAAAAAAAGGAATTAAATTGACTGTTACTAAAGAAAAAATATACTCAAGAGATCAAAATTTATGGCATATATCACATGAAGGTGGTGATATTGAGCACTTAGAGAATGAACATAATGAAGAAGTTCTATACATGATGGTTACTCCACCTGAAAAGGCAAAAGATGAAGCCACTTATGTAGATATAACATTTGAAAAAGGTTGGCCTGTAAAAGTAAATGGTGAAGTTTTATCTCCTGCTACATTACTCCAGAAACTTAATAAAATAGCTGGAGAGAATGGTGTAGGTGTTGCTGATATAGTAGAAAACAGAATAGTTGGTATGAAATCTCGTGGAATATATGAGACACCTGGAGGGACATTGTTAATGGAATCATTGATGGAGCTTGAAACTATTATTTTTGATAAAGATACATTGAATTTCAAAAAATTAGTATCACAAAAGTATGCTGAAATTGCATATAATGGTCAATGGTTTACCCCAATTAAATATGCACTTGATGCGTTTGTAGATTCTATTGATGAAGATCTTACAGGAACAATAAAACTAAAATTATACAAAGGTCATATTAAAATAGCAGGCAGATTTACTGAAAATGCTTTATACGATGAAGGGATTTCATCATTTGGAGCAAGTGAACTGTACTCTCATAAAGATGCTGAAGGATTCATAAAATTATTCTCTCTACCTAATAAAATTAGAGCATATAAGAAACTCTCAAAATAAATTTTATAAAATAAAAATAACTCATCTAATTCATGAGTTATTTTTATTTACTATTTAAAATGAACCTATTTGTAAAGCATCTATTATTTTAAATGAAAAATCTCTAAAGCCTGATGTTGTTGGCTCATCTTCATAGTTTATTGTAAATAATCCATTTTCATTATTCCAAAGTCTAGAGAAATACTCATTTACTTTCTTATTTAATTCACTATCACTAGTTGTTAATACACGCAAATTAGCATCCATTATATATCCTCTTATATTCTTTTTGATAAAATTAGCTGACCCAGCGTTCATTATAACATCACCATTTGATTTCTCTATTTTTAAAAATTTAGTGTGATATTGTTCGCCATTAGTGAAGTACCATTTAATTTGTATTTTATTGTTACTACCTTTTAATAATTTTTTTGAGACAGGTTTATTTGGAACTCCATTGGTACTCATACCAAATGCATCCTTACTTCTATCAAATATTATTTTAATATCAACACCTCTATTTGATGCATTAATTAGTTTTTCTATGACATTATGATCAGCTAGAAAATACATTCCCATTATGATAGAATCTCCAGATTTCAATGAATCAATATCCATATCAAGAGCATCTCCAATTTTAGATTCTGTAATAAACTGCACTTTATATTTTGAATCATAAATTTCAACATTTTTAATATCTTTTTCGATATCTACATCTATTTTTTCATTTGAAAAATTTGATACTTCATTTAAACTTGTAAGTATTTCTTTTATTACATCTCCATCTGTTTCTAGTGCAACATTTTCATGAAAATAACTAGGATCATGAATATTTGCTGAAGATACTATTACATTTGTACTATTTAAGAAAATTTTTCTATGATCAGCCTTCACATTCAATGCTCTTAATATATTTCTTAATGATAGTTTTGTATAATCACTTCCATAAAAATTAGTTATCCAGCCTTTATCTTTTGGATTACCAAGTGGTTCTATTAGTGTCCTCCAAATTGGTGAGTACCAAGGAAATGTATCTTTTAATTTATAAATATCTACAATTATAATATTTATTCCGGCTTTTTTCATTTCAGTAATAAATGGATGTTCATTGGCACCGTAAAAATTATTATTTTCATCGAGTAAAACATATATTTTCAGATTTGGGTTAGACTTCTGTTTAGCTAATAATCTTTCTGTATATTCTTTTGAAAACTCTGGAAAACGTGCAGAATTTCTATCATATATGTCATTAAACAAAAACATCTCAATAATAAGAAAATCATTAGCATCATCAATTAATTTGTATGTTGCATCCCATATGTTCCTATCATATGCCACATTTCCATCTTTATCAAGATATGATAGATCATAGTGAAAATCTACATTTTTTGCATCATATATTTTACTTTCATAATTTACTCCAGCTGGTGGTATCTTTATTGTAGAACATGATATTAATAATGTTAGTAATGTTAATACTATTAGATTTTTCATTAGCACTCCTAGTAAAAGTTTATTATAATTTTATGATTTTGTAAAATTATTTATCCATTTCTTACTCTTAAATCTATATACACAAGGTATTAACTTAATAAATTCATCTGATCCAGAAATAAAATATACTACAGGTAATGGCCAATATAGAACTAGTGCAGTTAAATATGTAAGTGGCATTACAAATATCCAAATTGTAAGTAAATCAACCCACATTGTCCATATTGTATCACCACCGGCCCTTAACACTCCCACTATAAATTGCATAGAAAGAGATCTACCTATGATTAATACTCCTTCAACAAGTAATAATTGTGTTACAATATTATACAATGATTTTTTTACATTCATTAAATTTAATATAAAAGGACTTAATAAGTATAGCATTAATGAAGTAACTACAGCAAATACAAGTGTTAATTTTATTATTTCTTTTGTATCTTCATATGCTTTTTCTTCATTACCTGCACCAATTTCATTTCCTATTATAACAGCTGTTGCACTTGCTAAACCTATTAAGAATGTAAACATTAAACTACTAATACTTTTAACAATTTGTATGCTTGCTACTGCCTGTTCAGCAACCTCTGGGTTAGAAGTAGAACCATATCTACCAAATATTCCAGAGTATATTGAAATTCCAATTACCCAAAATAATTCATGTATAAATACAGGTGTTGATATCTTTATAAATGTTTTTACTAATTCCTTTGGTATATGGAACATATCAAAGAAATTACCCGCAAGTGGAAATTTCTTTATATACACTATAGCAATAATATAAATCGTACTTATAATTCTAGCTATTAATGTTGCATATGCAGCACCTTCAATTCCATATGCCTTAAATCCAAAGTGTCCATATATTAGTGAATAGTTTAAAAATCCATTTATTAAAATGCCAATTATACTACTATATAGTGAATATTTAGCTTCTCCAATGGCTCTTATTTGCATATTATAAGCAAAACCTATAGAAACAAATATAAATGATAGTCCCATTATTCTATAATATCTAGAACCACTATCTATAATTGATGGATTTTCAGTAAATAATCTTATCATCTTATCGGGTATGAAGATAGCAGTAAGTGTAAACATTATACCCCATATTAATCCTATTATGAGTGTCATTCCAAGGACTTTACGTAGTTTTTTATAATTTCCATTTCCAAAGTACTGAGCAGCAAGAATTCCACCACCACTATTTACTCCAAATAGTGAAACCATAAATATAAAAAAGACTTGATTTGCTAATCCTAATCCAGCAACAGCAGTTTGACCCAATCCTAATGCGACATTTTCAGTACCTACCATAAATATGTCTAAGAAGTTCATAAAGCTGTAAAGCATGTTTTCAAGTGCTATAGGTAAACCTATTTTGTATAATTTCTTGTATAGTTGTTTTTTTTCTAAATTCATAATTTTTCACTTTCTATCATTTAATTTTATGCTTAATATATCTAAGAAGTTTTGTAATCTAGATCTAGTATATTATCTACTTCTATAAAAATAGGTAAGTGATCTGATATCCATTTTCTAACAATTTTATAATTATTTTTTGTATAATTATACACCCCATATCTTCCAGTATATTCTAATGTTCTTTCTCTATTAATAAAAATATTGTCATAAGAGCTCGATAATCCTTTATCTGATAAGGTTGTTTTAAACCAGTTTGGATTTATAATATAGCTAAGATTATTTTGCTCTATTAATGATTGGAATGCCATATCATTAGCAGGTAAATTAAAATCACCAGCAATAATTATGTCATCTTCATTTGGTACAATATCTGAATAATAAGAATATACTTTTGAATAATTTGATGCTTCTAATATTCTGTTTTTTTCATTATCTCCAAAAATAGAATGACATATTATATAAACAAAATCAAAATTATTTGATTTAAATTTAGCAGCAAATGGCTCTCTTATAAACATATTTTTATTACTTTCTTTAAATGCATTTAGAGAGGTTGCAACTTGAAATTTATCTTTTTTATATATAAACGCATAATATTCTTTATAATCTTTTGATCCTACTGGTTTTTCTGATATTATATAATCCCACTTTATTTTTGTGTTAGATTCTAATTTTGCTTTTAATTTTTTTAACCCTTTCTCATTCATAACTTCTTCAAGTCCTATTAAATCAAATTTTGATATAACTTTTGCAGTAGTCTCATAATCTTTGGAATTATCGCCTAATCTAAGCACATTAAAAGAGGCAATTGTAATGTTTTCAGCAAATATTTGGTATGAAATAGCGATTGTCATAGAAATAGTTAGAATAAGAAAAAATAAAAAACTATTCTCAATTTTTTTCATAAAAACCCCCCAGTTTTATTTGAAAATTATTTTATAAATTATTATATTAAATTAAGCTCTTTCTACGTATTCACCTGTTCTTGTATCAATTCTTAGTTTATCTCCTATTTGTACAAATAAAGGTACTTGTAAAGAGTATCCTGTAGAGATTGTTGCTGGCTTTGTCGCTCTACCTATTGTATCACCTTTTAATCCTGGCTCAGTATAAGTGACCTCTCTTACAACAGTTGTTGGCAATTCTACTCCAACTGGTCTACCCTCATACATTAATATTTGTATTATCATTTCTTCTTCTAAGAAGTTAATTGCATCTCCTAGATCCTCTTCTGTTAAAGTTATTTGATCAAATGTTTCTTGATCCATGAAGTGATATTCACCATCCATTAAATATAGAAACTGCATTTGATTTCTATCAAGTATTATATCATCCATAAGATCAGTTGTTAGAACTGTTATTTCTTGAATTTTACCAGATATTAAATCTTTTATTTTAAATTTCATTTCAGCTGCTCTAGCCTTCTTTCCAGATGTTGATTGATGTCTATCAGCCTTTAATATTAAGTAAGGTACATTATCCTTTCTATATGTATTCCCTTGTCTTAAATCCATTGCATTTTTCATTACTTCCTCCTAATATTTATAATTATTATTTAATAACATACGTTGCTGTAACATTTGCTCTAATTACCTTGTTTATAGATGATAATTCATCAGACTTTTGTGATTTGTTTGAGTTAAGGTCAATGGTAGTATAAATTTTATAGTCATCTTGCGTTAAATTTTTCAGATCACCTAACTCTTTATGGCTTACTTTTAGTACATCAATGGCTGTATTTTTAGCATTGTTTGCTGCTGAATTAATAAGTTCACTTTTATATTTTTCTATATCTGTTAGATAATATTCAGGTGTATCTACTACAAATTTTGGTAATTTTAATGATATTTTTGATAATTCTAATGATATATTTGATAATGAATCAACTTTATTTGTTGTAATAGTAATAGTTTGATAAACATTAAAACTAGATATTTTATCTGTTTTTGATATATATATAGGCTCAGTTTTTATATTGCTATAGTTTATTTCATTTTCATTTAATTCGAGTATATCAAATTCATCTTGAATTACTTTCAAATCTTCTTCTAACTTACTATATGCAATATCTGCAGATTTATCAGTTTGCATTAGTGTCATTATAAGTACACCTTTATTAGACTTAACTTTTTTATCAGCTACTCCTTTGATAGAGATGGAGTCTTCTCTTTTATTCACTTTCTCTACCATATTAGAAAGGATTGCACTGGATATAATAAGTCCAAAAGATAAGATAGCAGCTATGACTAAAAATTGTATTTTTTTCATTTTTCACCTCAAAAAATTTGTTGTCCAATTTGATTGCTCATTTAAAAAATTATAGATTATTTAAGTGAAAAAGTCAACGAAAGTTTTATATTTACTACTATTAAATGTAAAATAGGATTAATAAGTGAAATTAAAGTTAAGTATAAGAAGTTTCTAAGATATTGAGTGTATAATTACTCTTGACCAATAGAAAAGTTTTTAAAACTTTTTCTTCATAAAACTCCTTTTGGTAGTCGTTGTCAGCGACTACCTTTTTATTTTTCTTTTTTATGCTTTTATTTGATTAATTTAAAATTTATCCCAAAAAAAGTCTGTATCAAAAATTTATCTTGATACAGACTAATACATTTTCTATAAATTAATATCTTAAAAAATCAATCTTAATCCTAGATTAGTTAATAATTCTTCTCTAGATGTGTTATAAGAAGTTCCTAATGTTAATCCTAACTTAGAATTATCTATACCCATATCTAAATTAAATATTCCTGCACCCTCTTCCCTAACATCTCTAACTAAATTTGAATAATTAGAAGTTACACCTTGTATTTTTGTTGCATTTTGAATATCTTGAATTTTACCTAATTCTTGCTCATACTTACCACCTAATGATAAATTAAATGTAGAGTATCTTGCAAATCTTACTTTATATGAAATTTCAGCTCCAACGGCTGGTTTTATGCTATAATAGTCATTTGCTTTGACATCTAATTTCATTGTTCCTTTATCTTCTTTAATATTTGTAAATCTTCCATATTCTAAGTCTAATAATGCATAAGGTTTAAATGTCCATCCATTTGATATTCTCAAAGATTTTGATAATTCATTTTTTATAGATGTCCCGTATGTATAATAAGTAGATTGTGCATCGAATATCTCATCAACTACTAAGAATTTTCTATGCATTTGTCTCATTCCTGCATTAATATCAGCTTTTATTGTATAATTTAAGCTATTATTATTATCAAATGGCACTGATTTAAATATACCAACTTTAGTTGTAACAGCATCTTCTGTAGATTCACCTATATCTTTAAATTTATATCTATCATAATTTAGACCTGTATACCAACCTTGTGTTCGTCCTAAATTAAATGTTTCATCCTCTTTCAAGTAAACAACACCAATATTATTGTTATCATAATCTATTATACCATTAGTTGTTGTTTTAAATTCATTTGTTCCACCTATTAATTTGATTTTGTTAGAGTCTTTTGTTTTATTTTCCCAAGATAATAAATCATCAAATCCTTTATCTAAAGCATGATTAGATTTTGAGGCTCTACTTTGTATATTTGCATATTGATTACCTTTCATTTGATCAACTGCTTGAGCAAGTATATTTCCTTCACCTTTACCTAAATCATTTAATTTATTAAATATTGTTTTTTCATTTCCACTAGCTATTTTATACATTTCATCAAGACCATTCATAAATTCTGCTGTATTTTGATCTTTTGCAAATGATGAATAAGGTATTTTTGATAAATATAAATGTTCTATTTTGCTTCCAGTTACATCTAATGTTGGAGTTGCTATCCAAGTTAAACTAGCTGACATAGTATTAATTGTTAAATTTACAGCTGCTAATGTTGATAATTCATTATTATAAGGTTCAAATATATTTTTTCCTATCTCTAAATCTAAGGCATTTGTGTATCTTGCTGCTTCTGTTCCAATTAATAAATTTATTTTTCTAAGATTTGTTAAATATGATAAACCTTTTATAGGGTTTGTATAATTAATACCTGATGTATCTACATACATATCAATTTGAGATACTTCAGCATTCGTAGGTACATTTGGTACTAATGAACTTGGTAAATTGATTTGAGTACTTCCAACAGTAATGCTACTTATTGGGTTTGGTGCTGCTACATTTGTATCTATTAATGTTGGCGTTACAGTTATACCATTTCTTATTATTGTAGCTGGTGTGTTTGGAGGTGCTATAATTGATACACCACCAACAAATTTACTTGTTGGACTAGATACTTGAGTTTGTGTTGCTACTGCTCCATTTGTTGTCGCTATTGTTCCTGTGTGAGTAGGATCAGTGGCATATGGATCAGATGAAGAGCCTATTGTATTGTACATACCTATACCATCTGGACCATCAATTACTATTTGACCATAATTTTTAATTATTGAATTATTTAATGCAACCATTCCTGTTATACCATCATTAGTTGAATTTGGCAATGCAGTTATATGACCATAGTTTACACCAGTTGCACCATTATCCAAATACATTCCTATTGTATTTTTACCACTTAAGTTAATATCACCCCAGTTTATAGCTTTTGAACCAGATCCATTTGCATACATTCCTATTCCACCATCTTTATATACATTTATGGTACCATAGTTCGTAATTGTTCCACTAGTTACAGCACCAGTTGTAGCATCTACATATCCTGCTGCCATACCTATTGCAAAGTCTTTATTTATAGGATCTGATGTACCAACTGATATTGTTCTTCCATTATTGTTAGTTGCAGTTCCTAAACTGTATATACCAACATTTCCTACACCACTATCCATATTTATATTTGCATCGTTAACTAATGTACCACTAGCATATAAA
>RRZT010483114.1_pt1 | contig 11180 bp, 12 predicted proteins | sample 2165551 | NCBI WGS metagenome assembly RRZT01 (sample SAMN10456910, study PRJNA506462) | wastewater metagenome | biome: wastewater; feature: sludge; material: wastewater sludge; isolation source: wastewater sludge with Escherichia coli K12::gfp cells carrying plasmid... | place: USA: Moscow, Idaho...
GCACAAAAGGTCTTGCCTAGCCATAAATCCTTTGTTAATTCGCCCAATTTCTCCACATCGTCCGCTGTGCCTTGCCCATTGTCAATGGCATCAAGGATTTTCACGCCCCACGGCAAGCCATCACGGCAAGGCGTGCACCAACCACAAGATTCTCTTTGGAAAAACTTTTGCAGGTTATGCGACAGGCTTACCATGTCTTGCGTTTCGTCCACCACCATCATCAGACACGTGCCAAGTCGTGAACCTGCTTTCATAATCGGGTCAAAGTCCATCACAAGGTCAAGGTGCTCGTCACTGGCGGTCAAAAAGTCGGTACTCGCTCCGCCTGGTAGCCATGCTTTAAGCGTCAGACCGTCCTGCATACCGCCCGCCAGCTCAATCAGCTCCCGTGCGGTATAACCAAAAGGCACTTCCCACAGCCCTGCGTCCTTGACCCGACCGCTACAGCCCATGATTTTTGTACCGGGGGTGTCGGATTTGCCTTTGGCTTTGGGTAGGTCAAGATACCAGTCCACGCCATTGACTAGGATAGCGGGCATATTATTGAGTGTCTCTACGTTATTCACCACCGTAGGGCGACCCCATGCCCCTGACACTTGCGGAAAGGGTGGTTTGGTACGGGGGTTGGCTCGTCTTCCTTCCAAGCAGTTAATGAGTGCCGTTTCTTCTCCGCAAATATATCGCCCTGCCCCTGTATGCACATGTAGGTCAAATTTAAACTCCGTGCCGAGAATCTTATCGCCCAGCAGTCCATTGGCAATACATTCATCAATGGCACTTTGTAGTCTGTCAGCGGCGATGATGTATTCACCACGAATAAAGATATAACCTGCACTTGCCCCAATGGCATAAGCGGTGATGAGCATGCCTTCAATCAGCTGAAAGGGAATGCGTTCCATCAGCAGACGGTCTTTGAACGTGCCAGGTTCCATTTCATCGGCATTACAAATCAGGTAACGCACACCGCCATCAGGGGGCGTCATAAATGTCCACTTTAGCCCTGCGTTAAAGCCTGCACCACCACGCCCACGCACATTGGCGGTCTTAATCATCTCGCCCACTTCTTTGGGCGTTTTGGCAAGGGCGTTTTTTAGCCCGACAAAGCCGTCCAGACGCTCATAATCGGCAAGAGTCAATACAGCATCTTGATGATACAGTCGCCACGTCAAGGGGTGGGTTAGGCTCGTTGGGGCTTCACCGTCTTTTAGCCCCACGCCATAAATCGGTATGGCTTGGCGGTTAAGCTGGCTTGGGGCAAGTCCGTTAATGCGCGCGTCAATTTGCTCGGCAAGCGTTGGCTTATTCATAGATATTGCTCCAAAAGCTGTGGAATTTCATGCGCCTGCACAGGTCCATAAGTGTCTTCATCTATCAAAATGCTCGGACCCTTATCACAATTGCCCAGACAACAAATCGGTAACAAGGTAAAGCGTCCATCGGGCGTGGTCTGTCCGTATTCAATGCCAAGATTTTCCTTTAGCGCTTTTTCAATCTCAGTAAAGCCCGTCAAATAGCAGGCAATGCTGTCACAAAGCAAAATCACATGGCGACCCACAGGACTGCGATAAATGCGGTTAAAAAACGTCGCCACCCCGTCCACGTCAGCAGTAGCAATGCCGAGCATATTGGCAATGGCATTGACCTGTGCGTCATTGACCCAACCATTACGTTTTTGCACCAGTTTCAGGGCGTCCAGCACTGCCGCACGAGCCTGCGGATAATGATGAATGTATTCATCAATACCACGGATTTCATCAGCGGTTAAAATGGTCTGTATATCCACTTTGGGGGTTTTGTCGGTTACGATTTTCATAAAAACCACTTAGTTTAGTTGTTAGGTATTTGTTATGCTGGCACTGGCTGGCTTGGTGGTAACATTTGGCTTCATTTGAGCGAATGTGATTCGCCCCTACAAGCCGTCCTTATTTTCAATAAATACTACTTACCGCCCACCATCGCCAAAAACTCAGCTTCGGTAAGTTTGGGCGTGTCATTGGCAAGTTCATAATAGCCAGACTTTTTATCAATAAAAATCTGTGACGCTAATTTAAATGGTACATCATCAAACAGCCCTGCAAACAGATAATAATTATCCGCGCCTAATTGATGAAAATATAAGTGCGTGCCACAAGTTTTACAAAAAGCACGCTCGCCCCATGCCGATGACTGGTAGCTCGTGATATGCTCACTGTCAGCTGTGACTATGCCTTGAGCGTATAAAGAGAATCCTGCGCCACCGCTCCATTTACGGCACATATGGCAATGACACGCATGAAGTTCATGGGTATCCGCCACTTCAATATTTACCGCACCGCACAGACAGTTGCCTTTCATCATCATTCCTTATTTTTAACAACTTTTTAAGAGCCTACCCTTTGACAAATTATATCATCAAAGGGCTGGCAGGTTTATTTTTTCTCTTCTTTTTCTTCTTCGGGTGGTGCATCTGGTTGCAGTGATAATGCAGAAGCACTGTTGGCACCTCGCTGACCGCCTTGATTGCGTTTACTTTTTAGCTTGATTTGTAAACGCAGCTCATTGGCACTGTCAGCATTGCGAATGGCTTCATCATAACTGATTGCCCCTTCATCATACAAATCAAACAGCGCCTGATCAAAGGTTTGCATACCAAGCTCACGAGACTTAGTCATGATCGCCTTAAGCTCGTGCATTTCACCTTTTAAAATCAAATCCGCCATCAGTGGCGTATTAAGCATAATTTCCACCGCTGCGCGTCGCCCTTTACCATCTTCAGTACGTACCAATCGCTGTGAAACAATGGCTTTCATATTCGATGATAAATCCATCAATAGCTGACCCTTACGTTCTTCAGGGAAAAAGTTAATGATACGATCCAATGTTTGGTTAGCGTTATTGGCGTGCAATGTCCCAAGACACAAATGCCCCGTTTCGGCAAAGGCAATGGCGTGTTCCATGGTCTCGGTATCACGAATCTCACCAATCAAAATCACATCGGGCGCTTGGCGCAGTGTGTTCTTTAGGGCATGATGCCATGAATGCGTATCCACGCCCACTTCACGGTGGGTAATCATCGATTTTTTGTGTTTATGCACATATTCCACAGGGTCTTCCACGGTGATGATGTGCCCTGCTGAATGCTCGTTACGGTGGTCAATCATTGCCGCAAGTGACGTCGATTTACCCGAACCTGTGCCGCCCACCACCAGCACCAAACCCCGCTTTTCCATGATCACATCTTTTAGTTTGGGTGGTAACATCAGCTTTTCAAAATTAGGAATCTCAGCGGCAATGGTACGAATCACCATACCCACCTGCTGCTGCTGTACAAAGACATTAACACGAAAGCGTGAGACGTTCGGCACATTAATGGCAAAGTTACATTCCATCTCGCGCTCAAACTCTTCTTGCTGATGATCGTTCATTATGCTATAAGCAAATAGTTTGGTACGCTCAGCGGTGAGTGCCTGCTTGCTCATCGGCTTCATCAGCCCTTGATGCTTAATACTGGGTGGAAAGTCAGCGGAAATAAACAAGTCCGAACCACCCACTTCCACCACCTTGGCAAGCATATTAAACATCATGTTTTTGGCTTCGGTCAGCACTTCTTCGGCAAAACTGACTAGGGATTTTTCATCATGTATCATGGATTTCTCTTTATCACAGATTTAAAGGTTGCCTTACACATGGTAAGACATCGGCAACATTGCACGCCTTTTTATCTGCATTGATTGTGCCAATTTTACACCCAATTATCCATTTTTTCGTCGAATGGCAAAAGCCAACAATCCTGCAATTATAGGCAATAATATCCACGTCTTGTTAATCACGCTTGCTGCAAGAAATCCCAATGCAATCGTAGTTAAAGTTGCATCAAATTCATACTTACCAATAGAAAACAGTGCTTTTGTGCCAATAGTATTAAATGTTTTGTCTTTTGGTTTGTTTTCTGGGTTTGGATTTGACATTATTATTTCCAGTATATTCTATTGCTTTTACTTGCTACCTATCACAATCCGCCATCACAATATCAATACTTGCCAAATAAATAATCGCGTCCGACACCAGCGAGCCGTTAATGACACTTGGCATCTGCTGCAAATGCGCAAAGGTCGGTGTACGAATGCGAGTACGGTAACTCATGGTAGAGTTATCACTGGTGACATAGTAGCTGTTTAGCCCCTTGACCCCTTCCACCATGCAGGCACTCTCCCCAGCAGGCATCACAGGACCCCATGACACAGAGACAAAGTGGTTAATCAAGGTTTCAATGTCTTTTAAGGTACGGTCTTTGGGCGGTGGCACAGCCAGTGGGTGCTCGGCTTTATACGCCCCGCTTGGCATATTGTTCAGGCACTGCTCAATGATGCGTAGAGACTGGCGAATCTCTTCAATCTTAACCAGACATCTGTCATAAGCGTCACCATTGTAGAACACAGGCACATCAAATTCAAAATTCTCATAGCCCAAATACGGACGAGCCTTACGCAAATCAAAATCAATGCCCGTGGCTCTTAGCCCCGCACCCGTCACGCCCCACGCTAGGGCGTGCTTGGCATCATACTGGGCAACGGCTTGGGTGCGTCCTTTTAGCACGGTGTTGGTCATGGTCGCCTTATAATATTCATCAAGGCGTTTTGGCATCCAGTCAAGAAACTCTCGCACAAGCCTATCCCAACCATTAGGCAAGTCCATCGCCGTACCACCAATCCTAAACCACGCAGGGTGCATACGGTAGCCCGTCACCGCTTCAATGATGTCATACGCCTTTTGACGGTCGGCAAACATATAGAACACAGGGGTCATGCCGCCCGCGTCTTGGATAAACGTGCCCCAGTACAGCAGGTTATTGGTAATGCGAAACAGCTCGCTCATCATGATACGAATGGTGTTGGCACGGTCGGGCACGGTAATGCCAGCGAGCTTTTCCACCGCCATGATATACGGCAATTCATTCATCACTCCGCCCAGATAGTCAATGCGGTCGGTATAAGGGATAAAGGAATGCCACGTCTGACGCTCCGCCATCTTCTCCGCCCCACGGTGGTGGTAGCCGATGTCGGGAATGCAGTCAATCACTTCTTCGCCGTCCAGCTGTAGCACCAGACGAAACGCCCCATGCGCTGACGGGTGGTTGGGTCCGATGTTTAGGAACATAAAGTCTTCATCACGCCCTGAGCGTTTCATACCCCACTCTTCAGGGACAAAGCGCAGATTTTCTTGTTCAAACTGCTGTTTGGCACTGTTTAGAAAATAGGGGGTGAACTCGGTGGCACGGGCGTGATATTCCTTGCGCAGGGGATGTCCTTCCCAGTATTTTGGCAAAAGAATGCGGGTCAGGTGCGGATGCCCATCAAACACCACGCCAAACATATCCCACACTTCACGCTCATACCAGTTGGCATTGGGATAAATCTTGGTGGCGGACGGGATATGCTCGCCTTCTTTTAGGGCGACTTTGATGCGAATGTCACTATTACGCTCAAGGCTCATCAAGTGATAAAACACCGTAAAATCACTATCTGGCATACCGTATCGGTGCTTACGCAGACGCTCGTCCACCGCGGACAAATCCACCAGCATGACATAGGGCTTAGGCAAAGTACGCACCGTCATCAGCACGTCCAGCACATCCGCCTTATCCACCCAAATGGTAGGAATGCCGTCTGCGGTGCTCTGCTCGGTGAATTGATGTTTTTCGGCTAAAACGCTCAAAATGCCAAAATCGTGAGTATGATTAACGCTCATTGTTCCATGCCCTAATTGTGGGGGTTATTTAAGTGATTGAATTTAATCAATCCAAATATCAAACTGTTCACTAAGCTCTAACAATCTTGGCTTGTCGGCTTTATTGATTAAATAAAAGTGCACATCGTCATTACCGCTCCAAATGTGCAATAGGCTAAATTTGGTTTCGCTTTCTAATTTACGATATAAATTATCCATATCGCCTGCATATTCTTCGCTTGTGATGACAAAGGGTGTATCAGTATATTCGCTGATATAATCGCTTAAATCTTCGCAGTAAAATTTCCAATCATCAAAATAACACGGGAAAAAGCCTTCAAGGACGATTTGAATTAAATAAGCATGATGTGCCGATGTTTCTATTTCATCAGGCTGCTCGGTTAAATATTCGGCTTCCTTGACATCATAATTAAGTTTATCCACCAGTAATTGGGTGAACCTTTCTTTGTCTTGATACAGCGTTTGATACATGGTCTCAATGGTCACTAACGTATCATTGTCAAGCTGATAGCAGGCATTGAGTAAACTTAAAAATTCCTTAAAAACCGCTGTATTCATTAGCTTATCCCTTTACTTAGACTCATCAGGACTGCGTAAATTTTTCACCGCGATACGCTCGCCTTTTTTGCGGTCACGCTCTGGGGTCATAATCGGCTGATAAACGCCCTGATCCATATGAATACCTAAGGGGCGACGCTCATGGGTGATAGACTCTTGCAATAGCATAATCGCCTGTATCAAGGCTTCAGGGCGAGGCGGACACCCCGGAATATAGACGTCCACAGGGATAATCTTATCTACGCCCTGCACCACCGAATAAATGTCATACATACCGCCCGAGTTGGCACACGCCCCCATAGAGATGACCCATTTGGGCTCAAGCATCTGTTCATACAGACGTAGGATAACAGGCGCCATCTTAACAAAACACGTCCCTGCGACAATCATCACATCCGCCTGACGTGGGCTGGCACGAATCACTTCCGCCCCAAAGCGAGATAAGTCATGCACGCCTGTCAAGGTCGTGGCGTATTCCACATAGCAGCAAGACGTGCCAAAGTTAAACGGCCAAAGTGAATGCTTGCGACCCCAGTTGGCGGCAACGTGTGCCAGATTTTCAAGACTACCCATAAAGACATTATTGTCAATTTCGGCTTGGGTGATGTCGTCCACCGTTTGGCGGGTTTGGTGGGGGTATTGATTGCCGTTTTCGTTGGGTCGGGTTAGGGTATATTTCATAATAACGACACTTTTTAAAGTTGGGTTTTAAAATTTACTTACCTTAATTAGACAAGCAATTTGCCCTGACAGTTCAAATTAATTTACCGCTTAACTGTGTTGATTGCTTAGCTATTTTGATTAAAATCGTGGGTAGTCACACGCCCTGTGCTGTTAATGTGGTCAATATTTGCCATGTGCGCTTGATTTTTTTCAATGTCATTAGACACATTGATGCGCCCCGAGGACTGAGCGGGGACTTTGCCTGTGGGGTCGGTGTGCAAATCATCAATTGTGGTAAAGGCGGTGATGCTGGCTAAATCAAAGTTATCAGGACGTGCCAAAATACGGGGCTTGCGACCACGTTTGTCCGCAGGCGCCCAGTTCATCGCCCCCAGTTTCATCTCATAAACTAAACCGACAAACAAAATGGCAATAAACACCGCCGCCGCTGCAAAGCCCACCCAACCCACATCACGCACGCTGACCGCATAAGCATAAAGGAATAAAGCCTCTAAATCAAAAATCACAAAAAAAATCGCCACTAAGTAAAACTTAGCGGACAAATGTATGCGAGCCGATCCAGCGGAAACCACGCCCGCTTCAAAGCTTTCTTGTTTTTGTGAACCTGATGAACGCCCACCCAATAGACGAGGGACGACAAGCATAAATACCACCAATCCAATGGCGGCTAATAGATAGGCAACGGCTGACCAATGGGCGGACATAATCACCTCTATGTGATTGTAAGAGTAGAAAAGAGACGTGCGTATTATAACATAATTTAAAAATTTACCTATACATAAGAGCAACATTCTCTTAATTTTTGGCAAGAAAAACCCCCAAAATTTCATCAAGAAACCTTGGGGTGTTTGCATTGCAAATAAAATGTCTTACTGATTGATGATGTCAGTACCCGCAGGTGGTGTAAAGCTAAAACTATTAGCAGAGATTTTGCCATTCATGGTAATGTTGCTAAATTTAATGACTGTGGTTTGTCCAATATTATCATTTAGCACCATCATCACAGGGCGACCACCATTAAAGCTCACGGACAAATCTCTAAAATTTGCTGACGAACCTTTGGGTTTTAATACATAATAATTTTTACCAGCATTAGGCTGAGTAATAACAAAATTACGACTGATTTGGCTTGGGTCTCCTGACAGCAATAATGCAGGGGTATCGCCCACTTGGTTTGCCATGGATTGTTTGGTGGCCTGTTTTAGGTCTTTGTCATAAATCCATAATGTACCGCCACTGGCAACAATTAACTGTTCAGCAGGGGATTTGGTTTCCCAGCGAAAATTATTTTGACGTTGTACTGCCATACTGCCGCTAAAAGTAGTATTTTTATTGCCTGCTTTAGTGGTTTGGCTAAAATTGGCGGTCATGGAACGAACGCCCGTCATGAGTTTATTAAAATTAGCAACTGCTGTCGCCTCATTGGCAGGACTGGCATAGGCAGACACACCAAGGATTGGTGCAGCAAGGGTAATCACCCCCAAGCCAAGCATGGATTTTAATAATACAGCGCGAACGATAGAATTGGACATAAAAATCTCCTACAAGAAGTAATTTCATAAATTTGTAGGCATTTTGCCAGTTTTTTATCTTACAATCTAGGGTCTTTTTGCAAAAAAATACACCTTTTGTTACAGTTTTTAGCAACATCGCCCTAATCTTTTGCTATTTTTTAAAAAGTGGTAAAAATAACTTTTTTAAAATTAAATGAATTTACCCTGCTTTTGATAAGCCAACTAGATTATGTTAAATAAAATTTTAATAAAACCTCATAAAATACCCAATTACCCCCTTAACGGTTGAAAGCACAACTAATTCTTGTTACCATAGCGGTCACTACAATCTTTGAGAAATTTTATGTTATCCCCAAAAATTAAAAATCAATTTTCCGACCACCCACAAACCATCATGCGTCCTGTGCATTTAAAGCTTTCTGAAGAAATTATTGCTCACCTTGAGCACACCATGGGCGAACATGGCTTTAATACCATGCAGGGGCTCATTCGTTTATATATTCGTCAAGGGTTAGACCGTGATAATTGCAATTATACGTTAGCCAATGACATACTATTTATTGAAGAGCTACAAAAGAAAGGGGTCAGCCAAAAAATCATTGATGAAGCCTTGGTTAATGTCAATAAAAAATGCGAAAGCGAATCTTAATTTCTAAGTTTTAAATCAAAAAACCGCCCAAGATAATGATTTTGGGCGGTTTTTATCCTAAAGCATGGCTAACGGCTTGCCACCACTGCTAACATCTCATCAAGCACGGCAACACCTTTCCACCCTGCTCCCTTGGCATTTATCATACCAACCACCACATAGGCATTATTTTGGCTATCATACACATAACCTGCCATACTAGACACATCGTCTAACGTACCTGTTTTGATAAAGGCTCGCCCAATGGCGGGATTTGCGGGATTGCGCTTAGATAGCTTTGCCATCGTCCCTGTTTTACCTGCGATTGGTAGAGACTCTCTAAAGGTTGTAAACTCTTTATGATGATAAGCAAATTCTAGCATCTCGCCCATGGCATTTGGTTTAATGTAGCAATCTCGGCACAGTCCTGATGCCTTGGTCATCACAGGTGGCGTACTTTTAAAATGCTTACTCCACCATGCGTTAATCATAGCAAAGGTTTTGGGGTAAGTGCTGACCGTCTCACCCAAAGCAAGGGGAAGCGATAACGCCACTTGTTCGGTCATGACATTATTAGAGTGTTGATTGACATCATAAATTTGAGCAGACAAAGGGCGAGACGGATAGCTGACAATAGGAAGCCCTAGGGGTAATTTTTCGTTTATGCCACGCAGTCGCACCACACCCTTAAACTGTGGATCTATACCTTGCCACACACCTTTAACCGCCTTAACCGCAAAAGCATCACCATTGGCAAAGGTCAGCCATTGCGTCATGCGTCCACACCCTGTCTGTGCGTTACCTGTGGGCACAAGGGCAGTTTCAGATAAATGAAAGTTTGGCGTGCTATTACAGTCGCCCCCTGTGGTGTTTAGCACTTTGGGTGCGTTAAAATCTGCCAACGGGGGTAGTATTTGTAGGGCAAGTTTGCTGTTATCGGTTGGAATAAAGGCAAGCACAGGCTCACCAAAGCGGTCATATTGCCCCGTCTGATGATAATATCCCGACGGCAACATATCTATCTCAAGTGTACCAAAATTCACCAAAAAGGCATTAGGCTGGGCGTTATAGGCTCGAATACCCTGACCATCAAAGGCGTTGGCGTTGCCTGCCACCCCTTGAAAAGCGGTATTATCAATAATAATATCGCCTGCAATGTGGCGTATGCCTTTATAAGGCAAATATTCAAGCAGTGCCTGCAAACGAGCGTGGGTTAACGATGGATCGCCCTGCCCCTGTATGACAATGTCGCCATAAAGTGTGCCGTTTGCCACCACACCTTTTTGATAAATGCGGGTGTACCAATGATGATCACCACCCAACACATCAAGTGCCATAAAGGTACTGATCAGCTTTTGGGTGGATGCTGGCACTCGGGGGGTGTCAGCTCTATGATTGATAAGTGGTGCAGTAGCGTTAATTGGCTTAACCCAAATGCTCACTTCGCTGTCAGAAAGTGCCAATTCATTCATTTTTTGGCGAATGCTGGGGGGCAATCCTTGCGATTGGGCTTGGATTTGTGGTTGTGTGGTGGTATGGATTTCAGTGGTTACACTAGCAAGTGCCATTTGTGTCATACCCAACAAACCCAACAGTGCTATCGCTTGATAAATTTTTGATGTTTTCATGTTAAGCAAAAAACTTATCCAAGCCTTGCTGAATGCCGCTTTGAATGACACCCTTAAACGGCTTTGCCAAAAAATTAAAATCCGCTTCAAAGACGATTTTGTTAGCGTCTAGCACTGCTTTTGCGTCCACGCCTGATTTTTTGATGGTGGCGGTATCCACATTGTCGCCTTGATGGTAAGTGGCTTGCAAACCAAATTCTGCTTGGGCTTCTTGTAGCCACTGCTGGGCTTGGGTGCGTGCGGTGGCAAAATCAAAACTGTGGGCTTTTTCAATGCGTAAATCTGGCATAATTTTCTCTTAAATTTTTAAATAAAACAATTGGTTAAATTTTCACTATTTTGGCTAGGTTTAGGTTTTTGGCAGGGTAACGCCCGTCTGCCCTTGATATTTACCGCCACGGTCTTTATAGGACGTTTCACACACTTCATCACTTTGGAAAA
>RRZT011391020.1_pt1 | contig 11179 bp, 4 predicted proteins | sample 2165551 | NCBI WGS metagenome assembly RRZT01 (sample SAMN10456910, study PRJNA506462) | wastewater metagenome | biome: wastewater; feature: sludge; material: wastewater sludge; isolation source: wastewater sludge with Escherichia coli K12::gfp cells carrying plasmid... | place: USA: Moscow, Idaho ...
GGCGGATCAGCGCGGTCTGGTCGCGCGGCAGGCGCGGCGCCGGCAGGGCCTCGGCGGTGGCGGGCTGACCGGCCGCCAGCAGCTGCGGCGCGGCCGGCACCGCCAGCCGGGTGGCCAGGCGCTGCTGCGCCGCCGGGCCGGTCAGATAGCTGGCCAGTCGCTGCAGCCGTGCGTCCGAGCCGGCCGGCAGGTGCATGACCACCCGGTGCGTCAGCGGATAGCGCTCGGCGGCCAGGGTCTGCGGGTCGGGCATCCAGGCCGCACCCGAAGCGTCGGCCACCGGCAGCACCCGCGCGGCGCCGACCTCGGCCAGCGGCACCAGGCCGATGGCGCCCGGATCGGCCGCCACCGCCTGCAGCAGCGCGCGGCTGTCGGCATGGGCGGGCAGTGCGGTCGGCAGGCCCTCGCCGCCGAGCAGCTGGCGCGACACCAGCGCCTGCAGCGCGGGATCGGCCGGCAGATGCACCGCGTCCGCGCGTCCGGCGCGGCCGAGCAGGCGCTGGCGCAGCTGCCCCGGCGTCAGCGAACGCAGCGGACTGTCCGGGTGGACCACCACCGCCAGCGCGTCCAGGCCGAGGGTGATGTCATCGGCGCCGATGTCGTCGCCCAGCACCGAAACCCGCCGCAGCCCGGCCGCCCCCGAGAGGGAGAGCGCCGGCTCGAGCCGGAACTCCAGGCGTGTGCCCGCCGGGGTGCGCGCCACCAGCAGCGGCACGGTCGGATCCGGGCGCCGCGCATCGTTCAGACCATCGGCACGCAGGAAGGCCTGGACCAGCTCGACCATCAGGTCAGGGCCCAGCAGCGCGGCGCCATGCAGCGTCAGGGTCGCGGGCAGGCCGGCGGCGGGCGGCTGGGCATCCAGCGTCGCATCCGCCTGGGTGACCAGCGCGGCACCTGCCCCGGCCCGCACGCCGGACTGCGACGCCGACTCGCCACGCCCGGACAGGAAGAAGCCGGCAGTGGCCACCAGCGCGACACCGACCACCGGGACCAGCCAACGCGCCGCACCGGCCGGCGAGGACTCGACCGCCGCGTCGACGGGCAGCAGCGCGGCGCCGCATTCCGGGCAGCGATCGTCCGGCGTCTTCAGCGGCAGCAGCGCACGGGAAGCCGCCTTGCTGCAGGCGGCGGGAAGGTTGGTGCAGACAGCACGGCTCATCGGGGGCATTCCTGACGGATCAGCTTCATCGCCTCGCGGGCGGCTTCGTTCCAGTCGCGACTGATGGTGTCCCACTGGGTGGGCGGCGACTGCCGGCGCAGCATCTCGATGCGGTCGCGCATGCGGTCGCGCAGCCCGGCGATCGCCTCGGGCGAGCCGTGGCAACCCGACTGCAGCTCGGCGCAGACCTCATCGAACAGATCGTGCAACACCCGCTCGCGGGCCTGCTCGACCGCCTCGAGCGGATCGCGCCCGAGCCGCACCCGGGCGATCTCGAAGCCGTCGGCATCGAGGCTGACATGCACCAGCACCGGCGCGCCGGTCAGCGGCTCGGGTTCGTGGCGCAGCAGGCCCAGGGCCTCGGCCAGCAGCACGACGGTGCGCGCACGCGCCTGCTGCGCCTGCACATCGACCGCCAGCAGCTCGGGCAGGCAGGCCGCCTCGTCGAGCTGCAGCCACAGGGCCGCACGCCCCGCCTGCAGCCGGTGCGCCTCGTGCAGCCGGTGCAGCTCCTGCACCGGGCGCAGCGCCTGCAGCGGCAGGCCGCGCACCAGGCGCATCAGCACCAGCGCGCCCTCGCCTTCGGCGCGCATCTGCAGCGTCGGAGCGGTGCCCGCACCGCCGGGGCGGCGCAGCAGCCGGGCCAGATCCGCCGGCAGCAGCGTCGGCGCCGGCCGGGTGGCGGTGCGGGCCGCCACCTCGCCGCCCTCGTCCTCGTCGGCCGCGTCAGTCTCGTCTGCCGGGGCCTCGCCGGGCTCCGGCGGCGCCGGCACCCGCAGGCATTCCTGGATGCTGGCGCCGGGCGCCTCCTCGGACGACCACAGCAGCGAGACCGCCGCCTGCGCACGCAGCGCCGCCTGCTCGCGCGCCAGCCGCTCGGGCTCGGCCTGCAGGCCCGCCAGCCAGGCGTCCCAGGCGCCGGCAGCGACCAGCTGCAGCTGCGCCGGCGGCAGGCGCTGCGCACAGGCCGCCAGCAGCGCGTCGCAGGTGGCCGCCTCGCCGATGCGCTGCGCGAAGATGCGGAAGCTCGCCTGCTCGCCGAGCCGGGCGAACAGGCCGGCGCGCAGCACCCGCAGATGCTCACGCTGCATCGTCTCGCGGGTGATGAGCTGCTGGCGCCAGTGGTTGAGCAGCTCGCGCGTCTCCAGCCGGGACTCGTCGGCCTCCGGCCGGGCCGGCGGCAGCGCGGCGGCAGCGGCCGCATCGGTGGCCTCGACCAGCGCGGCCAGCTCCATCTCGCCCGCGTCGATCATGCCCTGCAGCGTGGTGAGCTGCGCCTCGATCTCGGCGACCAGCCGCAGCGTCAGCGTGACCGCCGCCGAGCGGGTGCGCGCCAGCGCGTACTCGCGCAGCCGCTCGATCAGCGCCTCGACATCGACCGGCGCGGTCTGGCCCCGCAGCCGCGCCAGCATGCCCGGACGCACCGCGGCGGCCTGCTCGGCCGCCTCGATCTGCTGCCACAGCAGCGCGGCCTGGGTCTCCAGCCCATGCTGCTCCTGGCGCAGCGGCTCGATGCGGTCGGCCAGATCGGCCAGCACCGCCGCCAGCAGCTGGCCGCACTCATGCAGCGCGCGCCGGCCCTCGCGCCAGTCCTCCCACAGCGTCGACTCGACCCGCTGGCGCACCACCACCGCACGGCGGCGCAGCGCATGGTCGGGCAGATCGAAGGCCGCATCGATGCCCTGGCCGCGGAAGCGCTCCTCCAGCCCCTGCTCGAACAGGCGGCGCAGCTCGGTGGCGCGCCGGGCCGGTGCGACCAGCTCGATCAGCTGTCGGTAGTGCGCCTCCAGCGCCTGCCACTCCTGCTCGATCGGCGTGCCGGGCGGACTGTCGCCGTCGATCTCGGGCAGCGGTGCGGCCAGCTGCAGATGCGCCTCGCTCAGGCCCCAGCCGACCAGCAGCGTCTCCATCGCGTCCATCGCCTCGACCGGCACCGGGCGCGGATGGGTGACAAAGCCCAGGCCCGGGCGCCAGTGGTTGTAGCGCAGCTGGGCCAGCAGCCGCAGCAGCAGCTCGTGGCTCAGATGGCTGCGCAGCTCGACCCGGTCGGCCGCACGCTCGGCCAGGCCGAAGGCGGCGAACTCGCCCCGGCGGGCGGCCTGTCCCGCGGCGCGCGGCGGCGTCAGCCACTCCGGCTCGCCGCTGACCCGCTGGAAGATCCAGTCGGCCAGACGCTGCTCGCGTCCGGCGGCGTCCAGCGGCTGCAGGCCGCGCTCGTCGGTGCGCGCCGACAGCAGGCACAGCTCGAACAGGCCCTCCTGCGCGGCGGACTGCAGCTCGCGCAGCACCGCATAGGCCTGGATCTCGGCCAGCGGCGCGGGCCGACCGGCGGCGGTGTCGTCCTGCGGCAGCAGCGCATGCAGATGCACGCTGCAGCGGGTGGCCGGCGGATGCTGGCGCAGCAGCTGCAGCAGGTCGATCAGCAGACCGGCACCCGTGGCCCCGCCAAGCTGGACCACCAGATGCAGCGTCAGCGACGGATGCGTGTGGCGGGCCTGCAGCGCCTGCGAGACCGCATCCAGCGCCAGCCGCACCCGCCCCTGGCCGTGCGCCAGCAGCAGCCGGCCGAGCCGGCGCGAAGGCCAGCCCGGCAGCCGGGCCGCCACCTGCGACAGCGGTGCGTCGAAGGCGCCAAGCTCGAGCAGCCGCGCCTCCCAGTCGAGGCCCTCGGGCGCCAGGCAGGCGCGCAGCTCAGGCCGGGCGCGCAGCAGCGCATGCAGCTCGGCGGCGCTGGCGCCCAGCAGCAGCCGCTGCTGGGCCGGCGGCACCAGACGGCTGCCCAGATGACGCCAGCCAGGCGCCTCGTCCCGGAACTCCTTCGGATCGGTGTCGATCAGCAGCGGCTCCAGCACCGCGCGGCGACCGGCAGGCTCGATGCGGCAGGCCAGCCTGCGGCGCAGGGCCTGCCATACCCGGACACCGGCCCCCCCGAGCCCGAGATACAGATGATTCATGTCAGCGTCGTATCCAGCAATGTCGTCATGCCGGTCGCGGCAGCACTGCCGCCCGGCGGTCGCTATGGTCCCGGCAAACCGCCGGCCCCCCCGCCGCCGGATCGCCCCGCATGGCCCCCGGAATTACGGGGTAATCGCGCGGCATTTTGCGTTATTTCCACTTCCAGTCCGGCACCCGAAGTTGCAGAGATCACGACATCTGGCACGAGTTGCAACAGCCGCTGCCTACAATCCCGCGATGACTGCCCCGAAGAACTTCGTCCACCTGCGCTCCCACACCGAATTTTCCGTGGTCGACGGCACGCTGCGGATCGACGACGCGGTCGATGCCGCCGCGAAGGACGGCCAGGCCGCGATGGCCATCACCGATCTGTCCAATCTGTTCGGCGGCATCAAGTTCTACAACGCCGCGCGCAAGAAGGGCGTGCAGCCGATCATCGGCGTCGACATCTGGCTCGAGCCCGACGGCCCGGCCACCGCCGGCGATGCCCGCCCCGCCACCCGGCTGCTGCTGCTGGTGCAGGACCGCCAGGGCTATCTGAACCTGTGCGAGATCCTGTCGCGCGCGTGGATCGGCAATGTGCAGCGCGGCAACCAGGCCTGGGTGAAGTGGGCGTGGCTGGAGGAACTCGGCGGCGGGCTGATCGCGCTCTCCGGCGGCCTGATGGGCGCAGTCGGCCAGGCGCTGGCGATGGGCGACACGGCGCGCGCACGCGATGTGGCGCAGCGGCTGGCGGCGCTCTTTCCGGGCCGCTTCTACCTCGAGCTGCAGCGCGCGCAGCTGGCCGGTCACGAGGCGAACGTGCGCGCGACCGTGCCCCTGGCGGCGAAGCTGGGCCTGCCGGTCGTCGCCACCCACCCGATCCAGTTCCTCGAACCCGACGACTTCGAGGCCCACGAGGCGCGGGTCTGCGTGGCCGACGGCGACACGCTGGGCAACGCCAAGCGCGTGCGCCGCTTCAGCCGCGACCAGCATTTCAAGACACAGGCCGAGATGGCCGCGCTCTTCGCCGACATTCCCAGCGCGATCGACAACACCGTCGAGATCGCCCGGCGCTGCAGCCTGACGCTGGTGCTGGGCAAGCCGCAGCTGCCGAACTTTCCCACGCCGCTGCTGGCCGACGGCTCGGCCATGCCGATGGCCGACTACTTCCGCCAGCTCTCCTTCGAGGGCCTGGAAGATCGCCTGAAGCTGCTCTTCCCCGATGCCTCGAAGCGCGACGCCGAGCGCCCGCGCTATGTCGAGCGGCTGGAGTTCGAGCTGACGACGATCCTGAAGATGGGCTTTCCCGGCTACTTTCTGATCGTGTCGGACTTCATCCGCTGGGCCAAGGCCAACGGCTGCCCGGTCGGCCCAGGCCGGGGCTCGGGCGCGGGTTCGCTGGTGGCCTATGTGCTGTCGATCACCGACCTGGATCCGCTGCAGTACAACCTGCTGTTCGAGCGCTTCCTGAACCCCGAGCGGGTCTCGATGCCCGACTTCGACATCGACTTCTGCCAGGGCAACCGCGACCGCGTCATCGACTACGTCAAGGACCGCTACGGCCGCCCGGCCGTCAGCCAGATCGCCACCTTCGGCACGATGGCCGCCAAGGCCGCGCTGCGCGACATCGGCCGGGTGCTGGGCATGGGCTACGGCCATGTGGATTCCATCGCCAAGCTGATTCCGGCACCGCCCGGCAAGACGGTGACGCTGGCGCCGCTGCCGGCCAACTTCGACCCGGCCAAGTCCAAGCTGATCTACGCCCGCCACGAGGCACCGGAGATCGAGGAGCGCGAGAAGAACGACGAGGAGGTGGCCGAGCTGCTCAAGCTCGCCACCCGCGTCGAGGGCATGGTGCGCAACATCGGCATGCACGCCGGCGGCGTGCTGATCGCGCCGGGCAAGATCACCGACTTCTGTCCGCAGTACCAGCAGCCCGGCAGCGACTCGGCGGTCAGCCAGTACGACAAGGACGACGTCGAGGCCATCGGCCTGGTGAAGTTCGACTTCCTGGGCCTGGCCACGCTGACCATCCTGGAGCTGGCCAAGGAGTTCATCGTCGCGCGCCATGCGCACCGCAAGGACTTCGCCTTCGAGACCATTCCGCTCGATGACCCGAAGGTCTACAAGCTCTTCTCCGACGGCCTGACCGAGGCGGTGTTCCAGTTCGAATCGGGCGGCATGCAGCGCATGCTGCGCGACGCCAAGCCGAGCCGGCTGGAAGACCTGATCGCGCTCAACGCGCTCTACCGCCCCGGCCCGATGGACCTGATCCCCAGCTTCGTGGCGCGCAAGCACGGCCGCGAGGTGGTCGAGTACCCGCACCCGCTGGTGGAGCCGGTGCTGGCCGAGACCTACGGCATCATGGTCTACCAGGAGCAGGTGATGCAGACCGCCCAGGTGCTGGGCGGCTACAGCCTCGGCGGCGCCGACATGCTGCGCCGCGCGATGGGCAAGAAGAAGCCCGAGGAAATGGCGCAGCACCGCCTGCTGTTCCGCGAGGGCGCCGCGAAGAAGGGCATCGACCAGGACAAGGCCGACGAGGTCTTCGACCTGATGGAGAAGTTCGCCGGCTACGGCTTCAACAAGTCGCACGCCGCCGCCTATTCGCTGCTGGCCTACCACACGGGCTGGCTCAAGGTGCACTTCACGGCCGAGTTCTTCTGCGCCAACATGACGGTGGAAATGGACGACACCGACAAGCTCAAGGTGCTGTACGAGGATGCGGTCAAGCATTTCGGCATCAGCTTCGAGCCGCCGGACATCAACCGCGGCAGGTACCGCTTCGAGCCCGTGACCGACAAGGTCATCCGCTACGGCCTGGGCGCCGTCAAGGGCACGGGCCAGCAGGCCATAGAGGCCATCATTGCCGCGCGTGAGGGCCGTGGCGAGGGGCCGCGCGGCGGCGACCACGGGCCGTTCAAGAGCCTGTTCGACTTCTGCGTGCGCGTGGACAGGGCGCGCATCAACAAGCGCACGGTGGAGGCGCTGATCAAGGCCGGCGCCTTCGACGCGCTGCAGATCAACCGCGCGGCGCTCGTGGCGTCCATAGACCGCGCATTTGACTTTGCCGCAGCGCAACTGGCCAACGCCAACCAGGGCGGGTTGTTCGACATGATGGGCGAGGACGCCGTGGGCTCCAGCACCCAGGAGCCCGATCTGGCCGACGCCACGCCCTGGGGCATCAAGGAGCGCCTGATGCAGGAAAAGACGGCGGTCGGCTTCTACCTCTCGGGCCATCTGTTCGACGAGGTGCAGCAGGAGGTGCGGCGCTTTGTGCGCACGCCGATTGCCGAGCTGGGCGACAGCCGCGAGACCCAGGTGCTGGCCGGCATCGTCAGCGACTCGCGCCAGATCAATGGCCAGCGCGGCAAGCTGGCGCTGTTCAAGATCGACGACAAGTCGGCGGTGATCGAGGCCTCGGCGGACGAGGCAGTGATCGCCGCCAGCGGCGCCATGCTCAAGGACGACGAGTTTGTGGTCTTGAGCGGGCGGCTGCAGCTCGATCACTTCAGCGGCGGGCTGCGCCTGAAGGTGCAGCAGGTCTGGGACCTGGGCGCGGCGCGCGCACGCTTTGGCCGCTACCTGCTGGTGGGCGCCAATGGCGGCACCAGGCCCGACGTGGCGGCCCTGGTGCGTGAATTTCCCCCGCGACGCGAGGAAACCGACCAAGGCGAGATGCTGGTGCATGGCCTGCGCGTGCGCATGGGCGTGCATTGCCAGGGGGCGGGTGGTGCCGCGGACGCCGAGTTGCAACTGGGCGAGGCCAGCCGCTTCTTTCCCAGCGACGCGGCTCTGGCCGCCTGGGGCGCGCAGGCCGGTAGCAGCAATATCAGCGTGGTGTACGAGAGCGCTTGAAAAGGCCGGCTTTGGTACCAGTTACTGGGACTGCTGCGCGAACACATGGCGCACTAGAATGAAACACATGGCAACCAAACCCCCTAAGTCCGCGCCCGCGCCACGCCTGCCCGCCAGGGACGACGGCGGCTCGGTCGTGCTCGAGCGGCGTACCCAGAAGACCAAGCCGCCACAGATGTACCAGGTGGTCATGCTCAACGACGACTACACGCCGATGGAGTTCGTGGTCGTCGTGCTGCAGGAGTTTTTCAACAAGGATCGCGAGGCCGCCACGCAGATCATGCTCAAGATCCACCTGGACGGCAAAGGCATCTGCGGCGTGTATACGCGCGACGTGGCCGCCACCAAGGTGGAGCAGGTGCTGGACGCGGCGCACAAGGCTGGCCACCCGCTGCAATGCCTGAGCGAGCCGATTGAATAGCCTGTTGAATAAATGGCCTTTGCCCCCGATCTAAAGTCACCCTTACCACGCAAGCACATAGGAGTTCTCACATGATTGCCCAAGAACTGGAAGTCAGCTTGCACATGGCCTTCGTCGAGGCCCGCCAGCAGCGCCACGAGTTCATTACCGTGGAGCACCTGCTGCTGGCGCTGCTGGACAACCCCAGCGCCGCCGAGGTGCTGCGCGCCTGCGCGGCCAACATCGATGACCTGCGTGCATCGCTGACGAATTTCATCAAGGACAACACCCCCCAGGTGGCCGGCACCGACGAGGTGGACACCCAGCCCACGCTGGGTTTCCAGCGCGTCATCCAGCGCGCCATCATGCACGTGCAGTCCACCGGCAACGGCAAGAAGGAAGTCACGGGCGCCAACGTGCTCGTGGCCATCTTTGGCGAGAAGGATTCGCACGCCGTGTACTACCTGCACCAGCAGGGTGTGACGCGCCTGGATGTAGTGAACTACATCGCCCACGGCATCAAGAAGGGCGAGCCGCCCGAGCCGCCCAAGCCCGAGGGACAGGCCGAGAGCGAAGAGGCGGCCCAGGGCGAGCGCGGCGAGAAGGCCTCGCCGCTGGAGCAGTACACGCAAAACCTCAACCAGGCCGCGAAAGACGGCAGGATCGACCCGCTGATCGGGCGCGACTACGAGGTCGAGCGCACCATCCAGATCCTGTGCCGCCGGCGCAAGAACAACCCGCTGCTGGTAGGTGAAGCCGGCGTGGGCAAGACGGCCATTGCGGAAGGCCTGGCCTGGAGAATCACCGAAGGCACGGTGCCCGAGATCCTGGCCGAGGCCATCGTGTATTCGCTGGACATGGGCGCGCTGCTGGCGGGCACCAAGTACCGTGGCGACTTCGAGCAGCGCCTGAAAGGCGTGCTCAAGAGCCTCAAGGACAAGCCCAACGCCATCTTGTTCATCGACGAGATCCACACGCTGATCGGCGCGGGCGCCGCGTCGGGCGGAACGCTGGACGCGAGCAACCTGCTCAAGCCGGCACTCAGCTCGGGCACGCTCAAGTGCATTGGCGCAACCACCTTCACCGAATACCGAGGCATCTTCGAAAAAGACGCAGCGTTGTCGCGGCGTTTCCAGAAGATCGACGTGGTCGAACCCACGGTGGCCGAGACCATCGACATCCTCAAGGGCCTGAAAACCCGCTTTGAGGAGCACCACAGCGTGAAGTACGCCGCTGCCGCGCTGCAGGCCGCGGCCGAGCTGTCGGCCAAGTACATCAACGACCGGCACCTACCCGACAAGGCCATCGACGTCATCGACGAGGCTGGCGCGGCGCAGCGCATTCTTGCGCCATCCAAGCGCAAGAAAACCATCGGCAAGAGCGAGATCGAGGAAATCGTTGCAAAAATAGCCCGCATCCCGCCCGCCAACGTCAGCAACGACGACCGCGGCAAGCTGCAGACGCTGGAGCGCGACCTGAAGAGCGTGGTGTTTGGCCAGGACAAGGCACTGGAGGTGCTGGCCGCCAGCGTGAAGATGGCGCGCTCGGGCCTGGGCAAGGGCGACAAGCCGATCGGCAGCTTTTTGTTCAGCGGCCCCACCGGTGTGGGCAAGACCGAGGCCGCCAAGCAGCTGGCCTACATCATGGGCGTGGATCTGATCCGCTTCGACATGTCGGAGTACATGGAGCGCCATGCCGTGAGCCGCCTGATCGGGGCGCCTCCAGGCTACGTGGGCTTCGACCAGGGTGGCCTCCTGACCGAGGCCATCACCAAGAAGCCGCATTCCGTGCTGCTGCTCGACGAGATCGAGAAGGCCCACCCGGACATCTTCAACGTGCTGCTGCAGGTCATGGACCACGGCACGCTGACGGACAACAACGGGCGCAAGGCGGACTTTCGCAACGTCATCGTCATCATGACGACGAATGCCGGCGCCGAGACCATGAACAAGGCCACCATCGGTTTCACCAACCCGCGCCAGGCGGGCGATGAGATGGGTGACATCAAGCGATTGTTCACGCCCGAGTTCCGCAACCGGCTGGACGCCATCGTCAGCTTCAAGCCGCTGGACGAGCAGGTCATCCTGCGCGTGGTGGACAAGTTCTTGCTGCAGCTGGAGACGCAGCTGGCCGAGAAGAAGGTCGAGGTCGCCTTCAACGACCAGCTGCGCAAGCACCTGGCCAAGAAGGGCTTCGATCCCCTCATGGGCGCACGCCCCATGCAGCGCCTTATCCAGGACATGATACGCAAGGCCCTGGCCGACGAACTGCTGTTCGGCCGCCTGACCGAGGGCGGGCGCCTGACGGTCGACATAGAGCACAAGACGGACGAGCAGGGCGTGCAGACCGACGAGGTGCGGCTGGACATCCAGCCGCTGCCCAAGCGCGATCGCGGCGCGAAGTCCGAACCGGCCGAGCCCGAAGAAGCGACGGCGGATTGACCCTCCGCCCCGGCCTTGCCCCAAAAAACCCGCAGCCAGGCCCTGCGGGTTTTTTCATGGCTGCATCTCGGATTTTGATCAAATATGGCTCAAGCGCCCGTAGTATATGCGCCAGCAGCTATTAAAAATATAGTAATCAAGACAGCCTGCTGGCCAGTTCTTGCGCCCACACCCTGGCCAGTTTCCTCCAGCCCGACTTGTTCGGGTGTATCTCGTTGGCCCAGTCGCCCCTGCTGCCCGAGGTGGCGGGTGGCGCGGCCGGCGCGTTGCGCGCCGTCGGCGTGTCGTAGCTGTTGAGGAAAATCGGCGTGGCCGCATTCAGCGGGTGGCTGCGGATGGCGCCGTAGACGGTGGCAAAGTTCGGCTTCAGGTAGCGACCGATCA
>RRZT010055405.1_pt1 | contig 11177 bp, 8 predicted proteins | sample 2165551 | NCBI WGS metagenome assembly RRZT01 (sample SAMN10456910, study PRJNA506462) | wastewater metagenome | biome: wastewater; feature: sludge; material: wastewater sludge; isolation source: wastewater sludge with Escherichia coli K12::gfp cells carrying plasmid... | place: USA: Moscow, Idaho ...
TATAATGTTAAAAAGAGGCGGAGGAGGACATATGGCAGCAGGTACTTGCCAAATTGCCAACGAAATCGCCAATGAAGAGCTTATTAAATTAATAGATGAACTTATAGATTAGAGAGTAATTTACTCTCTTTTTTACTAGTATAATAAGCTAAGAGAGGTGAAGGCAGATGTTAGCTGAGATATTAAATAAAAGTAAATTTCCCTGTCATCTAAAAGAAATTGAAGGAGAAGAACTTAAAAAAGTTTTTTTAGATAAGGATACAAAAAAAGGCCATAATAGACACTATTATTATGAAATAGATGGATATAGATATACTTTGCTTGAAGAGCTTTTATTTGATGAAAATAATCCATTTTTGGAGCTTAATAAAGTTATTGGAAAGAATTACTTACTAAATAGAGAAAAAATATAAAATTCATTTACCTAAAATCAACCATATGATATAATAAAGCACATATATTTTTATAAGGTGGAGAAATGGAAAAGAAAACAATATATAGTATTTTATTAGGTATTTTAGCAATAATGATAATTTTATTTGGTTCTTATAATTTTAGTATATCAGCTAAAAGGTTTAATTATGAGAATAAAAGTATAGTTATAAAAAAGGGAGAAAATTTATATAAAACCCTTGATAATCTTGAGATAAAAAGAAGTTTTTTTGTTAAGTTATATATCAGAAGAAATTCTGAAAAATTAAAGAAAATTGAAGAAGGTAACTATATATTCCAAGGGAAATATAGTTTGAAAGATATCATAGAAAAACTTCAAAATAGTAAGGAAAGTTTTGTGTCAATAACTATACCAGAAGGATTTTCTACAAATCAGATTAAAGAGAGATTGGAAAAAAACGGAATTATTTCAAAGGAAGACTTTGATAAAGCCTTATCTCAAATAAAAGATTTTTCTTATTATACACCAAATGGGAATTTTGACGGATACTTTTTCCCAGATACCTATTATTTTATAAAAGGGGAAGAGGGAGTTTCGGTTATAAATAAATTCTTAAGAAGATTTTTACAAAAATTTCCTCCGGAACAATATGAGGATAAAAAGTATTTTTATGAAAGACTGAAGTTGGCTTCTATAATAGAAAAAGAAGCTGGTAATAAAAGCGAGATGCCTATTGTAGCTTCTGTATTTCAAAATAGGTTAGATAAAGGAATGAAGTTACAATCCTGTGCTACAGTAGCATATTTATTTAATTTTGAAAAAGACTATATATATTATAAAGATTTGGAGATAGATTCTCCTTATAACACATATAAATATAAAGGATTAACCCCAACCCCAATATCAAATCCCGGAGAAGCATCTATAAAGGCTAGTATAAATCCCGAAAAAACAGAGTATTTTTATTTTGTTTTGGGAAGTGACGGAAAGCATAATTTTTCTAAAACATATAATGAGCACATAGCAGTACAGAATAAAGAGAAAAGAGGGAATGCAAATGATGGTAAAATCAGAGTTAAACGATAGTGAGTTCCAATTATTCAGCGAATACATCTTTCAAAGAAGTGGGATAAATTATACAATTAATAAAAAAACTATACTACAAAATAGAATTAGAAGGAGATTAAGAGAGCTGAATCTTGAATCTTATAAAGCTTATTTTGATATTATAAAAAATAAACCTATGAACGATCCTGAGGTAATTAAGTTTTTTGATGAAGTTACAACTAATGAAACTTCTTTCTTTAGACATGATAAACAGTTTAAAGCCCTTGAAGAGATGATTATACCAGAAATCTTAGCTGAGAAAAAAGTTGGGACTTTAAACATCTGGAGTGCAGCAGCATCAATGGGAAAAGAAGCTTATACTATTGCTATGGTTTTATCTTTAATTCCTGAACTAAAAACTAGAGGGTTCAAAATTCTTGGAACAGACTTAAACCAAAAAGTTCTTGATATAGCAGCTATGGGAGAATATGATATAAAAGATATAAAAGGTGTTGACCCTAGATATAAAAAATTTCTTATAGAAAAACCAGTAGAAGGTCTAGTTCAAATGGAGCCTACTTTAAAGAAATTTATTGAATGGAAAAGATATAATCTTAAAGATACTTTTACTAGATTTCCTAAAATGGATGTTATATTTTGCAGAAATGTATTTATTTATTTTCCAAAGGAAGTGCAAAAAGAAATTGTTGCTAGATTCTATGAGCAACTTAATCCTGGAGGATTCTTTATATTAGGACATTCAGAAACTTTAAATGGTATTAGTGATTTGTTTGAATATAGAAAATTTAAAAATGAAAACCTTATGATTTATCAAAAACCAAAAAAATAAAAAAATGGAACTCTAAATTTAGAGTTCCATTTTTTTATACAAGATTATTAATTCTTGTAATTACTCAGGATACACCCAAGTGTCTACGCCTTTGCCCCAATGTCGTCAACTTAAGGAAAATTATTAAAAGTAACCTCACCCTAGCCCTCTCCTAAAAACAGGAGAGGGGACTGGTAGATACAACTGCTTTTTTCCTTCTCCTAATTTTAGGAGAAGGTGCCGAAGGCGGATGAGGTTAAAAAAAACTCGTATATGTCATAAATTCCAATAAAAACTTCTTAAGTTGATGACATTAGGCTTTGTCCCGACCCCATAAAATCAAAAAAAGTCTATCTAGATAGAAATGCCTTAGTAGATACTAATTTTTTTAATATACTTATCTACATCAAATTTTCTTCTTAATCCACTTTCATTCATGTATCTTATAGTGCCAAAAACTTCCCTATCAAACCAAGGTCTGTCATGTTTTCCAAAGCACCAAGCAATACCAGCATAACTATTTGCGTCTCTTCCATCAAGAGCATATTTATTATTGAGGTATAAAGCGATATTAAAGGCTTCCTCATAAGAGGAACTCCACTCAAGAATTTTTTTCCCCCAATACATTCTCATGTATCCATGCATATCCCCAGTTGTTACAAGTTCCTTTTGACAAGCATTCCAAACAGAATCATGAGTTTCTGATTTTTCCCATTGGTTTTTGGAATAAATAAATTCTCTTTTGTCATTTTTGTGTTTATCCATAGTCTCGAATATCCACTTGGCTGAGAGTCCTTTTATACTATCGTAATTTTCATTATAATAGCAAAAGTTAAAAGCTAATTCTCTTCTTACAATGAGCTCTTCTAAAAAACTTTCGCTACTTTCTGAAGGAATTTGCTTTTTTATTTCAAGAGCAATTTCTAAAGAACTAATTTGTCCAAAATGTAAGTAAGGGCTCATATTAGAAGTATATTCTGTAGAGGGGTCATTTTTAAGATTTGAGTAATCATTAAGTTTAAATTTAATAAAATTTTCTAAGAGTTCTTTAGCTTTAGAATAACCTCCATGAAAAAATTTGCTTTCTTTAACAGAATTATCTAAATTTAGCCTATTTAAAAGTTCGTCAATATTATTTAAATCTTCTCCCTTTAAATTATTTACCAAATTTTTATTTTCTATAAAAGGAAGAGTTTCCTCTACTAAAAATTTATCTAGTTGTTTATGGATTTTTTTTCTTATGGTGTATGCTGCATATTCTTCTTTTATACTTGTAGTTTCAATAGGGACAATTAAATCACTTTCTACCTCCACAAGAGCTTTGTCTATTCTTTGACTAAGGTCTTTTCTCCAAATTTTTTGAACTTTCATATAGCCCTTGTCACAAATGGCTAAGGAAGCTTCTTTAGAGAGTTCTAGAATCAAATCTACGGGATTTTGGAGTTTTAGAATAAAAGTAATTCCTAATTTTTCTAGTTCTTCTTTTACTTCTTGTAAACCTTCAAGCATAAAATAATAATGTCTTCTGTTCGCTTCAGGATAGGAAGTTAGCCCAAAGGCAACTACAAGGGGTAAATTAAATTTGTTGGCTTTTTCTATAGCATAATTTAAAGCGTGGTTATAATGGACTCTTTGGCTTTGTTGCATCCAGTATAAAATATATTTTCCTTTAGTATCTCTTTTCATATCTTTTAATAGTTTTATTTTTTCCATGTTATCACCTCAAAGGAAGTATAAGATAGAATACTTCATAAATCAAGGGATTATATTTTTTATAATAAAGGTTTATTTAGTAATTTAACAATATTAAGTAGCCTTTATTTTGACTCAAAAATCCCCCTATTCATATTCTTAAATATTTGATATAATTACTAGTAAAAATAGATAAAATTTAAAGGAGAAATAGAAACTTTATGAGTATTTTGGATGTAAGTAATGTAACTCACGGTTTTGGTGGAAGAGAAATTTTGGAAAACGCTTCTTTTAGACTTCTAAAAGGGGAACACGTAGGTTTAGTTGGAGCTAACGGAGAAGGAAAATCAACATTTTTAAATATAATAACTGGAAAACTTATGCCAGATGAAGGAAATGTATCTTGGTGTAATCATATAACAACTGGATATCTTGACCAATATTCTACTCTTGAAAGAGGGAAAACTATAAGAGATATACTTCGTTCTGCTTTCAACTATATGTTTGAACTTGAGCAAGAAATGATGGACCTTTATGGGAAAATGGGAGAAGTAGAAGGGGAAGAACTTGATAAAATAATGGAAGATGTTGGAGAAATTCAAGATATCCTAGAAACAGGAGATTTTTATCACCTTGATTCTAAGATAGAAGAATATGCTCAAGGTCTTGGACTTATGGATATAGGATTAGAAAGAGACGTAACAGAACTATCTGGAGGACAAAGAGCAAAGATACTTCTTGCAAAAGTGCTTCTTGAAAATCCAATGATACTTATACTAGATGAGCCTACAAACTTTCTGGATGAAAATCATATAGAATGGTTACAAAGATTTTTGCAAAATTATGAAAATGCCTTTATTTTGGTATCTCATGATATACCATTTTTAAATAGCGTAACAAACGTAATTTATCATATTGAAAACGCAATTCTTACTCGTTATACAGGAAGTTATGAATATTTCCAAGAAATGTATGCCCTTAAGAAAAGACAAGTGGAACAAGCTTATAAAAAGCAACAAAAAGAAATAGCTGACTTGGAAGACTTTATCGCTAGAAATAAAGCTAGAGTAGCAACTACAAATCTTGCAAAAGATAGACAAAAGAAACTTGATAGAATGGAAATTATAGAAATAGCTAGAGAAAAACCAAAACCAGTTTTTTCTTTTAAAGAAGGAAGAACTCCTGCTAGAGAAGTTATTAGAGTAAAAGACTTGGTAATAGGTTATGATGAGCCATTAACAAGAACACTAAATTTCTCTGTAGAAAGAAATCAAAAAATTGCCATAAAAGGTGTAAATGGTTTGGGAAAATCAACTCTTCTAAAAACATTATTAGGACATTTAAAACCAGTAGCTGGTGAAGTTGAAAAGGGTCAATTTGTTGAAGTTGGTTACTTTAGACAAGAGGAAGAAGCAAAATCAATCACTGCTCTTGATGAAATCTGGAATGAATTTCCAAGCTGGACTAATGGAGAAGTGAGATCTGCCCTTGCAAAATGTGGACTTACAACTGACCATATAACTTCTCAAATGAAAGTTTTATCTGGAGGAGAGAATGCAAAAGTAAGACTTTGTAAACTTATGAATAGAAATATTAATTTCCTTGTAATGGATGAGCCTACAAATCATTTGGATGTAGATGCCAAAGAAGAACTTAAAAAAGCCATAAGAGAATTTAAAGGGACTGTACTTCTTGTAAGCCATGAACCTGATTTTTATATGGATGTAGTAACTGATGTTTGGAATGTAGAAGATTGGACAACGAAAATAATATAACTTGAAGTTGCAATTTGTATGAAAAAGTTGTATAATTAATCTACAAATGAGTATAGTTCAATGTACGGCAGTCATTGTACAAAAAAAGAGTTAGGTGGCAAACTAACTCTTTTTTAATTTTTTGTATTATGATATAATTAAATTCTGTGGTTACTTACCCTGTGAAAGGGGGTGACTTGTCGTAATGAAAAGAATTATACTCATATTTGCCCTTTTTTTTCTACTGATTGAAAAGGTGTATTAAGTAACCACAGGGGTTAGTTGTTGCCACAACTAGCCCTTTTTTAGTGGCTAAAAACAATTAAAACTTACTCAGGTTGCAATATTTTTCTATTTATTGTATAATTATTTACTAACTGAAGTTATGCACTCTGCCCATACGCCAATGGCGTATGGGCAGAGGCGAGAATACGGAGCATAGCCCCGTACTGTAACCACCCAAAGGTCCACGCCGTTGGCGTGGACCTTTGGGTGCGTAACTTAAGTTACTAATGAAAAAAGAAAGGTTAGTTTAATGAAAAAAATCATACTACTTGCAATAAATAGTAAATTTGTTCATACAAACCTTGCAATTAGATATATCAAAAAATATGTTGAAAAATATAGTCCTCTACAACTAGAAATTTTTGAGAAAACTATAAATAACCATATTGAAGATATAATAGGAGATATCTACAGGAAAAAGCCTGATATGCTCTTGATATCAAGTTATATTTGGAATGCAGAGTATTTGTATAAGTTTATTGTAGAAATAAAAAAGATAATGCCAAAACTTACTTTAGTTTTGGGAGGGCCTGAAGTTTCTTATAATGCAGAAGAACTGATGGAGAAGTATAGGGAAATAGATTATATTATAAAAGGTGAAGGAGAAAGAACGACTTTAGACTTTTTAACCAAAAATCCAGAAGATGTAAAGGGGCTTTATTATCGCCAAGGGGGAGAAATAAAATTTGGCGGAGATAGAGAAGCTATATGCAATCTAGATGAGATACCTTTTCCTTATGAAGTAGAAGAATTTTCTGAAAAGGGTAAAATATTTTATTATGAAAGCTCCAGAGGTTGTCCTTATTCTTGTTCCTATTGTATGTCATCTATTGATAAGAGTGTAAGGAATTTTTCCATAGAGAGAGTCAAAGAAGATTTGGCAATCTTTCTAAATAATGGAATAAGTTTGGTAAAGTTTGTTGATAGAACTTATAATTTGAGAAAAGAAAGATATATGGAAATTTGGAAATATCTTTTATCTGTTTATAAAGAAGGAACTACTTTTCATTTTGAAATTAGTGGAGATTTGTTTGATGAAGAAGTTATTGAATTTTTGCAAAAAGTACCTAAGGATTACTTTCAATTTGAAATTGGGGTTCAAACCATAAACCCTCAGACTATGGAAATAATTCATAGGAAAAGTAATTTGGAAAAACTAGCCAAAAATGTTTTGGCTATAAAAGATAATATACATTTGCATTTGGATCTTATTGCAGGACTTCCTGAAGAAGACTACAATACTTTTAAAAAATCTTTTGATTTTGTGTATAAGTTGAAACCAGAAATGATACAGCTTGGTTTTTTGAAAATACTAAAGGGTACTGAAATATCTGGTCAAATAGAAAAATATGATTACAAATATCTTTCTTATGCACCTTATGAAGTTCTTTCTAATAAGCATATTTCTTACGAAGAAATACTTAAATTAAAAGATTTAGAACATACTTTGGATATTTATTATAATTCAGAGAGGTTTAAGCATAGTTTAGACTTTGTTATAGAAAATTTTTATGAAAGTTCCTTTGATTTTTTTGAAGAAATGGCTACTTTTTATAGAAAAAAAGGAAATTTCGATATAGGTCACAAAACTTATGTATATTTTGATGAATTTTATGAGTTTTATAAAGAAAAAGAATATGAAAAACTAAATGAATTTCTAGATTATTTAAAATTTGATTATTTTCTTATGGAAAAGCCTAAAATGATACCAACTTGGCTTGTAAGAAAAGATAATAAAGATTTCTATAATGAAATCTTGAAAGCTAGAGGGGAAAAAAGCATTAGGGAACTTTATAAATCTACTGAATACGAAATGTTTGATTGGGACGTTAGAAACAGAGTAAAAAAACCAACGAAACTTTTATTCTGTTATGGAAAAGTATTGCAAGTGGAGGAAATAAAATGAAAAAAATGATATTAATGTTACTATTTGTTGTTAATTTGTTTGCTATAGAAGGATTAGAAGATACTTTTGGGTCTCTTTTAAAAATAGGCATAACTAGGTTTCAGGGAAAAGCAGTTAGTTTTAGGAATGAAACAGGTGCTTATAGTATAATAGCAGATGGGAAAGAGTTTATAAATGAAAAAGGGAATGTAGTAACATTTTATATTAGTAATGGAAAGATAGCTTACGAAAATAATATTTATCAAAATATTTCTTTAGAAAAAATTGACCCACAAGGTATTTTTTCTGTCAGCAAAGATGGGAAAACTTATGGAAGATACAGAGGTAATTTTGAACTAAAAATAGTTAGTGGTAATATAATGCCAATAAACAGAGTTTATGCAGAAGAATATCTATATTCAGTAGTGCCTTCTGAGATAGGGAATAACTTTCCAGATGAAGCTATAAAGGCACAGGCTGTTGCAGCTAGAACCTATCTGTATTTCAATTTAGGTGGAGCAAAATATTCTTATTGCGATATGCTGGATAATATAAGTTCACAAATGTATCTTGGTTATGACAGAGAAGTTGCCAAAATAAATAAATTAGTAAATGAGACTTTTAATGAAATTTTAGTGTATAACGGGAAAGTTATACATGCATTTTTTCACTCAACTAGTGGGGGGAAAACAGCATCTAACGAAAATGTGTGGCCTGCAGGAAAACCAATACCTTATTTGAGGTCTGTAGATGATAGCGAAAATGGAACTATATCACCAAGACATAGTTGGATTCTAGAGCTTACTAAAAATGAATTTAATAAATTAGCAGGTTTTGAAGTTGATAAAATTGATATTTTAGAAGTTGGTGAAGGACGAGTAAAATATTTAGAATTAGTAGGAAAAATCAAGAAAAAAATTACTGGAGAAGAATTGAGAAGAATTATAGGTGTGACCAAACTAAATTCGACATTGTTTACCCTAAGCGAAACAGAAGATAAATATATTTTTACTGGTAATGGTTTTGGTCATGGTCTTGGAATGCCTCAGTATTCAGCTTATACTATGGCTGAAAAGGGAAAATCCTATATAGATATTCTTACTTATTATTATACAGGAGTAAAACTTACGAAAGTTAAGGAGTAAAGTTTGTATAAAAAAATTATTGAATTTATAGAAACAGAAGAATTGATACAAAAAAATGATAAATTATTAATAGCTTTTTCTGGAGGGCCTGATTCTGTGGCACTAGCCAGATTGCTTATGGACATAAGAAAAGATTATAAGCTAGAGCTTGGTCTTTGTCATATAAACCATAATCTTAGAGGAAAAGAATCAGATGAAGATGAAGAATTTTGTAGAGAATTTTCTAAAAAACATAATTTAGAATTTTTTTCTTTGAAAGCTGATGTAGTAGCTTATGGAAAAAATAATAAGTTAGGACTGGAAGAGGCTGGAAGAGAAATACGTTATGAATTTTTAGAAAAAACAGCAGGAAATAATTTTTATAATAAAATTGCTTTAGCTCATAATCTAGATGATAATGTAGAAACTTTTCTTTTTAGACTAATGAGAGGAACAGGTCTTGAAGGTTTAAAAGGTATACCGGTTAAAAGAGATAATATAATTAGACCTTTGCTATTTATGAAAAAAGCCGAGATTTTATCTTATTTAGAGGAAATTAAGCAAGAATTTAGAATAGATAGTAGCAATAATGAAAATATTTATACTAGAAATAAAATTAGGCTAGAGCTAATTCCTTATATAGAAAAAGAATTTAATCCTAGGTTTAAGGATAATATAAATTCTTTAATTGAAAGTGTTAATGATATCAAACAAAATGATTTGATTTTTTCAAATTTGGAGGAATTTTTTAAGTACTCTAAAGAGAAACAAAAAAGTATTTTATATAAAATGCTTAAAGAAAAAAAACTTGAAATCAGCAGAGGAAAAATTGATGAAATATTAAAAGTAATTGAGAAAGATGGATATAAAGAAGTGTCTCTGGGGAATAATTTTATCTTAAAAAAAACCTATAATTCTATAGAAATTATAGAAAATAAAATTGAAATGGAAAATAAAGAAAAAGAAAAAATAGAATTAGATATTCCAAGTAAAATAGGGTATAATGGTTATAATATAGAAATTAAACTTGTAGAAGAGATTGAAAAGAATAAAAATTATTTTTATTTTGACTACGAGAAACTTAGTTTTCCTATATTTGTAAGAACAAAAGAAGAAGGGGATAAATTTCTTTCTAAGGGTATGGCCAGTCCTAAAAAACTTAAAAAATTTTTTATTGATGAAAAAATTGATAAAGATTTGAGAGACAGACTGCCTATAATACTAGCAAATAATGATATATTACTTGTTAGTAATTTACGAAAAAGTTCTATAGGAGAGTTAGATTCAAAGAGCAATAAAATTTTACTAATAAAAGTAGAGGAGGGAGTTTTCAGTGAACAACAAAAACTTAAATGAAGAAGAAAAAGATGAAAACTTAGAAAAAGAAAAACAAGAAAAAGAAAATAAATCTGAAAAACCAGAAGAAAAACCAGAAGACAAGAAAAAAGAGGTGAAAAAGATTCTTTTTTTACCAGACGAAGATGACGAAGACGAAGATGATGAAGAAGAAAAACCAAAACAAAAAAAACCAGGGAATAAAGTAACTATTAACTTTAAAAACATAGTACTTTTGATTTTCTTAATTGTTCTTGTTATATCACTACCAAATCTTTTTAATGCCAATGCACAAAAAAAATACACAGAGATTACTTATTCGCAATTTTTAAAAGAGGTAGAAAACGAGAAAATCTTAAAAATTGAAGAAAAAGAGGGCTTTGTTTATGGTACAAATAAAGAGACTGAAGAAAATCTAAAAGCAAAAATGATTACAAATAGAATTTCTGAAGATAAAGCTCTTATGACAGCTATAGATAAGCTTAAATTAGATGTTAAGTCACTAGAACCAGAAAAGATGCCTCTACTTTTAAGTATATTAGTGTCTTGGTTTCCAATGTTGCTTCTTATTTTCGTATGGTTCTTTATGATTAGCCGTATGAATAAAGGTAGCGGAGGTGGAGGTGGAGGGCCTCAAATCTTCAATATGGGAAAATCAAAAACAAAAGATGGAGAAGACCAAAAACAAAAAATAACTTTCCAAGATGTTGCTGGAGCAGAAGAAGCAAAAGCAGAGCTTATGGAAATTGTGCAGTTTTTGAAAGATTCTAAAAAATTCCAAGAAATAGGTGCAAGAATACCTAAAGGTGTATTATTAAAAGGACAACCAGGA
>RRZT011349554.1_pt1 | contig 11177 bp, 5 predicted proteins | sample 2165551 | NCBI WGS metagenome assembly RRZT01 (sample SAMN10456910, study PRJNA506462) | wastewater metagenome | biome: wastewater; feature: sludge; material: wastewater sludge; isolation source: wastewater sludge with Escherichia coli K12::gfp cells carrying plasmid... | place: USA: Moscow, Idaho ...
AATCTTTAAATGATATTAGTGAATTTGTTAATTCATTATTTTTATTAAATATAGATTTATTTATATTTATGTTTAAATAATCTAATATATCATCATAATTAAATTCATATTTTTGAGATAATTCAATAATAGTTTCTTTTATGTTTTGTTTTTCTTATTTATCATCTGTTGACAAATAAGAATTTAACAAATTTACCAAATAAACCCCTATTAGTTCAGATTTACTTTGATATATACGAGAATCTATTTCACTACCATTTTTTACATAATTTGCTATATTACTACTAATATTACTAGATATTTTTATAGTATGTTGACCATTGGCATATTTAGTATCACTAAATTTAAAATAATCATTATTTGAAAATGTTAAATCTCCAAATAATCTAATATAAAAACTTTTTGTTAATTCTAAATTTATATTTTTGAAAACCTTATATATTGTGTCTGAAAGATAATGATTTTTTGAAGTCATTGAAATAGAACTTTCTCTTGTTAAAAGACCATATAAAAAAGAATATCTTGAATCATTCATACTAAATATGTCAATTACTTTTTTTTCTAATTTAACATCTTTAACAAAGTTAATATAATCAATTCTGTTTTCAAAGTTTTCTTTTCTTATATCATTTAAAATATTATTTTTTATTTCTTTATCTTCTACTTTTTCATAAATCAACAAAAACATATAATCTGTAAATAATTTAATAAACAATTCACTGTTTATTTTTTTATAATCATAACTAGAACTTATATTTTCAATAATTTTAGAAAAATTATTTACAAAATTATTTTCATTAATATTAGCTAAACCTTCAAATAAATAATTGTTATAAAAAGTCATTTCATTTTTTGTAAGATAATCTTTATCTTCATTTACTTTACCATTCACATCTAATTCAAAATACAAATTATACAAACTTGATTCAAAATATTTTTTGTCATCTTTATTAAAATAAGTATATTTTATTTTTTTCAACAAATTTAAATCTTTAATATTTTCAAACAAATGATTAAAATCAATATTATTAACAAATGAATTATAAATATTAACAAAACCATTTTTTTCCAATAAAATATGCTCATTAACTAAATAGGTTTGTCTTGATGAATTGTTAAATTTTAAAGTGTCACAAATGTTTTCATTTATATGTTTATTTTCATTAATTTTGATTTCTTCTTTTGTTGCATATTTATACTTACCATTTTCTGAAAAACAAGTTAATTCATTTGTCTGTTTAATAATAAAACTTAATAAATTTTCATTATTTATAATTTGACTATTAATTAATGTATTGATAAATTCAGGCATAAATAACAAACCTTTAACAGAAGAAACTGTTTCCCTTACTTTTAAATATTTAATTAAAATATTATCAATAAACAAATTTTTATTATTGATACTTAAATATTTTGTATCATGATAACCTTCAAATTCTTCTTTAAAATAATTATTTTTCATAAGAGAATTTTTTAAGAAAAAATCATCTAAAAAACTAACTAATCTTTTATTTTTTAAATAATAACCATTAAAAACAATAACATCATTTTTTTCTAAATATTCATCCTTAACATAAATTAAATCAAGTATATTATTCAAAAAGTTAAAATACAAATTAAAGTTTCCATTATTTATTTCATAACCATTTCTATTTTCAACAATATCAATATAAAAATCAAAAATCTGATTAACAAATAATAAATGATTAGAAAACTCTTCATCTGTTGAAAAATCATTATTTAATTTAACTAAATTATTTAGATTATTCATGACATTAAGTAAAACTGCTTCTCCATTTCCAAAAAAAACAGAAGTAATAAAATCTACATTAATTATTGTTGATTTAAATATTTCATCTAAATAAAATGTTACTTTATTTTTTATTTCTGTTTCAAGCTTTTCTGCATTTGAAACACTTTTAAGATAATCATTAAAATCATAAATAAATTCTTCATATTTTGACATATTTTATTTTTTAAATTTAATTATTCATATTATACTTTAATTTTTTTATTATTTATGTTTTTTGAATTAGGTTCAATATTATAAATTTCATATAAACTTTCTTTAATTTCTGTTAATGATACAATACTAACATCTAAAGTTAATTTATTGTTTTCTTTATTGTTTTTCATCAATTCTAATTCATTTAATTTTAAATTTATGTAATCAAATGTATCTAAAAAACTAATATCTAAACAGTTATTTATATCAACAAAAAATTGTTTGAAGTGTTTTTTATAATTTTCAATGTCTTTTCTATATAAATATACTTTAATCAAATTTATTAAAAAAATGTTAGAAATTTCATTTTTACTATAATAAACATTAGGATTTTTTTCAGTATGGTTTTCGACATAAATTAAAACTGGAGTCATTGTTTTAAAGTATAAATCACTTAATTCACATATTATTCCTTCATCATCCATTTTGTTTAATTTATTGGTTTTTAAATATTCATTAAAAAAGCAATAATCATTATTTAGAATTGTCAAATCACCAAAAATTTTAATATTATTAACTTCTGTTGATATTATTATGTTAGAATTTTTAAAAACATCATATATTATTTTAGAAACATAATGATTTTTATTACTTAATGATAAAGGTAAAGTATCATTTAAAACTCTATAAATGATATTATGTTGATAATTATTTTTATTATGAACATCAATTATTGATTTATCTAATTTAACATCTTTAACAAATTGAATAAAATTAATTTCTTCACTTACATCTGAATTTTTAATCTCATTTAAAATATTATTTTTCATTTCTTTGTCATCTATTTTTTCATAAATCAACAAAAATAAATAATCTGAAAATAATTTAATAATAAATGGACTACTTATTTTTTGTGTTTCATAAATATCATGACAAAAAATATTAAAAATTTTTAAAAATATAAATTTTGTTTTAAAATCTTCATTAATTAAATTATTTATAAAATAATTGTTATATTCTTCATTATCTATATGAAAACTATTCACCATTATTGTATTATAACAGTCATCAACTATTTTAAAATGATATAAGGGTAAATTTACATTGATGTTATCAATGGTTGGTTTTTCATCATCAACATAATACTCATAATCTAATATTTGATAATTATAACTATATTCTATTTTCTTTAGCAGATTTACATCACCATTAATTGAATCATACAAATCTTTGAATGATAGTTTATTTTTTATTCTGAAATCATAATCATGGTTACTTGGTGTTATTGGTTTATTTTCATTATTATTTTTTGGGTGATGAACTGTTTTGAAACCATTAATTAAATAAGATACTCTTGAATTTTCACTTGTTTTTATATCATTTTTTATAAATTCATAAATATTTTCATTATAAATATTTTCTACATTTATTTTGTCAACTACTTTTAAATTATTTTCTGGAATGCTTAGATAACTTTCACTACTTAAATAATTTGAATTTTTTATTAATAAATTTAATAAAGTTTCATTATTTAAAAATTTATTATTACACAATAGCTGATAAAGTTCACAAGAACCACCATCATTTTTAAAAAACAATCCTTCATATTTGTTTCTATCTAAACAAAATCTTATTTTTAAATAACCAACTAATAATTCATCAATAAATAAGTTTTTCTTGTCCATAGATAAATTTTTAGTCTTGTAATAATTTTCTTTAATAATTGAATTTTTAATAAGAAAATCTTCTAAAAAAAGTCTAATAATATGTTTATCTTCTAAATAATCAAAATTAAAAACTAAAACATCTTCATCTTTAAATCTTTCATCTTTAACATATAATAATTCAAGCATACTCTTTATAAAATTGTAATAAAAATTAAAATTATCATTATCTATTTTATATCCCATGTTTTTATTGAAAAAAATAATGTAAAACTCAATTAACATTAAACTAAGTTCAGTGCTTAAAAAATGATTATTTTTAATTTCCTCATCTGTTAATTTTGAATCATTAATTCTTGCTAATTTATTTATATCCTTCATTAAATTAAAAAAAGCATTACTTTTTTCACAATCATTTATAAAACCATTATAATCTTTATTATCTATAAAATAAAAAACAAGAAAAAACATTATTTCATTTTTATCTTTATATTTAATTTTCCCTTCTTTTATTTTATCTAAAATAAAAACATTAAATTCATTAACTATTTTGTTAAATTCCATAATATTAACCGTTATTTAAACAATTAATATTATACATACATTTTAAATTCAACAATAATTATTTATATTAATGCTTATGATTATTTTATATAATATTAATAACTTAATTTAAATTTTTACATGTTTGACAAATTAGAAGAGTATTTAAACAAAAATAATTACAGTTGTGATATGAATGAATTTTTCACTTTATATGAAAAAGAACTATTACAAATAAATAATAATGATTTGGTTGAATTTAAAAACAACTTTAATACTGTTGATATTGAGTTTTTAAACAATCATAAAGGTAATGTTAATAAAATTAAAAATTCACAAGTATTTTTATTTCTTTGCACTAAAAATGATTCAGGTTACTTTAATTTATTTAAAAACTGGTATAACAACACAAGTTTTAAAAATAGATTAGAATTTAATAATCAATTAACAGATTTATTTTATTATGGACTACATGGTTTTGAATCTGTTTTTAAAAAAGAAAATTTAAACCATCATAAAATATTAGAGTTGATTATCTTGAAAACAGAAAATGATATTAAAAATAATTTTGAAAATAACAAAATAAAAAAAACTAATGATATTTTTGATTTTGATGGTAATTATTCTGTTGATAATTTAAATAAAAGCAGTAGGATTAATGATGTAATAAAAACAGATTATATAGATAACTTAAATAATTTATTTTCAATAATTTATTATACCACTAAAAATAAAAATGAATCAAAATATTTAAATGACATTCTTATAAATTTGGTTAAAACATTATTAAAAAATAATATGTTTTTTTTAGCTAATGAAAAAAAAGTTTCATTTTTTGATAAATATATAAATATGTTTTATTATGATTTATCAATTTCAACTGATTTAACTACAGATAATTTTAGTCAAGATAATATAAATAAAATAAGTGATGAGCATTTTATAAGTTATTATAATTTACAGAATGACTATATAAATTTAATTAACAAATATAAAAATAAAATTAATAGTGAAAATTATAAACATGAAATTGATAAATATAGAGACACAATTATTACAAATACTTTTTTAACCTTAAAGTATGAAAGTCTTAATGAAAATTTAATTTTAAATATAGTTAATAATTTTTATATTAAGAATTTTAATTTCATTTTGAGTTCAAGAGATGAAAACAACTATTCAGAAACAGATATTTTTTTTATTTCATTAATTAATAAAGGTTATTTAAAAAATAAAGAAATAAATAATTTTTTTTTAGAAAATATTACTAAAATTGAATACATTATTGGACTATCAAATAATATAAATATTCAATTAAATTATAATAAAAAATACTTCCCAATAAATTTAAAAGATTTATTTAATTTTTCTGGGACTATTGATAATTTTATTGAATTTTTATCAGAAAAAAATATTTTAAATGATGAAAAAATTAATGATATTAAATTAAAATATATTTTCCATATATTAACAAAGGTAAAATATACCACTACATTAGGGCAAAATAAAATTACAAATGCCAATTTAAACAGTTACAAAACTTTTCTTTATAATGATATTAACATCATAAAAGATTTTTTTGAAAATACTACAGACCTGAAAAATACTTTATGTTATTCCACATACAACATTTCTTTTTTAGAAAGAATAAAAAGTGACTTTTTATTTGTGAAAATGTTAGATTATGCTAAAAATAAAGATGATGTTATTGATTACATTAAAAATAATAAAGATTCAATTGATACATTAATTGAATTATCAGATATGTGTGATTATAATTTTAAACTTACACAAGAATTTAAAAAAGAGATGCATAAACTTATATGGCATAATAACTATAGGGAAAATAATTTTGGAAGTGCAATTTCTCAAAAAACATATGACTTTTTATATAAATTTAACTTTTTTTCAAATAAAAAAAATTCAATTAACAAGAATATATCATTGTTACAATATAATTATGGCTCAATTGAAAATTCATTTTCAAATAATAAACAATCTCCTTTAAATAATGAATTAAAAAAGTGTCTAATTAATGATGTTGATTTAAATGTTTGTTTAAAATCGTTTGATTCTCAATTAATAAATGATAAAATCTTAGCTCCTAATGAAAGTTATATTGAATCTAATGATTCTCCACTAATAAGTCAAAGTACTAAAATAGATTTATATTATGAATTCGGCTATAAAACAAATGTATTATCATTACCAAAAAGAAATGTTTACAACTTATTATCTTTATTAGAATTAGTCAAATTAATCGGTTTTGAAAATGGTTTATATGATAAAAAAATAAAAGATAGTATAAAAGGCTTTATTATTAAAAACAAAATACAATATGATGAAATCAATAATGTTTTAAAAGAAAAATTAAATAATTCAATTTTAAATAATTTGGATTTGAATATTGACTTATTAAATCAATCAAAAATAGAAATAGAAAAGATTTTTTTCAACAAAACATCAAATAGTAATCAAAAAAAACTTAAATTGTAATTTAACACAAAAAACCATTAATTATATTATTCATAAGTGGTTTTTTGTGTTATAATATAATGATATAAATTAAATTTGAGATTTTAATGTCAATAATTAATTCTAATCTAAATAAAAAAATGACAGATGATGATATTCAAATAAAAATTGAATTATTCAACATTTCTTTAAAAAACAAACTTAAATTACAAAAAAACGAAGATAGCTTTAATTATCATAATATAGATAATATTTTTAATGAATTAAATTTATATGAAAAAGATAATTTTAATGAATTTATTTTTTTATTTTGTGAACATAATTTTGAGTTAACAACATCATTAATAAAAAATGATAAATCTGATTTTATTATTAATCCTATACAAATAATTAATGAAAATGAAAATAAAATAATAAATTTTATAAAAAACAATCATAATGATTACATAAAATTATTGAATTTTTTTGTTGATGAACTTTATGATTATAATCAAAACACACATATAGATAAATATTCTTTTTCAATTATTAGAAATTATTTTTTTATTTTAAACAAATTAACTGATTTTAATTTTATTTATAAAAATTATTCACTTAAAAAAAATGATGAATTTAATTCAACTATTTTAGAAAAAATACCACATGTTTTAAAAAGTGTAAAAGAAAGAAATAAAACAGTATTTAATGATAGTTTTGAATGTATTGAAATTAATTATATGATTTGTGAATTAACAAAAAACATATTTGATATTGCCATTAAAAACAACAAATCAATTAAAAATAATGATTTCCTTAAATATCCCTTAGATGATGAATATACAGTTAATCTATCAATTAAATTACATGAAAAATTCTTGTATTTAAACTGTCCTGATTTAATTATTGATAATGAAAAAAAAGTTATTATTTATAAAGAGAATGAAATTAAAGATTTTTTAAACATTTATAGTGATTTTTATACCTCTAATAAATTTTTTCGTGATGAAGGTGGATTTTTTATTAATGAAATTTATGGGAATTTTTTACCTTTGTTTTGTTTGGTAGATAATAAAGAAAAGCCATTAATGAAAGAAGAAGTATATGAACATATAGTATATATGACAGTAACTAAAGGTTTTTTCAATAATGAAAAGATTACTGATTTATTTCTTGATAATTGTTCTGAATTAATTTTAACTGATGGTGACACTTATTATGTTGAAAATAATTATTATCATAAAAAAAATTGTGAAGAGATAATAAATAAATTTAAAAATGATGAGACTCATGATTTGTATTACTCAGTCAACAATACAAATATAAACAGAAGTAATTTTGAAATGAATGAACTTAAAAGAGTTGGCTTAGGTTGTAGACTTGGAACTTTCTTTAATAATGGTTATATTAAAAAATATAACAAGTTAATAAAATTAAGTCATAATCCTGAAAACTTATATACCATAAAAAATAATTCATATCTTAATGAAAATGAAACAGATGAAACAAGAAAAAATTTTAACCTTGAATTAATGTTTTTGAAAGAAATTGTTACAATAAAACTAAAAAAACTTGTTACAATAAAACTAAAAAAACATGACTTTAATCAAAATGAAAGAGATTTTGATGATTTAATGTTTGATATTTTAAAACAAACAGCATTTGGTGATAAAAAAAATATAAATTGTTTTAATACTATTTTTAAAATGATTGAAGATTTTGTTATTAACTATTCTAGTGATGGTTCAAATAGTAAATCATACTTCAATGCTATACATATAAATAAAATTGATATAAACTTTTTTTCAAAATTGTATTCTGATATTTTATTTATTAATTTAATAGATTGTGCCAAAAACAAAGCTGATGTATTAAATTCAATAAAACAAGAACGAGAAAATAACAATTACTCACCATTAATTAGTTATCAAGATAAGTGTGATTATGAATTTGAAAGATTAGCACATATTATAAATGATAGTAACATTTATATTTATAAAATGGTTACAAATAAACATATGTTTTTAAAATTTGATGACGCAGATAATGTAAGTATGAAAAGTATATATGATATATGTTTAAAATCAGATTTTTTTGAACATGGTTTAAAGTTTTATTATGCTGATAAGAATATCACAGATACATCTATATTTGATTTAGATGTTATACGAAAATTATTTTTATATAATAAATTAACTATTTCAAATAACAAATATCCATTAACAGATTATATTAAAAGTAAATCTGAAAATCAAAAAATTAATGATTTGTTAGAATGTAATCTTCATTTATTTTTTATTAAAGATGAAATAGTTAATAATTTAAAAAATTTCAATGAAATAACAAAAAAACATGATGATAAAGAAAATGTAGTATTTTTAAATTTATATACTGATTATCATTATACTTTGATTTCAAATTTATTAAATTCATATAATGAGTTTAATAATAATAGTTTAAAAAATCACATAAAAGAATATATTATAAATTATACAAAATACAATGTTGATGTTTTTAAATTTAAAGGTTATTTAAATGATGTTTTAAATTTACAATTAGTAACAGAAAATAATTCAGAAAATACAAATGAATTATATGATAATATACAAAAAATAAAAAATACTATTGATGATTTTTTAAATTTAAACACAAAAAACAATAAAACTAAAAAAATTTCCATTTAAAAAGATATTTTTTTAAAAATGATAATATTAATTTAAAAAAAATAAAATCATTATGTGTTATAATATTCAAAACACATAATGATTTTATTAGGAATTTAAAATATGGTTATTGAAAATATTAACAATGATTTTTTTGAAAAAAAGTTGGATTTATTTAACTTATATTTAAAAATTACTTTACCATTGTTTCCTAATATTAATTTAAAAGAATATAATGACTTTTTAATTGATTTTAAAGAAAAACAAAACGAAAATATTGTTTATTTCAATAATGATAATCATAATCAAATATTATTACAGCATTTTTTTAATGTGCAATTAACTTATAAAAATAAATATCAAACAACTATAAGTTCATCAATTTTTAATTCAGGTTGTTATGATGATAGAATTAATTACATTGACAAACTTAATCAAATAAGTTTAAAGGAGTTAAATGATGTTTATTTACAAGAAGATTTAAAACAAAATACAATTGATTTGTTTGTTTTGATTGTTAATGATTTTAATAAATTTTTTATTGAAAAAAATATAATAAATGATGAAAATTTTTTAGATTATATATTAGATTTATCTAGTTATGTTAATTTAATTGAAAAGTTTTTTCATGTAATTGAAAAAGAAGATTTAAAACAAGAGTTTATTGGTAATCAAACTTTTCCATTAATTAGTAATATTCAAAAAATAAAAACAGACCTTAATAAATCAAATCAAAAGAATTTTAATGATAAAATAGCAATTTTTTTAGCAAACATATTTGATTTCTATACTTTATCAAAAAATGAAGGTTACATTATTCATGATAATAAAGATACCTTAAATTTTGTTTACAATTTATATAACAAATGCTTTGATATTATCTGTCCAAATACAAAAGTTGATATTGATATTTCATCAAAAAAAATAGCTTATGTTGAAGATGAAATTAATCTTTTTAAAAAGCATTTTGATGATTTTTTAATCAGTAATTCTTTAATTAAAACAAATTATAATGATATAAGCCAATTAGGGAAACATTTAATTATCAGTAAAATTTATAAAAAAATGTTAAGTTTTTATTTTATTGATAATATTACTGATAACAAACTTGGTTCAAATGAATTAATTAAAACAATTGAAAAAAATGGCTTTTTAAATAATGATAATATTTTTGATGTATATACACATTGGATTGATGGTATATATTATAAAGATACTTCATCATCAATTTATTCACCATTTAGCTATTCATCAAATGAATTTCAAAATGGATATATGGTTAAAAAAACTGTGATTAATACCAATCATCATAAGAGCCAGTTATATAAAATAAAACTTGATTATATGTTAAAAGAAAATGAGAATTTAACTTATATTTTAAATAATTTGATTATAAAAAAAGACACAATAGAAGAATATGCAAATAATAAATCATTAAACATTAAAACATTATATGAATCTGATATGTATTTAGCTCATGATTTACTTATTAGATATGGTGATTTAAATCTATATAATTATCATAATAAGGATGAAATGATTTATGCAAATTCAGAGGATTTGATAAATATGTTTTATTTATCAGCATTACATTTTATGTCTATACAAAACAAAGCATTAACAGAAAATCAATTACATTTTTATAATTTTTTAATGATAAATCACTTTTCATCATTAAGTTACCGTTACTAAAATGAATAAGAAATTATATTCAAATCTATTCATTTTTCAAAACACATAATTGATTATAACAAATCAATCAGTAAAAACATGTGTTTCATTTATTTTTGCTGTAAAACAGCAAAAATTCACCATGTAACTGATGGTATATATTAAACAGAATTATAATGCAGTATGTTTCTTGCTGCATTATAATCTCTATCATGGGTAGTTTGACAACCAGCACAAATC
>RRZT012379020.1_pt1 | contig 11176 bp, 7 predicted proteins | sample 2165551 | NCBI WGS metagenome assembly RRZT01 (sample SAMN10456910, study PRJNA506462) | wastewater metagenome | biome: wastewater; feature: sludge; material: wastewater sludge; isolation source: wastewater sludge with Escherichia coli K12::gfp cells carrying plasmid... | place: USA: Moscow, Idaho ...
CCTGCGGGCGTTCGCGCAGCAGCGCCGGCAGCGCGCGCATGAAGACGTGATAGCCGCGGTTGGGCTCGAAGTTGCGGTTGATGAAGCTCAGCACCTCGTCGCCGTGGCGCAGCCGCAGCAGGCCGTGCTCGAAGACCGCCTCGGGGTCGGGGCGGATCAGGTCGGTGTCGACGCCGTCGTGCAGCGTGCGGATCTTGTGCTGGAAGGCTGGCGGCACTGTCGAGCGCTGCCAGGCGGTCGGCGACACGCCGGCGTCCATCTCGACCAGGCCCTGCAGCAGGTGGGTGTTCTTCGCGCGCAGCCGCAGCCGCGCCTCGATGCCGCGCGGCGGGAACTCCGGGTCGAAGGTCACGTCGTGGCCCTCCCAGCCGTAGAACCATTCGACGAAGTGCAGTTGGCGCGCCTCGGGCCAGATGTCGCGCAGGAACAGCGCCTCGCCCCAGCCGGGATGCACGCAGATCAGGTCGGGCATGAAGCCGTGCTGCTCGCGCAGCGCCAGCGCGGCGCGCGCGCAGCCCTCGCCGCGCAGCACCTTGGTCTCGTATTCCGCCACCCACGGATGGATCTGCGGCGTGCTGCTGCGCGTCACCCTGTAGCGGGTGCAGGTCACGCCGGGCAGCGGCCGTGCGGTGGGCTCGAGCATCAGCGCGCGCACCTCGTGGCCGGCCTGGGCGAGCGCCGGGGCGAGGTGGACGTACTGGCCGGGAAAGTTCTGGTGGACGAAGAGGATGCGCATGATGCCGGCCAGTATCGCGATGTTCCGGAACTGCAAGAAGCCCTCGTCGCGGTGCCGGCCGGTCGATGTGGACAACCCGCATGGGCTCGGGCGGCGTGTCCGGGTCCAATGCCGGCCATGAGCGTGATGATCCGAGACTTCCGACAGCGCCTGCTGTGGCCGCTGCAGCTGCTGCCGCGCCAGGACGAGCGGCTGCGCCTGCAGCCCTGGGCCGCGGTGCTCGAGCGCCCGGGCAGCCCGTGGCGCGAGGCCGCCGAGATGCGCCACGGCCCGTCGAGCGAGCGCCACTACCAGGAGTTCGTGACCTTCCTGCCGCATGTGCAGCGCTTTCTCTACGGCGACGGGCCGCGCGCCGGCAGCGCGCGCACCGGCGGCGGCTCGTCGATGCGGGTGCTGCGCCGCGACGATGTGCAGGCGGTGCGCCTGCGCCTGGCGCCGGACCAGCCGGCCCTGCGGCTGGCGGTCGAGCATGTCGATCTCTATTTCTTCCACGATGTCGACGTGGTGGTGCTGCATGTCGAGGTCCATGCCGACGAACTGCCGCTGCCGGTGGTGCAGGAGCTGCTCTACCGCTTCGGCCGCGCCTACCCGCCGGGCTGGGACGGCGAGGGTCAGCCGCTGCACTGCGCCAGCGAGGTCGAGTGGCTCGGCGCCGGTGACCGGACGCTGTGCGCGTCGGACGCATCCGACCGCCAGGCCTTCCTGGACTTCGTCGGCCTGCACCGCGCGCCGCGGCTGGCGGCGCACTGGCGCTGGCTGCTGCAGCCGCTGCGCCCGGAGCAGGACGAGGAGCCCGACGACGGCGCAGGCCCGCTGCTGCGGGTGCGCCAGATCGAGTACCACCGCATGCCGGTGATGGCCTGGCTGGCGCTGGACGATCCGGCCGCGCTGGGCCGCGCCGACTTCATCCGCCTCGGGCTGGTGGCCGGGCAGGGCAGCGACGGCGAGGCCGAGCTGCCCTTCGCCGAGCGCCATGTCGCCGACTTCGAGGCCCGCCACTGCTACGACCGCTTCTGGCGCCCCGGCGGCGCGGCACCCTTCACCCGCTACCTGTGCTGCGGTCATGCGCTGGTGGTGGTCGGGCGCGCGGACTCGCGCTTCTTCGTCGACCGTGAGCGCGGCGTGCTGGCGCAGTTCCGCCACCAGCATTTCCTGATGTTCCTGATCGCGCACTTCCAGAAGGCGGCGCTGCTGATGTTCTCCGACCGGCTGGTGGTGGCGCTCGATGCGCTGCAGATCCATGACGCCAGCTCGGTCAAGCGCTTCAAGCGGGCGGTGCGCGGCAACTTCGAGACCTTCCTGCGCTTCACCCATCGCTACTGGTTTCACGACCTGTCCGAGCAGGCCCAGACCCGCGCGCTGCACCGGCTGTGCGCCGATCACCTCGGGCTCGACACGCTGCACCCGGAAGTGCGCGAGCGCGTCAGCGAGATGAACACCTACCTCGACACCGACAGCCTGCGCCGCCAGGCCAACACCGTGGTGCGGCTGACGGTGGTGACGATCGCCGGCCTGATCGGCACGCTGTCGACCGGCTTTCTCGGCATGAACCTGCTCGACGAGGCCGATCGCCCCTGGTCCGAGCGCCTGCTGATTCTCGGGCTCACGCTGCTGGCCTCGCTGCTGCTGACCGGCTACATGATCGTGCGCTCCAAGAGCCTGTCGGACTTTCTCGACGTGCTGTCGGACGAGCGGCTGACGGTCGGGCAGAAGCTGGGGCTGCGCTCGGAGCCGGGCGGGGGACGACGGGCGCGCTGAACCGCGTCGGCGTCACGGGCGCCGACTTGAGCCTGGCCCCGTGCCGATGAGCGGCATGGCGGTGGCGCTTCTCTGCCGGATGCGCGGAGCGAGCGGCAGGACCATGGACCCGAGCGCGTGAAGACGGCGGCCCTGAACGACCCGCACCCGCTCACGCCGGCTGCGGGATCGGGCCAGGCCGGCGTCCTACTCGAAGCGCGAGATGTCCTCTCGACGACCGCTGTAGCGCGGGATCTGCATGCCCAGCGCCCATTCCACATGACTGACGCGGCCCGGGACCGTGCTCACCGCCCGGTAGCCGCGCGCCACCAGCCGGCGCAGATGGCGGCGATTGGCCTGCGGTGCCAGCAGCGCCTGGCCCAGCAGCGGCAGCAGCAGGCAGGCCAGCGCCATCGACCAGTCCCCACGCCGGGCCAGCACGAACGGACCGGCCAGCAGCACCGACCAGGCATAGCCCACCGGCGCGATGCGCTCCTCGCCGGTGCGCGGGTGGCGCATCAGCAGCTCGCGCGGCACGCCGCTGCCCGGCATCGGGGCCGGCGCCGGCGGCACGGGGACCGACGGCATGTCGGCCGATGGTGCGGTCTTGCGCATGATCGTCTCCGGATATCGAGGGGGTCCGCTGCGATGGCGACCACGATCGCGGCGGACACGGGAGCGAGCGGAAAGAAGGCCGCAAGGACAGCAGGAAAGAGGTCGCCAGAAGAGACGCAGGAACCAGAAAAGTCGGATGAACCGTCGGATAAACCGGATTCCGGAAAACCGGATGCATCAGGTGTCGACAATCTATTCGGGTCGGATGCTTCGGGTCAACCCTTATTTGTGGTGGATTATCTGGTGCATCGGGAACGATGAATATCCCTGCTTCGGTGCAGTATTGATTCGATTTTCATCGGCATGTCATCTTGTGGTGCGATGGAAAATCGGAAACTGCACTGCCATCAGGCGTCATGCACCGGGAAGCGGGTTTCCCGGTGCATGGCGCCGGCCTGCGGCGAATACTCGAGAACAGGATCGGTGCGGATGCACCGGCTGGATCATTCGTGCCGCAGCGCCTCGATCGGATCGAGCCGTGCCGCGCGCCGTGCCGGCACATAGCCGAACACCACGCCGATCGCGGCCGAGAACACGAAGGCCAGGCCGTTGATGCCGGGCTGGAAGGCATAGGGCATGGCCAGGAGCGAGGACAGCCCGATCGAGGCGGCGGTCGCCAGCGCGATGCCCACCAGGCCGCCGAAGCTGGAGAGCACCACTGCCTCGATCAGGAACTGCAGCAGCACCTCGTGCTCCAGCGCGCCGATGGCCAGGCGCACGCCGATCTCGCGGGTGCGCTCGGTCACGCTGACCAGCATGATGTTCATGATGCCGATGCCGCCCACCAGCAGGCTCACCGCCGCGACCGCGCCGAGCAGCGAGGTCATCAGCTGCGTGGTGCCGGACATCGTCTCGGCGAGCTGCTGCGTGTCGAGAATGTTGAAGTTGTCGTCGTCGCTCGCGCCCAGCTTGCGCCGTTCGCGCAGCAGCTGGCGCAGGCTGGCCTGCACCGCGCGGCTGTCGGCGCCGTCCTCGAGCGAGACCAGCAGCGTGCCGATGTTCAGGCTGCCGGTGACGCGGCGCTGCAGCGTGCGCAGCGGCACCACCACCGTGTCGTCCTGGTCCATGCCCATCGCCGCCTGGCCCTTGGCGGCCAGCACGCCGACGACCGAGCAGGAGAACTGCTTGATGCGCAGGGTCTGGCCCAGCGGATCGGTGCCGGCGAACAGCTCGCGCTGCAGCGTCGCGCCGATCAGGCAGACCGCGCTGCCGGCGCGCAGCTCGGTGTCCTCGAAGGCGCGGCCTGCCGAGAGCGTCCAGTTGCCGGTGCGCAGCCAGGCGTTGGTGGTGCCGGTCACGCTGGTGGACCAGTTGCGCGCGCCGGCCACCACCGTCACGCTGCTGCGGGCCTCCGGCGCCACTGCGGCCACGCCGGCGATCTGGGTGGCGATCGCGTCCAGGTCGGCCTCGCGGAAGGCGGGCGCGCCCGAGCCGCCGCCGCCCGGTCCCATGCGCTGGCCCGGGCGGATCTGCAGCAGGTTGGTGCCCAGGCTGGCGATCTGCGCCTGCACCGCCTGCGTGGCGCCGCGGCCCAGCGTGACCATGGTGATGACGGCGCTGACGCCGATGACGATGCCCAGGATGGTCAGGAAGGAGCGCAGGAGGTTGCGGCGGATCTCGCGGATCGCCAGCAGCAGGGTGTTGCCGATCATCGCGGCACCTCGGCGCGTGCGGTCTGGCGGACATCGCTGTCCATGCGGCCATCGACGAAGCGGATGATGCGCCGCGCGTATTCGGCCATGTCCGGCTCGTGGGTGACCATCAGCACGGTGATGCCGCGCTCGCGGTTCAGGCCGGTGAGCAGTTCCATGATCTCGCGGCTGCGTGCGGTGTCGAGGTTGCCGGTGGGCTCGTCGGCCAGCAGCACGGTGGGCTGGCTGACGATGGCGCGCGCGATGGCCACCCGCTGCTGCTGGCCGCCCGAGAGCTCGGCCGGCGTGTGGTGCTCCCAGCCGGTCAGGCCGACCGCGGCCAGCGCCTCGCGTGCGGCCTTCTGGCGCGCGGCGGCCGGCTCGCCGCGGTAGAGCAGCGGCAGCTCGACATTCTCCTGCGCCGAGGTGCGCGCCAGCAGGTTGAAGCCCTGGAAGACGAAGCCGAGATACTGCCGGCGCAGCCGCGCGCGCTGGTCGCGGTCGAAGCGCTCGACATGCACGCCGCGGAACAGATACTGGCCGGCGCTGGGCACGTCCAGGCAGCCCAGGATGTTCATCACCGTCGACTTGCCCGAGCCGCTCGGGCCCATGACCGCGATGAAGTCGCCCTCGTCGACATCGAGGTCGATGCCGCGCAGCGCATGAAAGGCGGCCTGGCCCTGGCCGTAGATCTTCTCGATGCCGCGCAGCCGGATCAGCGGCGAGGGGCCGGCGCTCATGGCGCTCATCGGGCACCGCCCGGTGCGCTGCCGGCGGCGGCGCTGGCCTGGCCGGTGATCACCGGCGCGCCCTCGGTCAGGCCTTCGCCGCTGACCTCGGTGCGGCGGCCGTCGCTCAGGCCGGTGGTGACGGTGAGCGGCTGCGGTGCGCCGTCCTTCAGGATCCAGATCTGGCGCTGGCCGCCCTCGGCCGTCTTCGTGCCGCCGCTGCGCTTCGGGGTGTTGCCGCCGGGCGGACGAGGCATCAGCTTCGACAGCAGGCCGGTGCTCTCGGTCGCCGCCGGGGCGGCCGCGTCGGTCGTCGGCGTGAAGCGCAGCGCGGTGTTGGGCACCGTCAGCACGCCGCGCCGCTCGGTGGCGGCGATGGTGGCGGTGGCGGTCATGCCCGGGCGCAGACTCAGGTCGGCATTGTCGACCTTCAGGTCGGTGGTGTAGGTCACGACGTTGTCGGTGGTGGTCGAGCCATAGGCCACCCGGGCGATCTCGGCCGGAAAGCGTCGCGCCGGCCAGGTGCTGACGCTGAAGCTGGCGCGCTGGCCGGCCTGCACCAGGCCGACATCGGCCTCGTCGACCTTGACCTGCAGCTTCATCTGCCGCAGGTCCTGCGCCAGCGTCAGCAGCGTGACCGCCTGCAGCGAGGCGGCCACCGCATTGCCCGGCTCGGCCGAGCGGGTGAGCACCACGCCGTCGATCGGCGAGCGGATCTCGGCCTTGGCGCGGCTGGTCTCGTCCATGCGCAGCGCGGCGGTGGCGTCGGCGACGCTGGCGCGTGCGCTGCCCAGCGCGGCCTCGGCGCGGGCCAGCGCGGCGCGGGCGGCATCCAGCTCGGTGCCCGAGGGCACCTGGCCACCCGACAGCCGCGACACCTCCTCCAGCCGCGTCAGGCCGGCGCGCTGCTCGGCCAGCGTCGCCTCGGCCTGGCGCACCGCGGCCTGGGCCGAGGCCAGCGTCGCACGCGAGCGGGTGATCTGGTCGTCGAGCTTGGTGGTGTCGAGCTCGATCAGCACCTGGCCGGCGCGCACCTCGTCGTTGACGTCGACATGGACCTTGCGGATCGTGCCGGAGAGTTCCGAGCCGAGGGTGACCTGGCGGGTCGGCTGCAGCGTGCCGTTGGCGGTCACGGTGATCGTCAGGTCGCCGCGGGCGAGCGGCTCGGTGAGAAAGCGCGGCGCGGCCTGGGCCTGCTGGCTGCCCTGCCAGGCGAGCAGGCCGGCGCCGGCGGCCAGCAGCAGCGCCGCGCCGATCCAGACGCTGCGGCGGCGCCACCACGGACGTGGCAGCGCCGCGCTGCCCAGCAGGTCGGCGACGGCGGCCGGATCATCGGCGCGGGGGCGGTTCGGTTCAGCGGAGGCCATGGCAGCAGGCGGGAAGGTCAGCGGGTGGCGGCGGCGCGCACGGGCAGCGCCGCCAGATCGGCGGCGGACAGCCCGCCGCCGAGGGCCTTGAACAGGCGGATCAGGTTCTGGCGCAGATCGACCTCGGCGCCGACCTGACTGGTCTGCAGCGTCAGCAGCGTGCGTTGCGCGTCGAGCAGCGTGGTGAAGTCGATCAGGCCGGCCTGGTAGCGCTGGCGGGCCAGCGCCAGCGCCTGGGTGGCGGCGGTGACCGCCTCCCCGAGCGCGCGGGCCTGCGCGCGGCTGCCGGCGGCCGCGGCCAGGCTGTCCTCGGCATCCTGGGCGGCGGTCAGCGTGGCGGCGCGCCAGCTCAGCCGCGCCTGTTCCAGCACCGCCTGCTGCGCCTCGACCTGTGCGGCCAGCAGGCCGCCGTCATGCACCGGCCAGTCGACCGAGGCGGCCAGCGTGGCCACCAGCGCGCCGCTGCCGCCCAGCGCGGCCAGCGTCAGCGCCTTCCAGCCCAGCGTGCCCGACAGCGCGAAGTCCGGCTGGCGCGCCGCCTGGCGGGCATCGAGCCGGGCCAGCTCGGCGCTGATCGTGGCCTCGGCGGCGACCAGATCGGGGCGGCGGCGCAGCAGTTCGGCCGGCACCCCGGCCTCGAGCTGGCGGTCGAGCGTGGCCAGGGCCTCGCCCGGCGCGGGCAGGCGGCTGTCGCGGCCGAGCCGGGCCTGCAGCGCCTTCGGCTCCAGGCCGAGCAGCACCGCCAGCGCATGTTCTCCCTGGGCGATCGCGGTGTCCCAGGCCGGCCGCTGCGCGCGGGTCTGCTCGAGGCTGGCGCGGGCCTGCTCGACATCCAGCGTCGAGGCCAGGCCGGCCTGGGCCCGCCACTGCGTGAGCTGCAGCGTCTGCTGCTGCGCCTCGAGGCTGGCCTGCACCAGCGCCCGACGGGCCTGGTTGCCGCGCAGCGCCACCTGCGCCAGCGCGACCTCGCCGGCCAGGCTGTGCGCGCTGGCCAGCAGCGTGGCCTCGGTCGCGGCCAGATCGGCGGCGGCGCCACGCTCGGTGGCGGCCAGCCGGCCGCTGGCATCGAGCTCCCAGCTGGCTGAAAGCTGTGGGGCCAGCACCGTCGTCGTGCTGCCGCTGCTGCGCTGGCGGGTCAGGCTGGCGCTCAGGCCGAGCTGCGGGGCCAGCGCGGCGGCAGCCTGCTCGCGCAGCGCGCGGGCCTGCGCCACCCGAGCCCGCGCCGAGGCGAGCCCCGGATTGCCGGACAAGGCCTCCTCGACCAGCGCGCCGAGCTGCGGATCATCGAACTGCTGCCACCAGCGCGACAGCACGGGCAGCGTCGCGATGGTGGGTGTGCCGGCGTCGGTTGGGGTACGGGCTGCGGCGCTGGCGGCCGTCTCGGGGGCAGGCGTGCGGTGCGGCAGGCTGCTGCAGCCGCTCAGCAGCAGCGCCACGGTCAGCGCCACGGTCTGAGGGCGCAGGCGCGGCTGGCTGAACGCCCGAGGCGAGGAAAAGGGTTCTTCGGTCAGGATCATCACTGGAGCTGCAGCGGCATGTCGATTCATGCTCGCGGCGCGGCCGAGGGTCGACCCTGATTTCTATCAAGTCGGCACCGGCTTCCCGATGCAGTCCGGGTAAAGAAGCTTGTCGCCCGCCGGGGCGCCGAGCACCGGCTCAGCGCGCGGCCAGCACCACCTGGGCGCGGCCTGCGCGCTTGGCTTCGTAGAGCGCATCGTCGGCGCGGCGCAGCAGGTCGTCGAGCGTGCGGTCGTTCTCGCCAAGCGCGGCCAGGCCGGCGCTGTACTCCAGCACGAAGCCCAGCGCCTGCTCCGACTCCAGCCTGAGGCATTGGCGCAGGCGCTGGTCGAGCGACAGCGCCGGGCCCTCGCGGGTGTGGGTCAGCAGCACGCAGAACTCCTCGCCGCCGTAGCGTCCGGCCAGATCGCCCGAGCGCAGCTGCTCGCGCAGCATGCGCGCCACCAGCTGCAGCGCCTGGTCGCCCCGGGCATGGCCGTGGTCGTCGTTGACCCGCTTGAAGTGGTCGATGTCGATCATCATCAGCCCGAGCGGCTGCTGATAGCGGCGTGCATCGGCCAGCAGCGCCTCGGCGCGTTCGGTCCAGGCGCGGCGGTTGAGCAGGCCGGTCAGGCCGTCGGTGATCGCCTGCTCGCGCAGCTGGCGCTCGGCCTCCTCGCGGTAGGCCATCAGCAGCGCCATCGAGTTCAGCAGCAGCACCACGCTGCTGGCCAGCGCCGAGAGCTGGTTGATCGGATGCGGCGCGGTCAGGAAGGGATAGCTCTCGGTGAAGAAGGCGCCCAGCAGGCCGCGCCAGAAGGTGAGCGAGGCCATCAGCAGCATGCTGGCGGCGATCACCGCGCGCCAGCCGCGGTGCGTGCCGGGCGAGGGGCTCAGTGCCGCCCCAACCACCATCAGCATCTGCAGTCCGAGCACGCCGTTGGCCAGTCCGACCCGCCAGGCATAGTCGCTGAAACCCAGGCCATAGCCCAGCGTCATCAGGCCGGTCAGCATCCACAGCACGATCAGGCCCAGGCTGCGCGTTTCGGGCTGGCCGTGGCCGGTCCACAGCCGGATCGCCCGCCACAGCGTGACCAGGCTGGCCGACATCGCACCCATCGCCAGCGTCGACAGCAGCCGGTCGGGCCATTCGTTGCGCACCAGCGTCGACATGACCAGGCAGAACCAGCCCAGGGCCTGCAGCCCGGTGGCCAGCACCGCATGGCGGGCCGCGATGCCGATGCGGCGCCAGCCCATGATGGTCGGCAGGGCGATCGCGCCGGCGAACAGGTTCACCGAGAACGCGACCATCAGCGTTCGGACATCGAGTTCCATGGATCTGCTGCCGTGGCCGCAGGCGGGCGCCTGGCGCCCGGCCCGTCACCTCAGGTCACCGCTCCTCTCCACCGTTCCTCACTGGAAGGCCACCTCGTCGAAGCTGCGCAGCTTGCGGCTGTGGAGATGGTCGAGCCCCTGATGGCGCAGGATCTCGATCGCGCGGATGCCGATGCGCAGGTGCTGGTCGACCCGCTCGCGGTAGAAATGGTTGGCCATGCCGGGGAGCTTGATTTCGCCGTGGAGCGGCTTGTCGGAAACACAGAGCAGGGTACCGTATGGAACCCGGAAACGGAACCCGTTGGCGGCGATCGTCGCGCTTTCCATGTCCAGTGCCACCGCGCGGCTCTGGCTGAAGCGGCGCTCCGGACCCGGATGCGGCAGCAGCTCCCAGTTGCGGTTGTCGGTGGAGGCGACGGTGCCGGTGCGCATGATCTTCTTCAGCTCGTAGCCGGAGAGCTGCGTCACCTCGGCCACCGCCTTCTCCAGCGCGACCTGGATCTCCGCCAGCGGCGGGATCGGCACCCACAGCGGCAGCTCCTCGTCGAGCACATGGTCCTCGCGCACATAGCCGTGGGCCAGCACATAGTCGCCGAGCTGCTGCGTGTTGCGCAGGCCGGCGCAGTGGCCGAGCATCAGCCAGGCATGCGGGCGCAGCACCGCGATGTGGTCGGTGATGGTCTTGGCGTTGCTCGGGCCGACGCCGATGTTGACCATCGTGATGCCGCTGTGGCCGTGGCGCTTGAGGTGATAGGCCGGCATCTGCGGCAGGCGCGGCGGCGGCGCGCCCAGCTCGTCGCCGGGTTCGGCGGGCAGGCCGGCGCGGCGGGTCAGCACATTGCCGGGCTCGACGAAGGCGGTGTACTCGCCCGCGTCGTCGGCCATCAGCTCATGGCCCAGGCGCACGAACTCGTCGATGTAGAACTGGTAGTTCGTGAAGAGCACGTAATTCTGGAAGTGCTCCGGCAGCGTGCCGGTGTAGTGGCGCAGCCGGTGCAGCGAGTAGTCGACCCGCGGCGCGGTGAACAGCGCCAGCGGATGGCGGATCTGGCCGTCGTGGCCGGTGCGCGGCTCGTGCGTGCCGTTGGCGATGCCGTCGTCCATCGCCGCCAGGTCAGGCAGGTCGAAGAGATCGCGCAGGCGCGAGCGCCGCTCCGTGCTCATCGTGCCTTCGATGTGGTCGTTCTCGGCGAAGCTGAAATGCACCGGGATCGGCTTGCTGGACAGGCCCACCTCCAGCGCCACGCCGTGGTTGCGCAGCAGCAGCTTGAACTGCTCGCGGTAGTAGTAGCGGAACAGGTCCGGCCGGGTCAGCGTGGTCTCGTGCACGCCGGGGCCGGCGACGAAGCCGTAGGCCAGCCGCGAGTCGGCGCGCTCGACGGTGTCGACCCGCACCCGCACGAACGGGTAGCAGGCCCTCACCCGACCGCCGAAGTCGTCGCGGCCGCCGACGAATTCCTTCAGCGACTGGCGCAGGTGCGCGATGCCGGAGTCGTAGATCGCCTTGGCATGCGCAAACGCGGCCTCGGC
>RRZT012706263.1_pt1 | contig 11176 bp, 8 predicted proteins | sample 2165551 | NCBI WGS metagenome assembly RRZT01 (sample SAMN10456910, study PRJNA506462) | wastewater metagenome | biome: wastewater; feature: sludge; material: wastewater sludge; isolation source: wastewater sludge with Escherichia coli K12::gfp cells carrying plasmid... | place: USA: Moscow, Idaho ...
TCAGTGTCTGCATCAATCGCTATGAACCACGTCTGCGACGCCTGCGGGCTCACCCGGCCAGCCCCCAGGTTCCCTGGCAGTTGCCGTTTCATATCGAAGGCGAGATCCACCTCGCCGAGCAGGCTCAACTCACCAGTTTCACCCTGCTGCTGGATGGCTTGCAGCGCGAGCGGAGAGTGATCTGATGCGTCTAGAGCACTACTTTCAGGATGAGTTATATCGCCTACGCCAACAGGGGGGCGAACTGGCCGCCGCCTTTCCAAGCCTGTGCCGCTATCTAGGTCATGCCGGGGCAGATCCGGATGTGGAGCGACTGCTGGAGGGCGCCGCATTTCTGACCGCCACGCTACGCGCCCGTATCGACGATCAGTTTCCCGAGCTGAGCCAGGGGTTGTTGCAGTTGGTGGCTCCTCAGTTGCTACGGATCATGCCTAGCCTGACCCTGTTGCAGTTTCAGCCCATAGCGCATGCCTGTCACCACCCCGTCTGGCTGGCCGCCGGTTGCGAAATCGACAGCGAACCGATTGCCGGCCGCTCATGCCGCTTCCGCACTTGTCGTGCCGGCTGGATCTATCCGGCTCGCAGTCACGTGGCCGTAACCCCGGATCGCACCCGTCTGAGCCTGACGGTGCAACTCTTCACCCCACTCCCGAGCGAGCAGTTGGCTCTGGAGCGACTCACCCTGCATCTGGGAGGAGAACTCGCCGGCGCCAGCGATCTCTATCTGTGGATGCGCCAACGGCTGCAGAGCATGACGCTCGAGTACGGTACGCAGCAACTATCGCTCTCCAGCGCCTGCCTGCAACCTCTCGGCTTCGCACCCGATGAGGCTCTGCTGCCGCGCGCGACCCATGGGTTTCCCGGACATAGCCTGCTGCAGCAGTATTTTGCTTGGGCGAACTCCTTACTTTTTTTCGAGCTGGCCTCGCTGCCATCGCTCCCTGCGGAACCAGAGATCCAGCAGTTCCAGCTCCACTTCAACTTTCAGCAGCCACTGCCCCTCGGGTTGAGCCTGAATGACCAAAGCCTGCTGTTAAACTGTTTTCCGGCGGCCAATCTGTTTGCGCTGGATGCCGAGCCCATCTACCGTCATGGCCGTCACCATGAGTATCCACTGCGCTGTCGCCAGCAGGATCCGGAAGCCTACGATCTATTCGCCATCGACCGGGTTGAAAGCTGGCGTCGTCAACCCGATGCCACCGACGAGGCGCTGAGCCAACCTAGGCGCGTTAGCTATCGACCCTTCTCGCCCTTTCGCCATGCGGAGGTAGAACCCCATGGACACTACCATCTGCATAGCCGCCAGCGACCGAACGGCAAGGGTGTTCAGCACACCCTCTCCTTTGTGGATGATCCAGCGCTACCCATCCCCAGCGATGGTGAGAGCATCTCCATCAGCCTGACCTGCTGTGATCGCGACCGCCCCGCACAGCTGCCACCCGGCGCCATTCACCTACCCACGGGTAACTCGCCCACCCACAGCAACTGCCGCAATCTGACGCGTCCCACAGCCGCACGCTATCCGCGACTCGATGAGCACCAGCACTGGCAACTACTAAACCACTTGGGACATCACTTCCAGACCCTGCTGGACAAAGAGCGGCTGCAAACGCTGCTGGCCTGCTATCAGAGCGATGGGGATCCAGAGACGAAACACCAACAAGAGCGTCGGCTTGCCGCCATTCAGAGTCTGACCACCACAGCATGCCAACGGCTGTTCTCCGGGTTACCCATACGAGGAGTGCACAGCCAACTGCTTATGGATCCACAGCCTTTCGGCTCTGAAGGGGAACTCTACCTGTTTGGCTCTGTTCTGGCCCACTTCCTGGCCCAGTACGTCAGCATCAACGCCTTCCATCAACTGGAGATCATCAACCAACAAACCGGCGAACACTTCCTGTGGCCCGCCATGAGCGGGGGACAATCACTGCTATGAAGCCGAGCCACAGCCCCGCCTATCAATTCTCGACTCAGGTTGAAGCGCTATGGCGCGCCCTGGGTGCAGATCCGGAACTTGAGCCTGACCCCCACCAACCGACGGTCCGTTTTCGCGTCAGTGCCAACCTGGGATTTCCTCCCCACGAAATTCTAAGCAGCCAGTTGCAACCGACGCCCAGCGTGGAGGTCGCCTTTCTCGGACTGCATGGCGGCCAGTCGCCACTTCCCGGCTACTACCTAGATCTCCTGGCCTGGCAACAGCTTCAGCAACACCATCAACTCGGCGCCTTTTTCGATCTCTTCCATCATCGCTGGCTGACCCTGCTACACCGGATCTGGCGCAAGTACCGTTACGAGTTGCGCGCACGACCCGGTGGAGCCGATCCCATATCTCGCTCTCTATTGGCTATCACTGGACCTGCACCAGGGAGCATAACGAGCGAACAGTGGCTCAGCGAACTGCCGCTACTGGCAGCACCAGGTCAGCCAGCCACACTGCTGTGTCACCTCATCCGCCATTGTTTTGGGTATCCGCAGGTGAGCATCCGCCCCTGGCAATACCGCCGGGTATCCATTCCCGCCGACCAACAGAATCGGTTGGGAGTCCACAACATGGCGTTGGGGGGGAGTCTGCTGCTCGGAGGTTCAGTCGCAGACTGTGCGGGGAAATTTTGCCTGCAGCTCCGTCAGCTCACGCTGGAGCAATTTCATCGATTGCTGCCCGCGGGGAGAGATCTGCCCAAGCTTCGCCAACTGATTGCGGAGCGGTTGCATGGCCAACTGGCTTGGGATCTGTACCTGGAGCTGGCGCCAAAAGAGGCGCCGAGCTGGCATCTTGGTCAGAGCCTGAGAGCTCTGCTCGGCCGCAGCTGTTTTCTCGCCCAGCCAACTACCAACCCCAGCCTGACTTTCTCGGTCGAGGAGTAACCCATGTCATCTATTCCAATCTACACGCTCCTGCTCCTGGTCCCCCTCTGCAGTTGCAGCACCTTAAGCAAGATGGGGCAAGTGATGCTGGATCCGGATATTCAGGTCGGCAAACCCGGTGATCAGCCATCGACACTCGGCATAGCCCTGGTTGCAGACGATACCCTCAATCAGAGCACCGAGGGACAAGCTAACCCGCTGGAGTTGCAGATCGTTCAGTTGGCCGAAGAGTCGCGACTGCTGGCCAGTGACTACGACCAATTGCGGCAGGATCTCCCCAAATCGCTCGATAAAAACTACCTCGATCACCAGGACTACACCCTGCTCCCGGGCCAGTTCCGCTATCTGCCCATGGAACCTATCGCCCCTCAGACTCGCTATCTCGGCGTCATTGCCCACTATGCCGATCCCGAACGATCACAATGGCGTCAGCTGATCCGCGTCCAGCCGACAGGTCACAACTACCAACTACTGGTGCGACTGCAGGCCAGCAGCGTGCAACTGCAACGGGAGGAGGAGTGATGACGACCACTCATAACCGGGTCATCTGGCGCGAAGGGCTGTTTGTTCGCCCCCAGCACTTTCAGCAACAACAACGCCACTGGGACTATCTGCTACAAAATCGTCTGCACGCCATGGCATGCTTCCATCAAGGTATGCTGCAACTGCAGATCAGTGAGGAGCATCTTCACGCAGGCCAGATCGCAGTGATCCAGGGGAGCGCCCTCTTTGCCGACGGAACCTTCTGTCGGTTTCCCGATGAGGATATGCAGCCAACACCACGGGGACTGACCGAGGATTCACGGCCCAATCAACTCATCTACCTGGCGCTACCAGTGGATGGAAATCGAAGCTCATGCCGCTATACCGGCCACCCCCAGACGGTCAGCGATGAGTCCACCCCGAATAGCCAGAGCGCCGAGCTGGAGCTGGCTCGATTACAGCCCTGTCTGCTACTGGAGCAGGAGGATCGAACAGGCTACCTGACGCTACCGATTGCCCGATTGCTCGCCCGTCAAGCCGATGGAAGTCTGCTACTGGATCCGAACTTCCTCCCCTGTGGGTTAGCAGTATCTGTGATGCCGCCACTACAGCGAGCCTTGCAGGAGATCACCACTCTACTGACGGAGCGCGCTCGCCATCTGAGTCAGCGGCTGGCCGCCCCCCAGCACCAGGAAATAGCCGAATGGCATGACCTACTGCTATTGCAGCTGGTGAACCGTTATCGGCCACTGCTGACTCATCTGGCCGAGGTACCTCACCTGCACCCGGAGAGACTATTTACCTCGCTGGCCCAGTTAACCGCCGAGCTCGCCACCTTCACCGCCGAGAAGCGACTGCCAGAGGAACTCATCCCCTATCAACATCTGGATCCACAGGTCTGCTTCACGCCTCTGCTCGGTCAGCTGCGGCTAGCCCTGGCGACCGTCATAGCCCCACGCGCCATACCACTGCCGCTACAACCGCAGCCCTACCGGATCTGGGTCAGCTCGCTGCATGAACTGACCGGAGACGAACCTGTCACCCTGGTGCTGGCCATCAAGGCCCAGATGCCTCTGGATCAGCTGCGTCAGCACTTCCCATTGCAAAGCAAGATCGCAACGCCGGAACGGATCCGCGAATTGATTGCCCTTCAGCTGCCCGGCATACCGCTCCATGCTCTGCCCGTCGTACCGCGCCATCTGCCCTACCACGCCGGCTTCAGTTACTTCCAGCTCGAACCTCAACCCGACGAGTGGCACGCACTGCTCGAGGCTTCGCACCTGGCGTTGCATATCGCTGGCGAATTCCCGGCTCTGGAGCTTCAGCTCTGGGCTATCCGCGGCTGATGCTGCGATCAACAAGGAGCAATCTGATGCACATGATTTTGCAAAGAGCCAATCCAGTCGTGGCGACGAGTCAATCGACATACCGCCCCCCATCAAGTGGAGAACCAAACCCGCTGATCAGGCTCGCCACGCCATTACTCCTGCTGATGATCCAGCTCCGGCGCCAAGCCCGGCCAGCACAAGAAACCAGCCTCTACCAGCAGGTCAGCAGCGAGATCCAGGCTCTGGATCCTCAATTGGTCCATCTAGGGTATGACCCACAGACCATTCATGATTTTCGCTATCTGCTCTGCTGTGTGCTGGATGAAGCGGTCATGAGCCAGCGGTGGGGAAGCCAAGGCAGCTGGTCGAGCCACTCCCTGTTGACCCGCTTCCACAACGAAAGTTGGGGAGGAGAACAATTTTTCGTGCGATTGCAGCGTTTGATGATGCAACCCGAATCGCATCAGGAGCTGCTGCAATTTGCCCACCTGTCTCTATGTCTTGGCTATGAGGGGCGTTACCGGATCCAACCTCAGGGTGAAGTGGCCCTTCGTCGTCTGCAGACCCAGCTTCATCAGCTGCTCTATCCGGGCCTCTCGACTCGTCATGCCGCCACCCTTCATCTGACACCGCAACCCCAACCCATGACCACCAGCGATCGGCAACCACTTTCTCTGAAGCTCTATGGCCTGGGGCTGTTCCTGCTGCTGATGCTGGTGTTCCTCGGTTTTCATCAGAGCCTGGCGCAACAAAGTGCCCAGATACTGCGTCTCTTACTGCCACCACTCCACTAGAGACCATCCAAGCCACTGCAGACAGGAGAGCACATGCCCCAGAACCGAGATCCATCGCCGAGAGTTGATGCGCCGAAGAGAGACCAGAATCCGCTTGCATCCAGACTGATTGGGGTGTCACGACAGACGAAAACGCTACGCCAACAGATCCGCCTGGCAAGCCAACATCAACTTACCGTCCTGCTCGAGGGGGAAACAGGTACAGGCAAGGAGGTTGTCGCCCGTCTGCTGCATGACCTCTCCCCCAGAGCCCATGGCCCTTTCATCGCCATCAACTGTGCGGCAATCCCGGAGAGCCTGATCGAGAGTGAATTGTTCGGTTTTCAGAAGGGAGCCTTCTCCGGTGCCCTGCAGCATCAGACGGGGCTGCTGGCCCAGGCCCATGGGGGAACCCTGTTTCTCGACGAGGTGGGAGACATGCCGCTACCCATGCAAGCCAAACTGCTGCGGGTGTTGGAAAGTCGCCACTATCGACCATTAGGGAGCGGTCTGGAAAAACATGCCGACTTTCGCCTGGTTGCTGCCACACACCAACCGCTGGCACAGCGGATCGACGAGCAGAGGTTTCGTGCCGATCTCTACCATCGCATGTGCCAGTTTCAGATCCACCTAGTTCCATTGCGGGAACGCAGTGAGGATATATCCCCGCTCTGCCACCACTTTCTCCAGTTGATCGCCAGGCAGCAGCAACGGCGTTGGGGAGCCCTGGAGCCGACGCTGCTCCATCAGCTGGAACACTACGCCTTCCCGGGCAATGTCCGGGAACTGCGGAATCTGCTGGAGGTCCTCTGTGCCCATACGGCCGAGGGCAACCCCCTCGGCCTCACGGCTCTGCCGGAGCATTGGCAACACAGGCTGGCAAACAGTGGCCCTGCGCAGGATGAGTTCCACCATATTCGTGATCTACGTCTGGCGTTACGACTTTTCGAGGCCGAGGTGATCGGCGCTCGATTGAATTTTTATCAGGGGCATCGAGGCCGGACGGCCGCCAGCCTCGGACTCCCCAAGCGCACACTGGATCACAAGTGCCAAAAATTGGAGATGCCCTGATGAAACTTCATCTGCGGAGCATTTGCTTATGGGTTTGTTCGATGGGCTGCCTGGCCTGCGAGCCGGCAAGCGAAGTGTGCCAGCAGCATCTCTCGCCGCTGTCACGACTAGCCTGTTACGACCGGGAGGCGGCTCGGCAGCCAACGGTCAGCTCCGTCACCCACCCCGCTCCCCAACTCACATCGTTTGCACTCAGCCACGATGCCGACACGATCACGCTGAGCCGCCAAAGCCAAGGGGCAACCCTGCAGATCCGCTGCCAGAATCGGATCACTCATTTGACCATTCATCTTTCCTCCCCATGGCCACTCACCCAGACAGCCCCGACCACGCTGATCGATGGGAAACCGCAGCCAGTCAGCTGGTTTTTGCGGCAACAACTGAGACTCCTGGAAGCCGGGCGAGGTCTGACCGCCATTGACCACCTCAAGCAGTGGCAAGATGCCGCGCTCCTGCAGCTGGCGGATGCCGAAGGCATCCGCTACACCATTCCGCTGCAGGGATTGGCTAGCGAGTTGCGGCCTCTGCGCCAGGCCTGTCACTGGTGATGCCGCCCATGCCAACCACTGTCATCCCCGCGGAACACCCTTGGTGTCAGCGGTTGCTGGCGCCGCTCTCTCCCGAAGAGATGCAAAGAGCCGACACCCTTTGGACCGATCCCCGCTGGGAGTATCTGGAGGAGCAAGCCAGGAAGTTGGGAACCCTGCAGCAATCCAGTGTCGATCGGGATCAGGTCTGCGAATTGGCGCTACAACTGCTGGAACATCGCAGCAAGGATCTGCGTCTACTCGCCCTCTTGATTCGCGCCCTGCTGCCCACCACTCAGGATGCAACCGCCCTGCTTGCCTGCCAACTCCTGAGAGTCTGGTGGCAATGTTTGGCCCCCGGCGGAGCACAAGACCAGCACCACCTGCGTCTGTTGCGCCAAACTCTCGAACGCCTGGTTCTTTGCTGTGAGCGGCTGCCGACCGTTTCAGATCAGACAAGGTGGCAGTTACTTTGTGCTGAGAGTGAACAACTACAGGCCTTGAATCACTTATCGCCCCCTGAACTGCAGCGACTCGCGCTACGACTCAGCACAGCCGTTCAACAGAGCGGCCCAAGCGTATCCTCACCGATGGCGAGCATCCCCGTCGCACCAAGCACAACCAGCGCGCCTCAATTAGCTCCAAATGGAGTAGATGAACAGCACCAACACCCGGCGGATCCGTCACCTCGCTCCTGGCGTCAGACCTTGCTCCTGACGGCCGCTCAGTTATGCCAGCAAGACCCAGCCAATCCGCTCGGCTATCGCTTGCGTCGGCATGCCATATGGAGTCATATCCGCGACTTGCCCGAACAGAGTGCGCCACAAAGAACCACGCTGTCCCCACCCGATCGGGATCGGATCGCTGACTATCGTGCGGCCCTGCGACTGGATGGTCATGCCGTGTGGCCACAGGTAGAACAGAGTACGACAGTGACTCCCTACTGGTTCGACGGCCATGCCCTGTCCGCACAGATAGCCAGCTTGCTAGGTTTTACCACAGTCGCGCTGGCGATTCGCCAAGAGCTCAACCAGCTTCTGCAGCGCTTGCCACAGCTGAGGAACTTCCACTTCGCCGATGGGACCCCCTTCCTGAGCGATGAGAGCGCCGCGTGGCTGGCGGGTGAAAACCAAACTCCGGAGAACCCAGCCCACGCTCAATCACCCGAGGAGGAATCGGTGATCGATCTGGCCCTGCTCGATGCCAGCCTCCGAACCGCACTCCCCCTCAAGGAGCGCTTCCAACTGCAATACCAGCTGGCGCGTCAACTGGAGCAGCAACAAAACATCGGCATTGCCGCCCTCTACTACGACACATTGCGCCAACAAGCCCGACAAATCAGCCTCTATGACTGGGAACCCGAGTTACTCAACCGGTTGAACCAGGCCTGTCTGCGCTGCCCGATGCCATGACCACCGAGGAGAGAAGAGACCCATGCCACGCTACTTCAGAGTGCTGCACTCACTGACCCGGCGACTACTGAATCGCCACGGAGAGGCTCAGTCCGCTCCGTCAGCAAACCGGACAACGACTAATTGCCCACAAAAAGAGCTGGCGTGGGTCGGCCCGTTGAGCAAAGCGCACCGCCAACCCTGGTATCTGTTGCTCAACCCGAACGGGGTAGCGATTCCAGCATTTTTGGAGCAAGCGTCGAGGGCTCAGCCCCACCACGCCGAGGAAGCCGATCGATCCTTTCATGCCTGGATCGCCGAACAGGCGCTCATCATCGAGCTCAGGGACAACAAGCGAGAAACTGCAACCACCTGGGAACTAAACGCCAATCGCAAAGCCGATGACGCCCCCCATGGGCACTGGCATAGCCTCTGTGAAAAATTGCGACTGTTCAGACCCAAGCATCCAGTGCATGGCATCCTCTTGCTGCTGGACCTCTCCTGGTTTGCGCACACCGACCCGACTGAACAACAACAATTAGCGAAGCAGGTATCAAGGACCCTGCGCGAAATCTCAGTCGAGTTACAGACTCACACCAGGCTTTATGTATGTGCGACGCACCTGGAAAGCATTGCGGGGTATCACGCATGGCATCGGCTACTGGGAGCACATGGAGCGGAAACCCTGCTAGGAACCCATTTCAGTCAACGGACGCCCTCCGAATGGCAGCAAGAACTTTCAGAGTTCTGGCAACAATGGTATCGGCAACTCGATAGGGATAAGCCTCAGTTACTGATGCAGGCCGCCAACCTGGAAATGCGGGAAGGCTTATTTGAGTTTCAGCAGCAGATCCGGCAACTCTGGAGCATCACGTCACAGTGGCTTGCAAGCATCATCCCGCTCACCCAGCCCATAGAGATGCGAGGATTCTTCCTCGGCAGCCATGGTGTTTATTCCGCCCAGGCCTCGGATCCGCAACAAACGCTGAACCAGCACTATCAGCTACTCGGTGAAGAAGGCGCTCTGGCACCTGAAACCCCAGCGGCTGTTTGCCTAAACGGGCTATTCGAGGAGGCATTAATACCTGAACTGACAAGCACTCCGATAGCAGCAGGCTACCGGCGACAACACCAGCGCCAGCGACAAAGCGCACTTCTGGCCATGGGACTCTGTGGCATAGCCCTCGTGGCAGGGTGGTACCACTATTTTCATCTCAACCGCCAAACCGGCGAACAACTACTCAGCCAACTCGCCAGCCCAAGTCGCTTCCTACCCGTAGTCCAACCCGCCGAACGGGCACTGGGTCTTGATCAGCTGGCACTCTGGGAGCAGCCACCCAAGGATCAACTGAGATCAAAACCTGGGAGGGCATTACCCGATTGGCTGGCCGACATGGGATTGTATCAAGGGCGAACACTCCAGCAGGCACTGGATAACAACTACCTGGACCGCCTATATCAAACCCTGCTTCCCGGCGTGATGCGAGCTTTGCACGATCGGCTACTCGAAACCCAGGCTGGGAGCTATGAGCAAATGACGCTACTGACTGTCATGCGCATTCTAGACGATCCGCAGAATCACCATCCTGAGTGGGCGCTGGCCTATATCGACCAGCATCTCGACGAGTTGCTAAACGAGGCAGGAGAGCCAGCCATCGGCGAAGAAACGCGCAAGAGAGTACACCAACATTTGGCGTACGCCTTAAACCACACCAACTGGTACCAAGCGAGGCAAAATGGAGACCAAGAGGCCATCCATCGCTATGCGCCATACGCAGCCGGGATCCTGACAGCCCAGAGCGAATCACGACAAACCCCCATGGCCCAACGCCTCTACCAAGGAATCAGAGATCAGGCCAGCGCTGTGCTGACGACCCCACTCCCATTGGTCAATGATCCTTCCGAACCCTTTACCAAGCTGCTGTCAGCCGCAGACGAAGAGACGAAACAAATACCTGAGTGGTTCACCAGTCACGGTCTTCATTACCTATCGGTCCATGAGTCAGAGTTGCAGCAACAAGCCACGTTTGACTATTGGGTACTCGGCATATCAGACGAGGCAGCTACCGAGGAAAGCCAAGGATTATCGAACAAAGTTAACCAGATATATCAACACGATGCGGCTGAATACTGGAAACGCACATTTGACAATCTGAGCTGGAGTTCGGCATCCAGCGCAGAACAATTATTGATGCAGCTAGCCCTGCTCAATGACCAGTCCCAGCCGTTGGCGCACTGGCTTAACAAGCTCCAATCCCACTGGCCGGACGCCAGAATTGCACAGGCTGCATACCCGAGTAATCCGGACCAGCCACTCAGGTTCGATATGCCAAGTACACATTCTGGCGAAGAGCCATACCCTTGGTATCCACTGGTACGATTTGCCGGTTCTGACTCCGAAACCAGCAATACAATCGGTACACTACAGAGAGAACTCGGCGAGCTGGAGAGCTACCTTAGACCACTGCTTACTGCCGAGGATCAGGGCGTCTCCGCATGGCAAGCACTGAAAAATCACACAAGCCGTGACCCAATAACCCAGCTCCGTCTACACGCACAAACACTACCGGCGCCACTCAATCATTGGATACAAGCGCTCGCAGATAATGCAAACGGCCAGGTCCTGCAACGAGGATTGCAAGTGGTGAATAGGCGGTGGCAACAGGAGGTTGTAGCTGACTATGATCGACGGATTGCCAATCGATATCCGTTCAGCCCACTAGACCGCCAAGATGTAA
>RRZT012106363.1_pt1 | contig 11174 bp, 8 predicted proteins | sample 2165551 | NCBI WGS metagenome assembly RRZT01 (sample SAMN10456910, study PRJNA506462) | wastewater metagenome | biome: wastewater; feature: sludge; material: wastewater sludge; isolation source: wastewater sludge with Escherichia coli K12::gfp cells carrying plasmid... | place: USA: Moscow, Idaho ...
GGCGCTTTGCTGGCCGGTGCCAGCTTTGCCAATGCACTGGCCTTTGCGCTCAACAAACCGGTGATTCCGGTGCACCACCTCGAGGGCCATTTGCTCTCGCCGCTATTGGGCGACGACATTCCCGAATTTCCGTTTGTGGCACTATTGGTGTCCGGCGGGCACAGCCAATTTATGGCCGTGCGCGGCGTGGGCGACTACACCTTGCTGGGCGAAAGCGTGGACGACGCCGCCGGCGAAGCCTTCGACAAAACCGCCAAACTGCTCGGCCTGCCTTATCCGGGCGGTGCCAAATTGTCTGAATTGGCCAAACTGGGGCGCGCCGGTGCGTTTGAACTGCCGCGGCCGATGTTGCACTCGGGCGATTTGAATATGAGCTTTTCCGGCCTCAAAACCGCCGTGCTCACCGCCGTCAACAAAGCCCGTGCCGGCGATAGCGGCGCCCCCTTAAGCGAGCAAACCCGCAACGACATCTGCCGCGCCTTTCAAGACGCCGTAGTCGATGTGTTGGCCGCCAAAGCCCAACAAGCCTTGCGCCAAACCGGCTTTAAGCGCTTGGTGGTGGCCGGCGGCGTGGGTGCCAATTGGCAGCTGCGCCAGCGCTTGGGCAGCCTGAAAAATGTACACACCTATTTCCCGCCCTTAAGCCTGTGCACCGACAACGGCGCCATGATTGCCTTTGCCGGTGCCCTGCACTTGCAAGCGGCGCAGCCTGCGGGCGGCTTTGATGTAAAACCGCGCTGGCCTTTAAGCGACATTGTGCAAGCCTAAAATACTTTCAGGCAGCCTGAATAACCCCTTCCCCACCCAAAGCCCATGATCGAACTGAAAAACCTCACCCTGCAACGCGGCAGCAAAGTGCTGCTCGACAAAGCCGCGCTCACCATCAACCCCGGCGCACGCGTGGGGCTGATTGGCAAAAACGGCACCGGCAAATCCAGCCTGTTTGCGCTGATTAAAGGCGAAATCAGCCACGATGCAGGCGATGTTTTAGTACCCAAACACTGGCGCTTGGCCAGCGTGGCACAAGAAACCCCCGCGCTGGACATCAGTGCCGTGGACTATGTATTGCAGGGCGATGCCGAATTACAGGCTTTTCAGGCAGCCTTGGCGCAAGCGGAAGCCGCAGGCGACGGCATGTTGCAAGCCGAATATCATGCGCGGCTGGATGAAATCGACGCCTACAGCGCCCCCGCCCGCGCCGCCAAGCTTTTGGGCGGCTTAGGCTTTGCGCAAGCCGAACACAGCCAGCCCGTACGCGCCTTTTCCGGCGGCTGGCGGATGCGCCTCAATCTGGCGCAAGCCTTGATGTGCCGTGCCGACTTGCTGTTGCTGGACGAGCCCACCAACCATCTGGATTTGGAAACTGTGCTGTGGCTGGAAAACCACCTCGCCGCCAGCAGCACCACCCAAATCATCATCTCCCACGATGCCGACTTCCTCAACGCCGCCACCACCCACACCGCCGAATTAAGCGCCCAAAAGCTCACCCTTTATGGCGGCAATTACGATTTCTTCCAGCAAGAGCGCGCCCAGCGGCTGGCACAACAGCAAGCGGCCTACACCAAGCAACAGCAGCACATCGCCCACCTGCAATCGTTTATCGACCGCTTCAAAGCCAAGGCCACCAAAGCCGTGCAGGCGCAAAGCCGCATGAAAGCACTGGCCAAGCTCGAACGCATCGCTCCGGCGCATCTGGACAGCGAATTCACCTTCGAATTTGCCCAGCCGCCGCACCTGCCCAATCCCCTGCTCAAACTGGATGCGGTGGATTTGGGCTACGGCCACGGCAACGTGGTGCAGCAAGCGTCGCTCTCCATCGAATCCGGCGCCCGCTACGGCCTGTTGGGCGTTAACGGCAGCGGCAAATCCACCCTGATTAAAGCCATTTCAGGCAGCCTCAAGCCCCAAGCCGGGCAGATTATCCGCGCCGAAAAGCTCAATATCGGCTATTTCGCCCAACACCAACTCGATACCCTGCGCCCTGACCAATCCCCCGTTTGGCACATCCAACAGCTCAGCCCCGACGTGCGCGAGCAGGAAATCCGCAATTTCTTGGGCGGCTTTCACTTTATCGGCGACATGGCGCTGCAAGCCACCGCCCCATTTTCCGGCGGTGAAAAAGCACGGCTGGCACTGGCCATGATAGTGTGGCAAAAACCCAACCTGCTGTTGCTGGACGAGCCCACCAACCACCTCGACCTCGACATGCGCCACGCCCTCACCTTGGCACTGCAAGGCTTTGCCGGTGCGCTGCTGGTGGTGTCGCACGACCGCAGCCTGCTGGAAGCCACCACCGACGCCTTTTTGCTTATCGACCAAGGCCGCCTCAGCAGCTTTGACGGCGACTTAAACGACTACCGCCAATGGCGGCTGGCACAAGAACAAGCCGCCGTTGCCCCCGCGGCTTCCGGCGGCGGCCAAAATCGCAAAGACCAAAAACGCCAAGAAGCACAAATGCGCCAAGAGCGCACCCGCTTGGCCAAACCGCTGCTGCAAAAAATCGAACGTGCCGAAAAAGACATGGCTGCTTGGCAAGCCGAGCAAGCAGCCTGCGAAGCCTTTCTGGCCGGTGAAAACGCCTATTTGCCCGAAAACAAAGCCCAATTGCAACAATATCTTAACAAGCTGGCCGAAATTAAAGTAAAATTAGGTGAAACCGAAGAACTGTGGCTGAGCTGGCAAGATGCCTTAGAAGACATCGACCGCCAAATCCAAGCTCATACCAAACCTACAAAATAACCTAACTGCGTTGACTCGCCTTGTCGTACTACTTGTACTGTCTGCGGCTCCCCGCCTTGTTATCTTATTTTGTAGATTTGGTATCCATTTGCCACCTGAACCCACACGGTAAACCACCATGAAGCCCATACGCACCGTTTTGTTTGGCACCCTCGCCTTCGCCGCCCTGCCCGCCGTTCAAGCCAAGGTCTACACCTGCATTGTGAATGGCGAAGTGGTGTACACCGCCAGCCCCAAAGGCAATTGCCAACAAGCCCAGCTGCAACCCATCGGCTCCTACAGCAACAACAATGCCGCCTACCGCAACGCCACCCCCAAAGCCACTGCACCTGCACGCACGCCCAGCGTTAGCTCGCGCCCGCGCAGCAATACCGCCGCTGCACCCGCTGCTGCCGCCAATACCGCTGCCGCCACCCCCAAAGGCGGCGACAGCACCCGCCGCAACATCTTGGAACAAGAGCTGGCCAATGAACGCAACGCCCTGAGCGCGGCACAAAAAGCCCTCACCGACGGCCGTGCCATGAAAGCTGCCGACAAAAACCAATACGCCCAATACCAAGAACGCGTGCGCCAACTGGAAAGCGCCGTGCTCGACCGCCAACAAAACGTGCAGGCTCTGCAACGCGAATTGAGCCGCATGTAAACCTATGCCCGCAAATCAAAAGGCTGCCTGATACCAATTCTAAAAAATAACCTAACTGCGTTGACTCGCCTTAGCGCAAAGCGAACGATTTTGTAAGGTGCTAAAGCACCAACAAACTCTGTTCCGTACTAGCTGTACTGTCTGCGGCTCGCCGCCTTGTTATCTTATTTTTTAGAATTGGTATGAAACCTTTCAGGCAGCCTTTTCAAATTCAAACCTGCCACCACAAAATCAACGCAGCGGCTATTTTTTCAGCCAAGCCCGTTTAAACATTATCCAGCCGTCTTTAAAGCCCAATTTGGGGCGGGCGTTGAAAACATCGTATTTGGCTTCTTCGAGCTTTTGGATAATGCGCTGGCCGCCCAAGATAATCAGCCGCAGTTCAAAGCCACTGCGCCCTTTTAGGGTTTTGCCCAATGGCGAGCCGGCTTTAAGCATTTTGTGGGCGCGCTCGCATTGCTGCGCCATAAGCCGCTGAAAGGCAAAATCCACCTGTCCGGCGGCAATCTGCGCTTCGCTCACGCCGAATTTGGCCATATCGTCTTGCGGCAGATACACGCGCCCCTTTTGCCAATCGGCTGCCACATCTTGGCAGAAATTAATCAGCTGCAAGGCGGTGCAGATGCCGTCGCTTTGCGCCAGGCTTTTGCTGTCGGTTTCGCCAAACAGGTGCAACATCAACCGCCCCACGGGGTTGGCGCTGCGGCGGCAGTAATCCACCAGCTCACCGAAGTTTTGATAACGGATGATGCTCACGTCTTGTTTGAATGCCGAGAGCAAGTCGTAAAAAGGCTGCAAGGGCAGTTCAAACGGGCGCACGGCCTCGCGTTGCAGGCGCTGCATCAGGGCGGTTTGCGGGGTTTCGCCACGGCTGATGGTGTTCAGCTCCGCTTCCAGCTCGGCCAGTTGGCGCAGGCGGGTGGCGGCATCGGCGTGGCCTTCGTCGGCAATATCATCGGCGCTGCGGGCAAAGGCGTAGATGGCGTGTACGGGTTTGCGCAAGCGGCGCGGCAGTATCAACGAGCCGACGGGAAAGTTTTCGTAATGGCCTACAGACATGATATTGGCTTTCTGTGGATGGGGTGATGAGGTGGATTACAACAAGGGGCTGAACAGGCGCACAGTGTTTTCCACCAGCGGCCACCAGCGGGCGCGGGCTTGCCAAGCGCTGATGCTGATGTAATGGCTGTCGTGCAGATAAGCCAGCTGGTGGGCGGCAATAGCGGCGGTGAGGTCGCGGTCGTAAATGGCTAGGCTGATTTCCAGATTAAGGAAAAAGCTGCGCATATCCATGTTGACGGTGCCAAACAGGGCGTAGTCTTCGTCTACGGTGAGGGTTTTGGCATGCAAAAGGCCGCCTTCGTAGAGGGCGATTTTCACGCCCGCATCCAAGAGCAGGCGGTAGTAGGCGCGTGAAGCATAGCGCACCAGCAGCGAATCCACTTTGGCGGGCAAAATCAGGGTAACGTCTACGCCGCGGCGGGCGGCGGTGGTGAGCGCCATCAGCAATGTTTCATCGGGCACAAAATACGGGGTGGTAATCAGCAAACGGCGCTCGGCGGCGTGAATGGCGCACACGATGGTATCGTAAATCACACGTTCACTTTGATTGGGTGCTGACGGTATCACCTGCGCCACCACATTACCGCCGCCGTTTTGCGTGGGCAACAAGGCGGGAATTTGCTCGGCAAAACCGCTCAGATAGGATTGCACTTCGCTTAAGTGGCGCTCGCCCTCCACCGCCACATCGGCATAGAACACCGCTGCCATTTCCAGTACCAAGGGGCCGGTGCAGCGCATCATCACGTCTACCCACTCGCCCACGCCGGCATTTTTCTTGAAGTATTGCGGGTCGGCCAGATTGAAGCTGCCGGTATAGCCGATTTTTTTGTCCACAATCAGGATTTTGCGGTGGTTACGCAAGTCGGTGCGGGTAAACAGAGTGCGCCACGGCCCCACCGGCAGCGCTTGCTGCACTTTCACCCCGGCTCGGCGCAGGCGGCGCGGCCAGCTGCTGCGGAAAAAGCTTTGGCTGCCCACGGCATCCGCCAAGATAATGCAGTTCACTTGGCGCTGCGCCGCCGCTTCCACCGCTTCAAGCAAGGTGTTGATGCGCCCTTGCGGGTCGATAATGTAAAACGCCAGAATGCAGGAATTACCGGCTTGGTTGATGTCGTACAGCATGGCATCCAAGATGCTGTCGGTGGTGTGCAATAAAGACAAAGCGTTGTTTTTGGTGGCGTGCAGCCCGGTAACATTGCTGGCCAAATGGCTGATGCCGCGATAATGCGGCGCCACATCGTTGCGCACGGCCAAGTGGATGTCGTTCAGGTAGCGTTCGCTTACTTCGGTGTAAAAGCGGTTCATTTCCGCCGTGCGCTTGGCCCGCGCCGCACCGAGCCGAGGCTCGCCCACCAGCAGATACAGCGCCACGCCGATAAAGGGAAACACAAACAGCAATATCAGCCAAGCCAGAGCGTTGCCGATATTGCGCTGTTTGTAGAGCACCCGCAGTGCACACACCACCACGGCGGTGCTGTGCAGATAAAGTAAAACTTGTGCCCAGGGGATGTCGATGTTCATGGTTGACTTGGATTCATAAACTGAAACTGATACCAATTCTAAAAAAATAACCTCACTGCGTTGGTTTGCCTTAGCGCCAAGCGAGCGGCTTTGTAAGGCGCTAAAATGCCAACAAACGCTGTTCCGTACTGACTATACTGTCTGCGGCTTCGCGCCTTGTTATCTTATTTTTAGAATGGTATGAAATAACGCCATGGCGTACAAAATGAAGCACCTGCGCAGGCAGATGCGACAACAGTGCTCATCCCAAGATTTCAGGCAGCCTGTAATAAGCAGAGCATCATTGGGCGAGCGGCGGTTTAGGCTTTTCGGATTGCTCGGGTTATCAATCCAAACGCTCAACAATCAGGTCAATCGATTCCCTATTCCAAATGCGTGTACCGTATGCGGTGATTTTACGTTGCTGACGTGCCGCTTGCATGGCTTTGGCTGCGAGTTCTGGTGTTGCAAAGCCGGCGATATAGATGGTGTCACAATTCGCGCGTTCTCCACAGTCATCCACGCCCTGCACGCCATTAAGCTGTAAACCGCGATAGGCCTCATCCGGTGTGCGCTGGTTAAATGTCAGCGTTCCGCTGATGGTGTGCGCCGCTAGCTCGCCGAGCGCTGGATCGCGCACGTAATACGCTAAACATTGCTGGGTATCGGCTTTTGTCCACGCACGGCCTTCGCCGTGATAGCACTGTCCAGCCATGGCATCATGGCTTGCGAGCACACCAATCTGTTCAGGCGGGGATGGCGCCATATCCCACACCTGCAACTGCCCTTCAACAGGCAGTGCGATGCCGATACGTTGCTGTGCTGTAGCCAATAAAGGCAACAACGCTATGATTGCCAAAAGTAGTTGTTGTTTCTTATTCATTTTCATTATTGCGTGGTTATTAGCACATTTGCATATGGAAGCCATGGCCTAGTATCAACATTCAAATACGGCCAATACGGTTTATATTGCCTTGCTTTATAACGCGCCAGCGCGCTGCATCGCCTCTTGTAATGACAATAAGAAGGCTGCCTGAAACCGATTCAGGCAGCCTTTAACCCTATTTAAGCACCGTGATACGGGCACGACAGGCGGTGGACGGCGTTTACCAATACTTTGGCGTGTTCGGGGTCAGCATGTTGATTGATGCCGTGGCCGAGGTTGAATACATGGCCGCTGCCGTGGCCGTAGGCGGCCAGAATGCGTGCCACTTCGGCTTCGATGGCATCGGGGCTGCCGAACAGCGCCATCGGGTCGAAGTTGCCTTGCAGGGCCACTTTGTCGCCCACGCGCGTGCGCGCTTGGCCGATATTGCAGCTCCAGTCCAGCCCCAAGGCATCGGCGCCGATGTCGGCCATGGCTTCCAGCCACAAGCCGCCGCCTTTGGTAAACACAATCACCGGCACGCGGCGGCCTTCGGCTTCGCGTTTTAATCCGCTGATGATTTGGCGCATATAGCTAAGGCTGAATTCATTAAATGCGGCATCGCTGAGCACGCCGCCCCAGGTGTCGAAAATCTGTACGGCTTGCGCACCGGCATCGATTTGCGCATTCAGGTAAGCGGTGACTGCTTGGGCGTTGATGTCCAAAATGCGGTGCAATAAGTCGGGGCGGCTGTACATCATGGCTTTGATGTGGCGGAATTCTTTGCTGCTGCCGCCTTCCACCATATAACAGGCCAAGGTAAACGGGCTGCCTGAAAAGCCAATCAAGGGCACGCGCCCATCCAGCGCTTGGCGGATGCTGGCCACGGCATCGAATACATAGCGCAGCTTGGCCATATCCGGCACCGCCAGCGCTTTGATGGCGGCTTCATCGCGCAGCACGCGCTCGAATTTGGGGCCTTCGCCCTCGGCAAAATACAGCCCTAAACCCATGGCATCAGGCACGGTGAGGATGTCGGAAAACAGAATCGCCGCATCCAAAGCAAAGCGCTCCAAGGGCTGAATGGTGACTTCGGTGGCCAGTTCGGTGTTTTTGCACAGGTCTAAAAAACTGCCTGCCTCGGCGCGGGTGGCTTTGTATTCGGGCAGATAGCGTCCGGCTTGGCGCATCATCCACACCGGCGTGTAGTCGGTGGGTTGTTTGAGCAGGGCGCGTAGGAAGGTGTCGTTTTGCAGGGGTTTCATTGGAATTCCGTGGAAATTGAATGGCAAACAGATTTTCAGGCTGCCTGAAAAAAACCATGCCAACCGCGCTCATTCAAGGCGGGCGGCCGGCATGGTATAGAGGATTAAATATCGTCGTCGCTGCTGATGGCGGCCAACACATGGGCGCGTTGGCGCTCGGCTTCGGCGCTTTGTCCGGCTTCGTCGAGCACCCGCGCCAGTACCAGCCGTGCCTGCGGGGTGTCTTCCACGCCGATGCTGGCTTCCAGATAGCCTTGGGCTTTGCCCCACAGCTGCTTGTCAAACGCCATTTGCCCCAAATGCAGCAACAATTGCGCATCTTGCGGGCGCGCTTTCAGCCATTCTTCCGCCCAATCCATCGCTTTTTGCTGTTCTTTGTCGCTCAGATACTGGCTGCTGTGAATCAGCACCGGCAACAGTGCGGTGTCGTGGTTTTTGGGGTATTGCTGCTTCACCCATTTCACTGCCTGCGGATACAGGCCCAAACGGGCGTATTTTTCGGCAATGGCGGCGCTGAGTGCGCCTTCGCGCATATCCGCAGGAATGCGTTTCAGGCAGGCTTTCAGGGCGTGGGCGTCGCCGGCCTGATTCAGCAGCTCGCGATAAGCCCATTGGCTGTATTGCGCGGCTTCGGTGTCGTTGAGCGCACCGGCTTTTTGCAGCTTGGCGGTTTTATCCAACACGATAAGCGCGTTGTTTTGATCGAAGGCATAACGCAGTTGCAGCTTCACCAAACGCGTGAGCGTGGGGTTGATGGCGGCAGCGGCAGCCAATGCCTGCTCGGCAGCGGGGTAATCACGCCGTGCCAGTGCCGATTCGGCCAACAGCAAATGGCGCGACAATTGTTTTTTCTCCGGCAAGGCGGCGATGTCGTGCAGGTATTGGTCGCGCCGGGGCAAGTTGTCCATTTGGTCGGCGCTGTGAGCGGCCAGCATCAAGGCCAAGGCTTTATTGTGGCCGCCTTGTTTGTTGTCCAGCACTTTGGCAGCTTCTTGCTCGGCTGCCTGAAAGCGGCCTTCAAAATAAGCCAGCCCGGCGCGATTGAGTGCCTGTGCCGACTTGCGCTCTTGCCGGGTTTCACCGTAGTGGCGCATACGCCCAGGCAGGTGCAAAGTGCCCAACACCAGCCGCAACAGCAAATACAGTGCCACCACCGTGAGCAACAACAGGCCGATAAACAAATGCAGGTTCACCCGCACCAGTGTTTGCTCTACCACGATATACACATTGCCGTTATAGAGCGTAGCGCCGATGGCCAAGCCCACGGCCACGGCAAACAGCACGATAATCCAAATCAGGCCTCTCATAATGTGCGGCCTCCTGCTTGCGGTGCGGAAGCGGTCGCCGGATTGGCAGGCTGGCTCTCAGGTGCGCTGGCTGCGGCCGGTGCGGCCGGGCTGCTGGCGGCAACGGCGGGCGCGGAAGCGCTCAAGTTAGGTAATGCGGAAGCGGCATCGGCACGCGCTTGCTGCTGGTATTGGCGCACAGCCGCCAAGCTCGCGGCCAAGACATTGGCGTCTTGCCCGCCCTGCACTTCCAAGCCTTTCAATTGTGCCAATTCTTTCAGCCATGATTGGGTGGCGGCAGACGTGCCGTCGAAATACTGCTTCACCGCCGCTTCGGCGCTGTTTAAATCGCTCATATACACTTCGCCGCTGCGCTGCATTAAGGCCAGGCGGGCGTCCATCATTTTTAAGCGCAGGTTTTCACGCACAAAATACACTTGCTCCGGCGACATCAACATGCTGTCGTTGCTGTTGAGACGGCGCACTTCCACCATGCCTTGCAAGCTTTGCACGCTGTTTTGCCATGCCCGCTGCCACCACGGCGCATCGGCGCTCACCGGCGGCAAAGGCTGGGCAGCGCCCGGTTGCAGCGCCGCATCGGCCGCCAAAGGCAAGCTGGCCACGGCGGTTTCCAGCCGGTTCAGGCGCAAAGAAGCGCTGGGCACATCCAAATAAGGTTTGCTTTTCAGGGCGGCCAAATCTTGGCTGATGGCCTGCTTGATCGGCACCAGCTGCGGCTGGTCAAAGCGGGTGAGGCGGCTTTCCAAATTTTCCAGCACGCCCACGGCCACCGGCACATTGCCGGAAATCAGCAATTGCTGTGCCGCCAGATTGAGGCTGGCTTCGGTTTCGTCTACCAGCCAATCGGCACGGCTTTTCACCAATTCCTGATAAGCACGGCTGCTGGCCGCCAGCTGGGTATCAAAGGTTTTGCCTTGTGCTTGCAAGGCATCTACCTGTTCGGCCAGCGTTTTGAGCTGGACAACATTGTTTTCCAGCAGCACGGCGTTTTTGCTCTGCCCCACTCCGGCTTCGTTGATTTTTTGATCAAGGCTCAGCTCTTGGGTTTTGAGCACATTTTGGCCTTGCACAAACAAAAAGCCGCTGGCACCCAAGGCCAGCAACGACAACACCAAGGCGCCCAGCGCCACACCTTTGCCGGAAGACTGTTTGATAATCACCGGTGCCACCGGTGCGGCAGCGGCTACGGCAGGTTTGGATTCGGGCATGGTGGCTCCTGTGGGGGGCACGGCCGCGCTGGCGGCCGGTTGCGGGTGGGATTCGGCGGCAGCGGCCGGTGCGGCGTTTGCTTGGTCGGCGTTTGCTTGGTCGGCCTTTATTGGCTTGGCCGCTGCCGGTTCGGTTGGCGCGGTGGCGGTGCCATCGGCGGCCACGGCAATCACCCCCATTGATTCGGCTGGCGAATCGGTGTTGTCGGGGGTGTTGGCTGCCGTATCGGGTTTGTCAGTCATGGGGTGATTCTCCCTTGCGGCAGGCGGGCAAGAGCTGCGCCAGCGTGCCGGTTTGAATGCGGTTGACACCATAATCACGCAAAGCATCGGCAATGCGCTGATGATGGGTAAAGTATAGCAAGTTTTTCAGATTTTGCGCCAACTCGGGCGGCGCTTGGACAAACAGCGCTTGCGCCAGCGCGGCGGAAGCCACATACAGCGCTTGCGGCCGGCTGTGTACAAACAACCCCCAATCCAAGGCTTGAGGCTGCCTGAAATACACTTCGGCCACCGTTACTTTAAAGCCTTGTTGGCGCAACGCCTGCGCCAGAAAATCACGGCCGCCGTGGCCGCGGATAATCA
>RRZT011576825.1_pt1 | contig 11172 bp, 10 predicted proteins | sample 2165551 | NCBI WGS metagenome assembly RRZT01 (sample SAMN10456910, study PRJNA506462) | wastewater metagenome | biome: wastewater; feature: sludge; material: wastewater sludge; isolation source: wastewater sludge with Escherichia coli K12::gfp cells carrying plasmid... | place: USA: Moscow, Idaho...
CCTTCTTTCTTGGTTAAAGCTGGTGATGTTGTTGCTGTGCGTGAAAAGTCCAAGAAGCAAGCCCGTATCGTTGAAGCCTTGGAACTGGCTGCTCAAGTTGGTTTCCCTGCTTGGGTTGAAGTGAGCAAGGACAAAGTTGAAGGCATCTTCAAGCAAGTGCCTGATCGCGATCAGTATGGTGCAGATATCAACGAATCTCTGATCGTTGAGTTGTACTCGCGCTAATTACCGCTTTGCGGTTTTCAAAGTCAACCATCCCGTTCCCATACCGCGAGGCATCGCGGTATGGGCGCTTCGCCAGCCTTACCGGTGTAACGAGCCGAGGGTATTGAGAGGAAGTTTTGCATGCAAACAAATCTGCTGAAGCCCAAGACCATTCACGTTGAGCAATTGGGTGCCAACCGTGCCAAAGTTACGATGGAGCCGTTTGAGCGTGGCTACGGACACACTCTGGGCAATGCCCTGCGCCGGGTGCTGCTGTCGTCTATGGTTGGCTATGCAGCAACGGAAGTGACGATTGCTGGTGTTTTGCACGAGTACTCGTCGATCGACGGCGTGCAAGAAGATGTCGTGAACATCCTTCTGAACCTCAAGGGCGTAGTGTTCAAATTGCACAATCGTGAGGAAGTAACACTGAGTCTACGCAAGGATAGCGAAGGCGTGGTGACTGCTCGCGATATTCAAACCCCTCACGACGTAGAGATTATCAACCCAGATCACGTGATTGCCACGCTGTCCCAAGGCGGTAAGTTGGACATGCAGATCAAGGTTGAAACTGGCCGTGGTTATGTGCCAGGTAGCATGCGTCGCTTTGCAGACGAGTCAAGCAAGTCGATTGGTCGTATCGTTCTGGATGCGTCTTTTTCGCCGGTGCGTCGTGTGAGCTACACCGTCGAGAGCGCACGTGTGGAACAGCGTACCGATCTGGATAAGCTGGTTCTGGAAATTGAGACCAATGGCGCGATTGCTGCTGAGGATGCAGTGCGCGCATCGGCCAAAATTCTGGTTGAGCAGTTGGCAGTTTTTGCACAACTGGACGGTGATTTTGCTGATGGCGGCATCTTGCAGTCTGGTGGTAGCCGTGCAAGTGCTCAGACATTTGATCCGATCTTGCTGCGCCCTGTTGATGAGCTGGAACTGACCGTTCGCTCGGCAAACTGCTTGAAGGCAGAAAACATTTACTACATCGGTGATCTGATTCAGCGCACCGAGAACGAGCTGCTTAAGACCCCTAATCTGGGTCGTAAGTCGCTCAATGAAATCAAGGAAGTTCTGGCTTCCCGTGGTCTGCCTCTGGGCATGAAGCTCGAGAACTGGCCCCCAGCTGGTATGGAAAAGCGTTAATTCGCGCTAGGCTAGAATCTAGGGCTCTTTACCTAAAGAAGGTAAAGAGCCTTCATTTTTACTAAGTGCACCGAGCGGTACCTGATACGGCCACTCGCTCAAACTATCTGAAAAGGAAAGCACCATGCGTCACGGTAACGGCCTGCGTAAACTGAATCGCACTTCTGCACACCGCAAAGCGATGCTGCAAAACATGATGAACTCGTTGATCGAACACGAGGCCATCAAGACAACTCTGCCTAAGGCTAAAGAACTGCGCCGCGTGATCGAGCCCATGATTACGCTGGCCAAAGTGGACACAGTGGCAAACCGCCGCTTGGCATTTGACCGTCTGCGCGATCGCGACAGCGTGACCAAGCTGTTCAACGTGCTGGGTCCCCGCAATGCACAACGCCCCGGTGGCTACCCCCGTATCCTGAAGATGGGCTTCCGCGTTGGCGACAATGCTCCCATGGCTTATGTAGAGCTGGTTGAGCGCGCTGAAGAAGTTGCTGAACAAGCAGCTGAATAATCAGGTACAATAGATCCCTTATCGCGAGGTGGAGCAGCTTGGTAGCTCGTTGGGCTCATAACCCAAAGGTCGGTGGTTCAAATCCATCCCTCGCAACCAAATAAAAAAGGCTACGACGTTGTCGTAGCCTTTTTGCTTTGTACTGTTCGGTAGTGCTGAACTGTAAAGGCTGATCTATGCGAACACTGGCCCGCAGTGAGACGATCGAAGTGTTTGCCCCTGGCTGCGCAGTAAAAAAAGCGCACTAATGCCTTGTTGCATCGCCAATTTTTTCCCCTCTGCTGCGCCGAGCACCATCAGTGCCGTGGCCCACGCGTCGGCTTCTGCACAGCTGGCTGTAACCACAGTGACCGATGCTGGGGATTCTCTCAAGGGTGCTCCTCTGCGTGGATCCATGGTGTGAGCTAGGCAGTGCTCTCCCATATCAACCCAGTGTAGGTAGTCGCCCGAGGTGGCTACGGCAGCACTTTCTAGTGACAGGATAGCGTGTGCGGAGCGGCAATCAGGGTCGGGAGCTTCGATGGCAATAGTCCACGGTTCATTGTCAGGACGTAGGCCTAAAGCGCGCATCTCGCCATCGATACCCACCAGCGCTGCCTGGATGCCGTGTGCCTTCAGTGTCTCGGCCAGCCGATCTACGCCATAGCCTTTGGCAATCCCATTCAAGTCCAGGGTGATCGGGCCTATTTTTCGGACTTGTTGCCCCGATATTTCCAACAACTCGTATGCAGGACGGCGCTGCGTCTGCATAGCTTGCCGAATGCGCTGTGCATCGGGCGCTTGCTGGCCAAAACCCCAGGCCTGAGTGGCATCGCCCATGCCGATATCGAATGCGCCTTGGGTGGTTCGGCCTACCTCCAGACCCAAGGCCAGTACATGCAGTAACTCTGCAGATACAGGACACCATATGCCGACAGGGACTTGGTTGAGGCGCATCAGCTCGCTGTCGTCTCGCCAAGTGGACATTTGCGCATCCACTTGATCCACCGTGGCTTGTAGGGCCATCTGCAGCGCTTCTTTGTGTAACCCAGGTGCCGCATAAAAAACAGCGGTCCAGCGTGACCCCATGGTGGGGCCATGCATGGTGTGACGCACAGCGTCAGTAAATGTCTTCGACATAGCGGTGCTCGGCTTGCAATGTGTGGAGGGTTTGTCCCGTAGGTGTCAGCATCTCGGTCAGCGCATCCCTGACGCCCTGCGCCATGGCCCGACCACCGCACACCATGACGATGGCCCCCTGGTGCAGAGCCTCTAACACCTGGGGAGAAGCCTGGCGCAGCGCATCCTGTACATACTGCGGCGATGTGCTGCGTGAGACGGCAATCGTTTGGCTACTCAACCGACCTGCAGCTTGCCACTCTGTCAGCTCTTGCTGGTAGAGAAAATCGCTGTCAATGCGTCGCAGGCCAAAAAACAGGTGGATAGGGCGATGGCCAGCGTTGGCACGGATGAACCCCACCAAAGGGCCAATCCCTGTACCGGCACCGATCAGAACCAGTGGTGCTCTTCCCTGTGGAACATGAAAGGCCGGGTGGTGCCTGAGAAACCCCTGCACGGTTTGTCCAAGTGTCAGCTGTGTCAGCTGACCAGACGCCAAACCGCCTAGGTGCCGACGCACCACAATTTCAATAAAACCATCCTGGCTGCCAGACGCCAGGGAGTACATGCGCGGCACATCCGATCCTGCAGGCAGGATGCCCAACAGATCACCAGGTTCAAACGGTGCGAAACCTGTGCCACGCAAGCGCTGCCACACCGAACGACTGGGCCAGGCAAAACGCAGGATAGATACAGGCACCTGCACGTCGGCACCGTAATCGCGGCGCTCGACCAGGGTCAGTGTCTGCGTCGCAGGACGAACCGGTTGATGGGCCAGTTCCAGTGGAATACCCAATGCTTCGCCCAACATACGCCCCCAGCGAGCGAAATCCTGTGGTGATTGCCTGTCAATCGTGTCGTAGGGCAGCAGGCTGGGCCAGCCCTGCACACGTACCGTACGTTCCACCAGTGCAGCGAAGGCGCAGAAGTCGGGAAAGCTGCGGTCACCAAACCCCAGTACGGCGATGGGCGTGGTGGTAGCAGAACATGCCTTCATTTTTTGTAAAAAATCTTGCGCTCCAGTGGGAGCTTGGCCTTGGCCATAGGTAGATGTCAACACCAAGAAGCGCTGCGCCTGGCGATAGCGGGCAGGATTCCAGTCGCTCATGGAGGCCACATGTACCCGTTGTCCGCAAGCATGCAGCGCATCGGCCAAAGTAGTGGCAAAGCCCCAGGTACTGCCACCTTCCGAGCCAACCAGCACCACGGTTTCTGCCCGCGCTGCCGGTGCTTGATGGGCGTATGCGGCACGCGCACGGTGACCTCGCCACCAGAGCAAAAGGCCGGTGATACTCAGGATGGGAACACACAAAGCGGCGGCACCCAGGATGAGTCCCAATACTGCAGCCCCTTGGCCGGTATGGAGCATGGCAATCGTGTCCGATATCTGCTGCTCCCAACCCAAGTTCTGCCAGCGCAAGACCGCTCCAGTTCCCGGATCGACGTAGCCTATGCCCTGTTCGGTGGTGACAGTCAGCACATCTTGTGCATCTGTAGGTGCAGGAAAACTCAGTTTGCGCAGTTGCGTTACCGGAATGGCTTGTAATGCTTCCAAGCTATCCAGTGACTGGGGGGGCAAACCACTGCCTTGCGCGGCAGCGTCTAAGCCTGCAGGCTCCACGGGCAGTAGGTCAAAAGTTTCGGCGGCCATCCACAGACCTGTACTGCACGACAGCAACAGTCCCAGTACGACCACACGCCCGATTTGCGTGTGCAGGCGTCCTGCTGTGGGGCCTTGTACCTGCGCAAACCATGCTTTCCAGCCGCCACAGCGTCGCACCACCAGCATCGTCCCAGAGACCGATAGGACCAGCATGGCCAGGGCGCCCAAGGCGGTAGCGATGCGTCCTGCATCGTCCAGAAACAGCGAGCGGTGCAGGGTGGTCAGCCAGCGCTGTACGGGGTTGTGGGTGGTGGTGGCGATGTCCAGACCTGTGGTGGGGTCGATCGTGGCAGAACCAGGTTGCTCCCCTTCAAACCACCAAGCGGTGATTTTACCGGAGGGCGCACGCTGGATTTGCTCGATGCCAGGGTGGTTGGCCTGCACCCGCGCTGCCAGAGTAGCTACAGTCAATCCAGGCTCTGGCGACGGTGCGCGCGCGGCTTCCTGGGCCGGAAAGAACGACAGGGCTGCCCCGCTGAGCGCCGTAACACACAACAAAACCGCGATCCCCAGGCCCAGCCAGCGGTGTATCCAGCGCATCATGGCAGCACCTCCTTCATTCAAAGCGGTAGGTCAAATCGGCCACATAACGCCGTCCGGTGCTGGGCTTACCCACGCCGGCTTTGGTCAGTGGCACCGCGGCATCGCGAGGGCTGTCCTGCATATCCTCGGCGGCGGCATCCACGTTCAACCGGTAACCGGCATCCAGTAATGCATCGGCCAGCTCCACCGTGACCTTGAGCGTGCGCCCAGCTCCCACGCTGGCACCGGTGATGCCATCGATGTGCGAGCGGTTGCCGCCCGTGGCGCGGTACCAATCGGTCAGATGCTTGTAGTACTTGGTTTTTTTACCTGCCACCCACAAGGTGCGTACATAGGCGCCAGCAGGGTCGGTCAGGTACAGCGCCAAATAGGCGCCATCACCACCGTAGTTTTTCAGGGTCGTGGTCACGGTGACAGGCCGTGCTGTGGCCATACTGGGGGACAGCAGCGCCGCAGTGACCGCCGCGACCGGCAGCAGTGTGTAAAGCGAGGTTGATTGCATGATCGGCTTTCAGTGCACGGTGGCGGTGGTGGGAGGCACAGGTGCTGCGGGTGTTGCCGAGGCCGCTGGCTTGCTGGGCGTACTGCGTGCAGCGGGCAGATAGCGTGAGGTGTCGGCGCCAGGGCGGAAGTGCACTTCCAGCTCCATGACTTCCAGCGATGCCGGGTCCAGTTTCAACTCTACGGAGTTGCCGTCGCCGTCTCGGCCACGCACTTCATAGCAACCATCGTCGATGCGAAGACGATCGGTGGTAATGCCGCGCTCCAGCACATGGGCGCTGACCGCTTCGCGTGGCTGCCACTGCGCCATAGGCTGGTGGCAATCGCTGTCTGCCCAAGCGGCACCAGAGGCAAACAAAGCAGCAGCGAGGGTGATGGCAGGGAAATGTTTCATAGCAGGGCTCCTTTATGATTGAGGCCTCTAGGATGCTTTTTCTATATGACGGCAACCTGAACCCTACGCAAAAAATGCTTCAGCTTCCCGTCAGGTTGAACACCGGCACAAGCACCCATATGGAACCACCCAATGCGTATCCTGTTGATTGAAGACGATGCCGTGCTGGGCGCTGCCGTACGCGACCAAGTGGCGGGCGATGGCCACTGCGTGGATTGGGTACAGCGTTTGGATGCGGCCAGCCATGCGATGGCGGGCGTTGCCTACGACCTGGTGTTGCTTGATCTGATGCTGCCCGATGGCCTGGGTATCCCTTTCTTGCGCAACTTGCGTGCCGGGCATGTGCTCACGCCCATCATCATCCTGACCGCGCTCGATCAGGTATCGGATCGCATTGCCGGACTGAATGCCGGTGCCGACGACTATCTGGTCAAACCCTTTGACTTGGCCGAGTTATCGGCACGCATCGGCTCTGTGGCCCGTCGTTATGGAGGCAACCCCAGCCCAGTGCTCACCTATGGTGCCTTACGCATCGATTTGGCAGCGCGTCAACTTCAGCGCGATGGGCGGCCTGTGGTGCTCACGGCGCGCGAATGGGCTTTGCTGGAGGCACTGCTGTCCCGACCCGGGCAGATTTTTTCCAAAGCGCAGCTGGAGGAAAAACTGTACGCCTTCGATGCTGAAGTCGAGAGCAACACCATCGAGGTGCATGTCAGCCGCTTGCGCAAAAAACTGGGTGCACAGGTCATTGAAACCGAGCGTGGCCTGGGCTATCGGCTGGGGGCAGCATGAACCTGCCGCGCAGCCTGCAACGGCGTTTGCTGCTCGCCTTGGGGGTGCTGCTGACGCTGCTCTGGCTGGGAACGGCGGCCATCACTGCACTGCTGGTGCGCCATGCGATGGAGGAGGTGTTCGACGCTGGCCTGCAGGAAACGGCGCAGCGCATCCTGCCGCTGGCTGTGGCGGATGTGCTAGAGCGTGAAGACGATGGCGTCATCCAGCGCTTGGCAGAAGTGCGCGAACACGACGAACTGTTGGCCTACATCGTGCGCAAGGCACAGGGGCGGGTGCTGCTGCTCTCCCACACGGCCAATGCTGCCGACTTTGCCCCCTGGTCTGGGGTGGGCTTCAGCCAGTCCGCGACGCATCGTTTTTACAGCGAAGAAGCCTTGCAAGGCAGCGTGCGCCTGACGGTGGCAGAACCACTGGCCCACCGCCAGACCGTGGCCCGTGAAATTCAAATCGGCCTGGTTTTGCCTTTGCTGGTGGTAGTGCCACTGGCGCTGCTGGCGATTGTGTGGGTGGTGCGGGCCAACCTGGCACCCTTGCGCCGATTGCGCGAGCGGCTGGCTGCGCGCAGTGCGCGCGATTTGTCGCCTGTGCCCACACAGGGGCTGCCGACCGAGGTCACCCCTGTGGCCGAAGCGCTCAATGGCCTGTTGCTGCGCCTCGCAGCCGCTTTCGAAGCCGAACGCAGCTTTGCGGCCAATGCCGCCCACGAGCTGCGCACCCCGCTGGCCGGAGCAATTGCCCAAGCGCAGCGCCTGCAGGCGGAAACCACCGACCCTGCCGCCAAAGCCCGTGCTGCCGAGATAGAGGCCACCCTCAAGCGCCTCACGCGCTTTGCCGAGCGCCTGCTGCAATTGGCGCGCGCCGAAGGTGGACGCTTGCGCCTGGCCCAGACCACCGATCTGTGCATGCTGGCGCGTTTGCTGACCGATGAGCTGACGCGTTCTTTACCACCGGGGCGGGTGGTGCTGCAGCTGCCGCAGGCACCGGTGCACTCGGACCTAGATCCGGATGTTTTTGCCATCCTCTATCGCAACTTATTAGAAAACGCACTGCGCCATGGCGCCGAGGATGCGCCCATCGATGTGGTACTGGGCGCCGACGGGCTGCTGACGGTGGCCAACGACGGTCCAGCGTTGTCCCCAGCAGCTCTCCAACGCCTGGGCGAGCGCTTTGAGCGCGCCACCGCACGCGTGCAGGGCAGTGGTCTGGGGCTGTCCATCGTGCACGCGATTGCCCAGCGCACAGGCAGCGCGTTGCAGCTGCATTCGCCGCGCCCAGGGCGCATCGGTGGATTTGAAGTCCGCGTGGCTTTGCCCATCGACCCAGGGCCCCGTGCCCACCCCGACCCCTCTACCCCTTCCCCTTAAAAACAGACAAGCGAGGCATGTTGATGCACAAACAACCGGTACTGGCGGCCCTGGATCTGGGTTCCAACAGCTTTCGGATGGAGACAGGCTACTTCGTGGGCCCGCATTTCCAGCGCACCAGCTATGCCAAACAAGCCCTGCGCCAGAGCGCCAGTCTGCAGCCGGGCGGTGCCTTGAGTGCGCAAGCCCTGCAACAAGGTTGGGATTGCCTGCAAGACTTTGGGGCACGCTTGCGTGCGCAGGGGGTGGAGCGTGTGGGTGCAGTCGCCACCCAGACCTTGCGTGAAGCCAGCAATGGTGCCGAGTTCATCGCGCGGGGCAGCGAATTGTTGGGCGCGCCCATACAGGTGATTTCTGGCACGCAAGAGGCGCATTTCATGTTTCGGGGGGTGGTGGGGCTGTTGCCGCCCAGCGCAGAGCGGCGCCTGGTGATGGACCTGGGTGGGCGCTCCACCGAGCTGGCCCTGGGCCAAGGCAGGCAGGCGCACCAAGTGGCCTCTTACCCCCTGGGCAGTGCGCTGTGGAGTGCACGCTTTTTTCCCGATGGGGTATTTACGTCCAGCGCCTTTGCCCAGGCCTACGAGGCCGCGCGCCAGGTGTTGCAGCCTGCGGCCCAGCAGTTTGTGCGAGGCAGTTGGGATCGGGTCTATGCCTCAGCCAGCATGGCCAGCGCCGCGTGCGAGGTCTTGTCGGCCCATGGCCAACCCACCGACCACATCGCGCGCCAAGACGTGCTGTGGCTGCAAGAGCAAGTGCTGCGCTGCGGCGATGTACACCATCTGCAACTGCCGGGTTTGCGCGCCGACCGGGTGCCAGTGGTCGCTGGGGGCCTGTGCGTGCTGCTGGCCGTGTTCGATACGCTGGGGTTGCAGACCATGCTGCCCGCACAAGGGGCTTTGCGCCTGGGGGTGTTGTACAGCCTGATGGACGAATGGCTCTGAACGTGTGCAGGCACACTGCGGGCTGGCCTATGCGGCTTGGCGCTGCTGGTAGGCCTGGCTCCAGCCTTGCAACTTGCCGTGGGGCAGGGTAGAGAGGCGTTGCAGCAGGCGGCGGCAGTAGCCTTTCACCCACAGGCATTTGTTGATTTCTTCTACCGGAAATGGGCCGCTGACCACCACGATGTCTTCGGCCTCTTGCCACAAGCCTGCAGCGCGCAGGCGGCGGCGTTTGGTGGTGGCCCAGGACTGGATGCGCGCGGGCGCGCCGTGCTGGTGCAGCTCGCCGGTGTAGGCATCAAACGCAATGGCCAGCAGATCGGTTTTCAGCTTAAAGCGGCGCTCACCTGTGACTGCGCTGGGGGCGTCGCGCATGTCGTACAGGTAGTAACTGCCGGCTTTGAGCTGATATTGCAAATCCATGAAAGACCTCGGGGCCGCATGGTAGGTCAAAACGGTGGGGGGTGAAGTGCCAAACTGCCAGGGGTAAACCGGCTTGCTTTAGGGCACGGGCTGCAGCAAGGCGTCGATTGTGCGTCAAGAAAATGACCCTGCATGGCGTGCCCCGGTCTGCATCGTAGGACAGGGGGCGGTGGCAGGGCAGGTGCCTTGGCTGTATGGGGCTGGTCGGGTATTGAAAAAATCAAGACTTTTTGGCGTTTTGCGCTGATGTGGTAAGCGTAAGCAGCTATTGATTTTTCATATCAAGGGCCCGCTCAGGGCGTGGGGCGGTCTTGGCTGCGTGCGGCAAATTCGGCGCGCAGCTGGCGCAGGCGATCGCGCGGGTTTTCGGTGGTGGTGGCCGCGTCCAGCTGCATCTCGGCAATGAAGCGGCTGGGCAGGCAGGCCACCATGTCGCGGCCTTTTTTGCGGCGTTTGGTCCAGCTCACCGTCAGGGTGCGCTGCGCGCGGGTGATGCCCACGTACATCAGGCGGCGCTCTTCCTGCAGGCGTGCGGCAATGTCATCGCTCACCTGTTGCTGGCGCCCTTCGTCGTCGTCCAGCTTGAAAGGCAGCATGCCTTCGGTCACGCCCACCAGCTGCACATGCGGCCACTCCAGGCCCTTGCTGGCGTGCAAAGTGGACAGCACCACCTGGTCTTGATCGCTGTCGCGCTCGGAGATGGTGGACAGCAGCGCGATGTTTTGTGCCACCTCCAGCAGGCTTTTGACTTCGGTGTGGGCCGTCGTGCCCGCTGCATCGGCAATCTGCCCACCGGCGCGCTGTGCCATCCAGTCGCAAAACTCCAGCACGTTGCTCCAGCGCGCAGCGGCCACGGTTTCGCTGTCTTCGCTGTCGTACAGATACTGTTCGTAGCCGATGTCTTTGAGCCAGTCCAGCAAAAAGCCGCGGCTGGCTTCATGCCCCAGACAATGGCGCGCGCGGTATTCCAGATCGTTGATGCTGCGTCCAAATTCCAGCAGGCCATCGAGCGCTTTTTTGCTCAGCAGTGCAGGCAGCATCGGGCTGAACAGTGCGCCAAACATGCTGGTTTTGTGTTGGGCAGCAAATTCGCCCAGCTTGCCCAAGGTGGTGTGGCCGATACCGCGCCGGGGGGTGGTGATGGCGCGCAAAAAAGCCGGGTCGTCGTCGCTATTGCTCCACAGGCGAAACCAGGCGCACAGGTCTTTGATTTCCGCGCGGTCAAAAAAGCTGGTGCCGCCCGATACCTTGTACGGGATGTTGGCGCGGCGCAGCGCCTTTTCAAAGGGCTTGGCCTGGTGGTTGGCGCGGTAGAGGATGGCAAAGTCCTTCCACGCTGGTGGTGGGTTGCTGCTGGCGCGCAGCGTTTGAATGCGGGCCAGAGCGCGTTCGGCCTCGTGCTCTTCGGTGTCGCAGGCCACGACGCGCACCGGCTCGCCTTCACCCAGCTCGGAAAAGAGCGTTTTCGGAAACAGCTTGGGGTTGGGGCCAATCACGTGATTGGCCGCGCGCAGGATGGCGCTGGTGGAGCGGTAGTTTTGCTCCAGCTTGATGACTTGCAGCTGCGGAAAGTCCACCGGCAGTTTTTTGAGGTTGTC
>RRZT012830640.1_pt1 | contig 11169 bp, 11 predicted proteins | sample 2165551 | NCBI WGS metagenome assembly RRZT01 (sample SAMN10456910, study PRJNA506462) | wastewater metagenome | biome: wastewater; feature: sludge; material: wastewater sludge; isolation source: wastewater sludge with Escherichia coli K12::gfp cells carrying plasmid... | place: USA: Moscow, Idaho...
ATACCTGTGCTATGTGATACCGGCAACCAGCTGTAGCGTCGCTACCATAGTTGCGCAACCGAGCGCACTGCACACCAAAGATAACCGACATAACGAAGATAACATGAGCAGCTCTGCAAGACGCGGTATAGCAGATAACGAGGATACCGCTGTGATCAATCATGGTGAAGGAGGTCGTGTGCAGGTCCCAAAATCTGCGAAGGAATTGCTGAAAGTCCTTGTTGAGGCGAATTTGCCTATAACAGACTCGGAAGGCTTCAAGGCAATTGCCGCAATCGAAGGGAAAGCTTTTCCCCTCGCGGTGATAGAAGTCGTCGAAGAGAAGGCGACTGACGAAACCACGGAGTATGTGCAAACAGTATTGACGGCAGTCGCAACCTCGACGCGGGACGCCCTGAATGGCTGGGGGTATACAGCAACGCCCTCTGTACTACTGGAAGTTGCCAAGCGTGAGGCTTCGTCGTTCCGCGAGGCCTTCGAGCAAGCGGTAGCGGGTGACGACTCGTCACGCATGTACTTCGTCGATCTGCTCTCACAGTACGACGCATTGGAGGCTGCAATTCCGACGGCAAGCGCTACGGCAACGGCCCGAACGCGAACAACAAAGCTCGATCAACCCGTTCATGGCCTGAGTGTGTCGCCTGCGGCACAGGCCAAAGTCCAGCGCCAATCGATCGCCGAGGGGGCTGACCGTCCATACGGAGAGTCATACCGCGTATATGCGTCATCTGCCGCCCTATGCGTTTCAGAGTGTTTCACAAAGGCTGATCAAAAGCCCACGGTGATGTTTGAAACCGCAAAGAAGGAGTCGACCTATGACTGGAAAAACAAGCGATGTGTAATGCTCACGCAAGGAGAGGTGCCTTTAGTCCTTGGCGTATTCCTCGGCTACCTACAGAAGGTCGACATCGTTGGTCATGGTAAAAGTCAGGAAAAGTGGATGACCATCGAGGACCAAAAACACCAGCTGTACGTCAAGACCACCTTTCGCGGGGAATCACCTCGCGGAGTGCCTGTTCCCCCGGCGACATCCGCCCCGGTGATTGCGATGCTATTGAAGCAATTTCGGGCAAATTATCCACATCTTAGCGAAGACGCGTTGCTGCTCATTGTCCGCCGTGTTTCGGACATGTACGCAAACAACTCGAAGGAGAATTGATAGTGGCAGTTGATGTTATGGTTGGCGAGGCCATGTACCGGCGACTGATTGCGTGCAAGAGTGAATTCGGAATGCGCCGCTTCGAACTTGGCATGCTACTCGAGCTCTTTCGAGCCAATCCGTCCATGTGGCAAGGGCGCGCGCTTTCCTTCCCAGCATTCCTGGAGGAAGAACACATCAACAGCAGTGGTGCGTACCAATGGATGAGAATTGCACGAAAGTTGATATTGGAGCTTCGGTTACCTGATGACACCTTGAGAGCTTTGTCTTCAGCAAGCTTCAGCCTTCTCGATGTGGCGTGTCGAACCATCAACCATGAGAACGTGGACGAAGTCGTCTCCATTGTCTCTACTCTGAATGATCGTGATGCGAAAGTAGCTCTTGACGAGCTTCGACAAGACAACGACTATCCCCCCAACGGTAACGATACCAAGCCGAAAATGCCTACCGAAGTTCGTTCGCTTATCTCCAAGTTTCATCGAATGCCTGATGACTACAGAATTGAATTTCTCAGGACTGTTCGTGGTCAAAATTCAGAATATATTCGGAATCCGCAGCCCTCTGTCACATAGTCGATTGCAAACACAATTAGCAGCGCCAACTACTCACCATGGATTCGAAAGTACTCGTAAGGAACCAGCCCCTGCTTGCGAACCAGACACGCGAGTTGCGTGGTCACCTCTTGACCTTCCATTCTCCTTCAAAGGACGAAGAGGGGTACATGCAGGAGGTCGCTCACCTGAGACCGCGGCTGTCCAAAATCCGCCATCGATTCATCATCCGGCTGAACGGGTTGCGGAGCCCAAAATTCAAAGGAAGACTGCCTCAAAATGTCACCATCTTTGACCGGCCGAGCTTGCGTGCCAATGAATACACTTTGCAGGAGAGCGGCCTGGCATTGCGCGTAGGCTGGAACAGCCTGGTCGCGGTAGCAAGCTCTCATACCGCAGACAACCAGTTGTCTCTGACAGAGTCCGTGGCGATTAGAATCATCGGCTTGTTACGTAGCAATGCGGACGTGGGAGAAATCGCCGCGCAAGTCAAGCTGGATCCAGGCATTCAGTTCAACATCGTGCGCTACCTCAACGCAATCGACGTTGGATATGCATATACCGGTGGATTCAAGAACTTCGAGCATTCCATCATGTTCATGGGCTACAAGTTCTTCGCACGCTGGATGTCCACTTACCTTATGTACTCGCGATTGGAATCAGTGGCGCCAGCCATCTACCAGTTGGCCATAACTCGAGGACGGTTGATGGAATCGATGTCGCATCTCGTTGGGCTATCGGCGGTAGATCGCGATTCCTTGTACATCACGGGTGTGTTCAGCCTGCTGGATCGCGCTTTCGGGCAGCCAATTGATCAAATTCTTGCTGGATTTGATCCAAAGGACGTCATTGTTCGTACTTTGCTGGGAGAGGAAACCGCTTATCTACCGTTGCTACGCTACGTAAAGCTCAATGAGGAATCGAGCGAGACCGGTTTGTGGAATCATGTTGAAGCGCAAGGATGGCCGCATCGGGAGATTTCAGATGCGCTCATTGATTCCATAGACTACGCACAGCGTGTGGATCCGAGCGATCATTGACGTGCAGGGCCACCTGACTGGTGGGGGTGGGCGGGACAATGAGTAGCCGTCTTGAGTGGTCAGGACGCCGTGGTGCTGTCTAGCTTGTCACGCGCGGATCGAATCCGGACTCGATCACGAAAGGGGAGGGGAGTGCTGTTACGCGGGAGGACATGAATAGCCGGTCCTTAGCGCGGGTCATTCCAACGTACATTAGCCGTCGTTCTTCATCGTATACAGTGTTCTTAGGCGACGGTATTACGCCATCTTCCGCTGCTATGATCCACACATTCTCGAATTCGAGTCCTTTGGACCCGTGCATGGTCATGAGAGAGACGCCGTTCTTTTCCGCTTCTTCATCTCCAGGCGCTTTTGGCGTACACAAGGCGTTCGCGCGTTGGGCCAAGCTACCGCTGAGCTTCTTTACGTTCGACGCCAGGCGGTCGAAAAGTTCCTGATCGTCCGGCGATTTGATTCGCTCACTGATCCAACAAGACATCCCCGTAATGGCAAGGTCGTAGTTGCCATTTGCCACTTGCGTCCGCCAGCCCTTTGCGTGCGCGCAGAACTCTTTGACTTTCTTCGCAGCATCGCCCGGAAGCTCTGGGCAGTTCGGTGTCACTCCATCAAGAAGTTTGAAGAGCCTGCCACCGGTGCTTTCAGCGATTACTTCGATCTGGTCGTGCTCAATTCCGGCAAAGCTCAAGGCTTGTTCAACGCCAGCAGGTTCACCGGTCTGGACCGACTTCATGAGTCCGACGAACTGCACATAGGGCGCCCGGGTCCAAATCGACTCGGAAGGAGGGCGTAGATAGCGTATGCGACGGGAGTGGAGAGCCTCCTGAATGCAATCAAGCGTCCGTCGGTTGCGCGCAATTACCGCCCATTTCCCGGCCGGCACCGTGTATTGGAACCAAGGATCGTCCTGCACAGGTTCGACCGCCGACCAGACTTGCTTGACGATCGCTTCGGCTTCGTCATCCCGGGTAGGTTGCTGTAGGCTGAAAACGGCGCCACCTTGCCCACGAGCAGCATTGAGCGCCTTATCGATACGTTCCGTATTGTGCGAGATGAGCACACCGGCTGCGTCCAGTATCTCGGAGTGGCTGCGGTAGTTGGTTGCCAACGTGATCAGTTTTGCGTCGGTCGCTGACCGAAAGCGCTCCATGCCGCCATACCCAAGCGCGCGCCGGAAGGAATAAACGGACTGGTCGTCGTCGCCAACAACCGTGACCTTGGTGCCGGCTTTCACGTGCTCCATCACCCAGGCCAGTTGAACTTCATCGGTATCCTGAAACTCATCGACGAGCATGTATTCGACCGGGTACGGCATCAACTCGCCGGCCTGCATCATCGTTACCGACTTCTTGAGCACGTCGTACAGGTCAACGACCTGAGAGCGTTGAAGCATGCGCTCGTACGCCTGATACAGTTCGCTGTCTTGCTCGAGCATGACGGCGGTACTCGCCTTCACGTGCTCGATGAGTTGAGCCGCTTCTTCATGGGTGCCTTCCCAAGAGCAAGCGGCCATCGCTCGTTGGACGAAGAGAAACTGTTCAGCGGGAGTTGCCACCTTTCCGACCGCGTTGTAGTGACGGAGTTGGCGAATGGCGAGAGAGTGGAAGGTGCCCACGCGTGTGCGGCGCTGCACCGTCTCCGAATCCATGTCCTGTAACAGACGGTGCTTCAGCTCCTGTGCGGCATCCCTGGTGAAGGTGACCGCGCAAACCCGAGACTTCGAGTTTGTGCGCAACAACTCACCAATCTTGATGACGATGACGCGAGTCTTGCCGGACCCGGGGCAGGCGACCACAAGGCAGTGATCCTGGCAGTCGACTGCCGCCTGCTGGTCCTCGTTCAAATGCATGCTATGCCGCTTGCGCGATCGCTTCCGGGGCCTCGACTGCGTCGGCTGTGACAGGCGATGATGTTGTCTGCGTCGGCGCGGAGGCATCGGCAACTCCGGATGCATCCGCCACATCACTTGTTTCGGCGGATGCCTGACCCGCTTGCTTGGCGTTGGCTTCATCAAGACGGGTGCGAAGGCCGATCGTGACCTTCCGAATCACGCTTGGAACGACCCGCATGTGCTGCTTGATCTCGAGCTCGCGCTTAGAATGCTCGCGTTCCGTGATTTCGCCGTACAGCATCAGTGTGTTGATATTCTTGAACAGTTCATCCGCGGCCTCGAGCAAACGAACGTACTTGGTCTGCATCGGCGATACGATCACGGCTTCGTGATCCTCGGGCCGGTTGTAGCTGGCCATCTTCGTGATGTTGGCGTCGGCAAGAATGACTTTCGTTGCCTCTGTCTTGCGCTCGATGGTCTTGGTAATCTCGGTGATCCGATCGTAGATCATTTGTTCTGCTGCCGAAATGTGTTCTTCGCCCAGCAGGATCCGGCCACGAACCGAAATGAAGAAGGCGTTGCGGCCCATCTGGTCGAAATTGCGGCGGAACATGTGATTGACTTTGGGGCTGCCAAACGTCGGGTTCAAGGAAAGTGTGGCGCCTTGGAACTTCTCAAGCCATTCGGCTTTTGTTGCCTGATCGATTGCCATGGTTAAACTCCGTTGTGAAATGAAGGAACTGAACCATCACAATACGAATTCCGTTCGTGAAATTCGCGTGGCTAAAACCGCCGAAAACGGAGCGAAATGGCAGAAGCCTCGATACGCGTGAGCGACTTTCGCGTCGCCAGCAAAAATGTCGTTCGAGGTATTGACAGCGAAAACGGGAATCGGCAAAGTGGCACCATCCTCTTCATGAAGAGGGTTGAGTAGCTGGAACTCACACCATTTCGAGCCGTAAAGAAACGCGCTACGACGGTAGCCGGTTCATTTTTCCCCAAGATGACTTAAAGCGTCGGGTCTGCCCCATCGTGAGTGCAGACCCGCGAAATCCTCACTTCGAGCCTTCTGACCAGGTCACCTGTTCGGGTTACGTGGCCATAAGGTTCTTTTCTGGTGAGGCATTGCGTCTCCCTGAAATGCAGGTGCCTTTGTGCACCTGTCCCTCGCAAGAGGTTGCAGTCCTAGAGCTGCTGTTCAAAGCGTGTCGCCTATCGCGATCACTCATCGGGGTTTCCCCGATTTCTCATCCAAGCCTGCCCATCGCAGATGAATTGAGTTGTTCCAAGACCGCCTCTGGCGGCATACAACTTCGTGACCCTGCGTTAATGGGTTTATCGTAGCCGGCCCGCGTCCTTCAACGGATGCAGGGTAAGTCGGCCCGTGCCCACCGCTCAGCGGTGGGCCTGTTTCCCCAAACCTCGCGACCAGGAGAAATCCTGGTTTGCGAGGAATCATTTCCTCAACCCCTCGGGACTTACTTCCCGAAGGGGGGTAGTTCCGAACCTTACTCGGAGAACTACCATGTCTATCGTGCTCGCTATCTGTATCGCCACCGGTTCATCGTTGTCGATTCCCGTCATCGCCGCAAAACGGCGTGTGTTCGGCTAGTGCAGTAACGGACTGAAGGGGGTTTTCCCCCTGCAGCCCTGAGTTTCCTCGCTTCATAGGGACTTCAGGACTGCAGGGGTGCCTCCAAGGTGCCTCTGCGGTAATCAACCAATTGCCCAGGAGCTAACCATGCAAACAGTCAACGTCTGTGGTCGTGTTCGCGAGATGTACAACAATCTGCCGATGAGTGAAGCGTGCGAGTTGCATCAGCGCCTGAACTCGGGCAAAGCGGACAATGAAACGCGTCAACGCCTTCGGGCAGCACTCCGGCGTGCCGGGCTGCACCGTCCGCAGTCGTGGGCGTAGGGACGAAGCGTTCGGATCTCTAGGACCGAGCGCTATCCATAGCTATCTGAAGACAGGTGGTTACGGATAGCGCCTTTCATTTTGGCAATGACGAGCTGGAGTCGCCAAAAAGAGTCTCACCATCCAGCATCAACAGAAGGCCTTGTGCCTATTTCATCAACCCCGTGGGGATCACTCTCCCCAACGGGTAGGTGGTTCCCTTCTTTTTTGGGAGAACCACCATGCCGAAATCCGTTTGGCAGCAGATTGCAGAATGGCAAGGGCGTCATCCCGTCCTACACCAGACTGCAGTACAAGGTACTTCAAACCGGCGTACCTTGGTTTGGGAGACTGACGCCCACAACGGTGTTGCCGTCATTGAGAAGGTAGGCAATGCCAAGAGAGGAGCGTTTGTCGGCGTCAGGATTTACGACAAACCGTTCAAGCGTGTGGTCGGCATCATCAAGCGATCGCACACTCTCGAACGCAAGCGGAGTGAGATGGAGGGTCGGTTATGCTGATCCCCAATCTTCTGACTCGCAGCTATATCCCGATCAAGCTGGTTGACTTCCTTCCACGGGAAGAACGTCTGATTGAACGGGAACGGCGTCGCGCCAAGTCTTTCGAGACAAAGCGACTCAACGCGCTTTGGCGATCACTCCAAAGTCCGCTGTTCGCTGAGTTCGCTGCGCCGATATTGGTCCTGACGGGTATCAGTGAAATGGACTCGGATCGAAGCTTCACCGAGTCGAGTGAGCAGGAACCGTCGGAAATCAGCGCGTCTGGCGTTGGACCCGAAGTCGATGTGGATGTTGGTGCTGAAGTTAGTGGACTGGACCTGCCCGTGGCATACGAGTGGTCAGAACTCGACATCATTGAGATGTCGCGTGGTCTGCTGACGAATTCACTGCGGGTATTGTGCGCCAAAGGAAATCCGTCGGAAAAGATCGATGTTCTTGACTGGGTTTTCGAGTCTGAAATTGCGGACATTCGAACTGTGGCCGGCAAGTACGGTCCGGTGAAGGAGGTTATCTACACACGGCAATGTGCTTTTTCGTTTCCGATGTGTTGTGCTGTTCTGAACTACGATCCAGCTGTTTTTCGGTCGTTCTTGATCCGCAAACTGCCACAAGAAGCAAAGCGCTACTTCATCTATCGGTACGAAGCTGATCCGTTGATTGAAGATGTGCGCGATTCTCACAAGCCGAAATTCTTTGGCTACTAGCCCGTGTCGGGGGACCCCCGGCAACGGGGCTCCCTCGTCCAAATTCACTGGAAGGAGGAAGTATGAAACGCATTATGTGTGACGTAGGTCAGACGTTTGGTATCGCAATGGAAGGTGGTTACCCCATCGAAGGGCTTGATGAACCCACTGACTACACACCGACAGTAGATCCGGATTACGTTTTCCGTCTGGAGTACATGCGGTTGATGTTGGGTTTCTGGTTCAGCGGGGAAATCTTCTTGGCACTGGTAGGTCATCGAGGCTGCGGAAAAACGAGCTTCATCACACAGTGGCACGCCAAGCTGAATCTGCCGTTGCTCGCCGTCGTTGCACACCAGCGTATGGAAATCGACGACCTGATCGGGCGCTATCTGCCTACGGAGGATGGTTCTCTTCGTTGGCAAGATGGTCCGGTACTGGTTGCGGCCAAGGAGGGGTTGTCGGTCCTGATCGATGAGTACTACGTGCTCGACCCCGGTGTAACGACTGGTCTGAACGGTCTGCTGCAAGGTGACATGATCGTTGTCCCTGAAACTGGGGAAGTCGTGCGTGTGGCACCTGGATTCAGGGTGTTTGCCGCGACGAACCCGGCCGATCCGTCGGCGGGGTACTTCGGTCGAAACCAGCAAGACGCAGCAAACCTCGATCGTGGTTGGCTGCTGCAAATGGACTATCCAACTCCTGAAGAAGAACTTCCGCTTGTGGTGAAGGAACTCGTGGATGGTGGGCTTCCGGATGCGGAAATTGCAAAGTCCATTGCTGAGCAAATGGTTGATGTGGCCAATGACATCCGTGGGCAGTTTTGCGGTGTGTCGGACAAACGGTCGTCATTGCCAATAACGATGTCAACGCGCTCATTGCGGCGCTGGGCAAAGGTTTTCTGCTTGTTTTCGAAGCAGAAGAATCGCGCTCAGTTTGCGATGAATATCGCGTTGACGGGGAGAACGGACGCACAGTCGGCCAAGGCCATCATGAACATGGTGGACATCAAGTTTGGCGTGGCTTAAGTCGGCCTTATGGAGCGTTTCTTACCTAGTGAGGGACGTTCCGTGACCGTTGTCTCAGATTCGATCAAAAGGGCTTCTGATAGCCTGGCCTTCGTGGCCGAAGTCAATTTCAATCAACCGCAGCGCGGGCATCCAGTCCGCGTGAGCGGTCGTGATGCCCGACACTAGGACACAAAGAGGAGTCAGCATCATGCAATCAAGAAACGGCGATATTCAGCAGCAGATTGACCGCGTAACCGATCCGTACTATTGGATCGCGTGGATTATTTGTTTGGTGCCGTTCGCCCTTCTTGGCGCTGCGGCTTACATTGTCAGTCGCATCAAAAAGGCGACCCGGACAATCTACGCTGCCAAGTTCCAGAACGCTGCTGCCGAGAGTGAGGAAACCGCTCAGGAAGTAGTGCCGGTTGCCGAAGTTCCGACCGTGAAGACGAAGATGGAGCCAGCATCAGAACCGCTGCCTGTAAGTGAAGCAGAAATGGTGGCGGAGCGTGCATTCACCGATTGGCCGTTGTTCGAGGCCTCGGAAATCTCGCGTATCGAGTTGAAGCGTGGTCGTGTCGTTTGCCGGTTCTATCGGCAGAAGGGCATGGCGACTGGCAAGCTGATTCCAACAGTGGTCGCTGCAAAGCGAGCGCTAGGAGGCAGCATCCAGTTGGCGCCGGTCAAATGCGATTCGGTCGAAACCGCGATCGCTGAGATCAAGAAGCAGGCTGAAGCGATCCTGGACTCAGTCAGGACGGTGAAGAAGCCCGCGGCGAGCAAGAACGCGACAATGGTTCCGGCAATTCGTCCGGATTCGAAGATCGGGCCAATGGTTGGAGAACTCATGCAGTCAGATGAGTTTGACGACATTCCGATATTCCCACCGTCCGACTGTGAGCCAGTCGAGTTCGAGCGATTGAACGATGATCCTTTCAGCGGGCTTGAGCAAGGTGCTGCTGGTGCGGAAGCTCCAGCGGATGTGTCCCAAAGGATGCATCGGGCACGTTCTGCACGACCCGCCGCTCAGGTTGCCTACCAAGGCATCCTCCAGGCGTTTGGGTTTGTCGATCGCTGGGTGCCGCGGGATGAAAAGGATCCCAACGGCAAGAAAAAGAAGATCGAGCACTTTCGTGTCCGTCTTCTCGATGAAGAACTGCAAACCGAGCAGGATCATTGGGGGGTGGATTTGGAACGTGCTCTCAAGGACTCCGGCGCGCAGTTGGGCGATCGAGTGGAGCTTGCTGTTGTTGGCACGTCTCCTGTAACGGTGAAGGGGAAGACCCGAATGAAGAAGGTTTGGGTGCTCTCCAGAATCTAGGTCGCTAACGAGGCGTTACCGCGCGAGCTGCCTGGTAACGCCGATGTATCGGAATGCAACGCCGTCTTCCAGGCACGGTCGCAAAACGCGACCGTGCCTATGGAAAGGACATTTCAACCAAGGGGCTGACAGCTCCAATATTTTGACAAAGGTGCGCCGAATGGCTTCGGTCAACAAAGTAATCCTCGTGGGTGGACTCGGTGCAGATCCGGAGACTCGCTACATGCCTAACGGTGACGCTGTCACCAACATTCGTCTTGCAACTACCGATTCCTGGAAGGACAAGGCGTCAGGTGAAAAGCGTGAAATCACGGAGTGGCATCGCGTCGTGCTCTATCGAAAGCTTGCCGAAATTGCTGCGCAGTATCTGAAGAAAGGGTCGTCCGTCTATATCGAGGGGCGGATCCGGACGCGCAAGTGGCAAGACAAGGAAGGGCAGGATCGGTACACCACGGAAATCGAGGCGTCCGAGATGCAGATGTTGGGCGGCAACAAGTCAAGCGGCCCGACGTCGTCAGACGAATCTGGATCGCGAAATGATCCGGCGCGCGGTGCATCCAATGCCGCTCCAAAGGGACCTGCAGCAGAGGGACCGGACGACTGGATTCCGTTTCTGAGATAGCTGAAGAAATTTCTACAAACCCTTTCGGGGCATCAATCCCGAAAGGGCTGGTGTCCCGTTCTTTTCTGAGGAGGTTGCATCATGCAGAGAACGCTCGGGCGCGAAGTTGGCGCGATGATCAAGGTCAATCCGGCAGAGGTCGCCGAACTGATCAAGGAGGCTCAGGTAAGAGGGCGTCCCGACAGGTTGTTCATCGTCGGATATACAAAGGAGTTTTCCGTCAGCTATGACGGAATGTTCCTGATCAATGCAAGAACGCGGGAGATTGTGGATGATCGGCTATTTGAAACGGCCGAAGTCTTTACCCCTGCGTTGTCGTAGAGAATGACACGTCTTCCTTCTTGGGAGACGTGTCGTTTCTTCCAGTACTAAATCTCGAGGATAAGGCAGTCGGTAATCTTGTTTGTTTTCTTGTCGATACGGATGTCGTAAACAGGGCCTTTGTCTTCCTTGCCCTCGACGTTGGTAGACATGAGGCGATAGCCACACGACTTGACTTCGTTTTGCATGTCGGTGCAGCCGAGTTCGCGGGATTCG
>RRZT010230297.1_pt1 | contig 11167 bp, 7 predicted proteins | sample 2165551 | NCBI WGS metagenome assembly RRZT01 (sample SAMN10456910, study PRJNA506462) | wastewater metagenome | biome: wastewater; feature: sludge; material: wastewater sludge; isolation source: wastewater sludge with Escherichia coli K12::gfp cells carrying plasmid... | place: USA: Moscow, Idaho ...
CTGGACGACCTGATTGGCGCTGCCAACCATGAGAAGCTGGCCGAGGACATTGAGCTGCTGGACGGCGCGGCGGAAGAGTTCGACCTCAACGCCGTGCAGCACGGCGAGCTGTCCCCCGTGTTCTTCGGCTCGGCTTTGACGAACTTCGGTGTTGAGCCGTTCCTGAAAGAGTTCCTGCGCCTGACCCCCACCCCGCTGCCCCGCAAGGACGCCGTGGGCGGCGAGCTGGTAGAGCCGTGCAGCGACCAGTTCAGCGGCTTTATCTTCAAGATTCAGGCCAACATGAACAAGAACCACCGCGACCGCATCGCGTTTTTGCGCATCTGCTCCGGCAAGTTTGAGCGCGGCATGGAGGCTTTCCATGTGCAGGAGGGCAAGAATATCAAGCTCGCCACCGGTACCAGCCTGATGGCCGACGACCGCGCCATTGTCAGCGAGGCTTACGCGGGCGATATCATCGGCCTGTTCGACCCGGGTATCTTCTCCATCGGCGATACGCTCTGCACCGGCAAAAAGCACGTGCAGTTTGCGGGTATCCCGACCTTTGCGCCCGAGCATTTTGCCCGCGTGACCCAGGTGGACACGATGAAGCGCAAGCAGTTCGTCAAGGGCATGGAACAGATCGCCCAGGAGGGCGCGATCCAGATTTTCCGCGACCTCGGCTCCGGCATGGAGGAAGTCATTGTCGGCGTTGTCGGTGTGCTGCAGCTGGAAGTGTTGGAGTACCGCCTGAAAAACGAGTACAACGTCGATATCCGTATGCAGCAGCTGCCCTATGAGCATCTGCGCTGGGTGCTGAACGACCCCGACGAGCTGGACATCAAGCATCTGGACGTGACCAGCGACACCCGCGCCATCGAGGATATGAAGGGCAACCCGCTGCTGCTCTTTGGCAGCCCGTGGAGCATCAACTGGGCCGAGCAGCACAATGAAGCGCTCAAGCTCTCCGAGTTCGGCAACCTGACGTTCTAAGGGGAGGTATTTCCAATGCTGGCGCAGCTGAAAAAGCACCTGACCCCGCACGAGCTGTGGGAGGATGCGAAATTCTTCTTCCTGCTGAATCTGGGGCTGGTCGCCACGGCGGTGGGCATCGCCGTTTTCAAAACGCCCAATCACTTTGCGTTCGGCGGCACATCGGGTCTCTCTATTGTGCTGGCGACGCTGTTCCCGCGGTGGAATGTCGGCGCGTTCATGTGGTTCATCAACGCGGCGCTCGTCGTGCTGGGGTTCGTCTTTCTGGGCGTCAGGTCCATGGGGTGGACGATCTACTCGTCGTTCGCGCTGTCGTTCTACGTCAGCCTGTGTGAGCGGGTCTGCCCCCTTTCCGCGCCGCTGACGAGCGATGCGTTTCTGGAGCTCTGCTTCGCGGTAATCCTGTCCGCCGTCGGTGCGGCCATCGTGTTCAACATCGGCGCGTCCACGGGCGGAACAGATATTGTGGCGATGATCCTGAACAAGTACACAAGCATGCCCGTTGGCCGCGCGCTGATGGTCAGTGACCTTGGTATTGTGCTGGTGGGCGCGTATCTCTACGGGCCTGCCACAGGGCTGTACTGCATCCTGGGCATGATCTTGAAAAGCACCGTCGCGGACAGCGCGATTGAAAGCATCAATCTGCGCAAGGTCTGCACGGTGGTCACCTCCAACCCGCAGCCGGTGCGCGATTTTATCGTGAACGACCTGCACCGTTCCGCCACGATGGAACAGGCCGAGGGTGCCTACACCCACGATGAAAAATGGGTGCTGACCACAGTCCTGACCCGCGGCCAGGCCCAGAAGCTCCGCCTGCACGTCCGCGGTCTGGACGACCACGCCTTTATCACGATTGTGAACAGCAGCGAGATCGTGGGCAAGGGCTTCCGGGCAATTTGAAAAACCAGAGCCTTCCCCCGAGGGGGAAGGTGGCCCCGCAGGGCCGGATGAGGGCGGAGTCTCCCACGGCGGACGGTTAAAGCTGTGCCGCCCTGTAGGGGCCGGACATGTCCGGCCCTCCGCGGAAAGGCAGGCTCGCACCTGCGAGAAGGCCCCTACGAAGCAGCAACCCCGCTATCGGGCAATTGCGGCAAACCCGGCCCTCATCAGTCCGCTTTGCGGACAGCTTCCCCCTGCGCGGGGGAAGCCTTTGCATCGCACCCGTCCTCTTTTGGGCGGGTGCTTTTTCTGTGCATACAGTTGTAATCACTCCGTAAATATGGTATACTTTCTATAAGTATCACCATGCTGCTTACAAACAAAATTTACGAGGGGAACCTCTTTATGAGATATTCAAAACACCTTACCTACGCGGAACGTATGTTCCTGCGGGCGCGGCTGAACCGGGTGCGGCATATCACGCTCGACCCGGATGGGCCGGGCGTTGTGCGCATCCATCTTGTGCCCTGCCATAAGCCGGACCGCGAGACGCCGTTCACGGCCATTCTGAACGGGCAGGACATCCTGCCGCTCAACGTCAGCTGGGCCATTCTGCTGACCAACTTCATCGAGGCTTTAAAGCCCTACACCGGCAAGGAGATACGCCCGGAGGAGTGGAGCGCCATCAACGCGCAGGCCGTGGCGGCGACCCGCAAAATTTACCGCAAGACCGAGTACGCGCAGATCGAGAGCGACCTGAAAACGCTTGTGGACTGCCTGTGCACGATTGCCCGCGGCGGGGAGCCGCCGCTCTCGATTGAACCGGTCAGTCTGGCCGATTATGCACCGCGGATGGCCGCGCCCCACCGCATGGACCTGATGGTCAGCTCGATGGTCAAGGACGGCGCGTGGCACTGCAACCAGAAATGCCTGCACTGCTACGCCGCCAACCAGCCGCTTTCCGCCGTGCCGGAGCTGGACACCGACCAGTGGCTGGCCGTCATTGAAAAATGCCGCAACGCCGGCATTCCGCAGCTGACCTTTACGGGCGGCGAACCGACGCTGCGCCACGATCTGGTCAAGCTCGTGCAGGCGGCACAATGGTTTGTCACCCGCCTGAACACCAATGGCCGGATGCTGACCAGCATGATGTGCAAGGACCTGCACGCCGCCAGCCTGGACGCGGTGCAGATCACGTTCTACTCCGCCGATGCCGACATCCACAACGCGCTGGTCGGCGTGGACGGCTACACCGACACGGTGAACGGCATCAAAAATGCGCTGGCTGCGGACCTGAACGTCAGCCTGAACACACCGCTTTGCAGCCTGAACAGGGACTACCTGTCGGTGGTCAGATTCGCGCATGAGCTGGGCGTCCGCTACCTGACCTGCAGCGGGCTGATCCCCGCGGGCAATGCCGAGAGCGACGCCAGCCGCGCCGTGCGCCTGACTCCCGCCGAGCTGGAGGATGTACTGCGCCCCGCCATGGAGTACGCCGCCGCAAACGGCATGGAAATCAACTTTACAAGCCCCGGCTGGCTGCCCGAGGAGACGCTGCGCACGCTGGGCTTTACCCAAATCCCCAGCTGCGGCGCCTGTCTGTCCAACATGGCCGTGGCGCCGGACGGCACGGTGCTGCCCTGCCAGAGCTGGCTGACCGGCAAGGGACTGGGCAATATGCTGCGCACCCCCTGGCCGCGCATCTGGCACAGCGGTGCCTGCCGCGCCATCCGCGGCGAGAGCGCCAAAATGGAGCGCCGCTGCCAGCTGGGGGCCACCCCGATGCAGGAGGGCTGCTGATGAAGATGAACTTTCTGCGCCGGTTGGCGCTTTTGTGCGCGGTGCTGACCTGCGGTATGCTGCTGGCCCTGCCCGCCGCTGCCGCGGAGGCTGATGCCCCCTACGCCGAGGACGGCGACATGGACTACATCCGCAGCTATGTTGTGACCGTTGACCCGCGGGAGGACGGCTCCGTAGACATCACCTACGACATCGACTGGCAGGTCATCGACGGCGATAAGACCGACTATTTGAGCTGGGTCAAGATCGGCCTGGCCAATTCCAGCGTGGACGAGCTGACCCCGCTGACCGATACGATCTCTGATTTACAGTACACGAGCGACGGCGGCAGCTACGCCAAGGTCGTGTTCCGTCACCGTTACTACGCGCCCGATGTGGCCGCCGCCAACGGCGGGGAGAGCAGCGTACATTTTGCATTCAGCGTGCACCAGAGCCATTTGTTCACAAAAAACGATGACGGTACGGCAAACTTCGCGTTTACACCCGGCTGGTTCGACGACCTGAGCGTTGAAAATATGCAGGTGCGCTGGCACAATTACGACGGCTTTGTCGCCGATAACACCGGCGTGGACGGCGATTACCTGACCTGGGATTTCGGCGCGATGGGCCACGGCCAGCAGGCCATGGTGCATGTGACGGTGCCTGTCACGAACGCCGCGGCGTTTGACCCCGGCGCAGCCATGACCACCGACGACTACGACAGCGGCGAGGACCTGGACGAGATCATCGGGGTGCTGGCAACGGTGATCGTCATCCTGCTGGCAATTGCCATCATCATCATTGCGATAGCCTCCCAGTCCCCGGAGTGGGGCGGCGGCTTCGGCAGCGGGATCGACCCCGACGACTGGTTCTGGTACACGAACGGCGTTCACACGATCCGCTGCGCCCGCTCCGCACCCCCGCCCAGCGGCTACCACCGCACGGACCCGCCGCCGGAGTTCAGGGCGGGCGGCGGCAAGACCCGCGGCGGCGGTGTGAGCCGCCACCACAGCAACCATTCCGGCTGTGCCAGCAGCTGTGCCTGCGCGTGTGCGTCCAGCTGCGCGTGTGCCTGCGCCTGTGCAGGCGGCGGGCGCGCCGGGTGCAGCGTCAAGGATTTTTACACCGTGAAGCTCCCTAAAAAATCTGTAGGGGCCGATGCTTGCATCGGCCCGGAAACCGAGGATAAACGATGAGCCTGGAAGACCAATACGATGCCTGGGTCCGCGGCCTGATGGGCGGCGGCAAGTACGCCGCGACACCGAAGCAGGCTGAGGACGCCAACGACGCCGTGCAGCAGATGCAGGCTCAGCTGGACGCCCTGACCGAGGCCCAGAAGCGCCAGACTGCCGCGGGCAGCGCACTGAACGCCGTGCAGAAGGCAGGGGCCGCCACGGCGGAGAGCGTGCGCAGGATGAGCAGCGAGCTGACGAAGTCGCTCAAGCAGGACGGTCTGCTGGGCGGCACCGTCGCTGCGCCCTCCCCTGCCCCGGCTGTGCCCGCCAAGGCGGATTTTGCCGGAGTGACCGAAAAGATCAAGGCCCAGGTGCTGGGGCAGGATGCCTTTGTCTCGGCGCTGGTCAAGGCGTTCCGCCGCCCGTTTGTGCTGGGTACGGCGGACGACACCGCCCACGCCCGCAGCGTGATGCTGCTCTGCGGCCCCAACGGCACGGGCCGCCACTATGCGCTGCAATGCGTGGTGGACGAGCTGGCCGCCCGCGGTGTGCTGCACAGCGCCGCCGTGGAGACGCTGGATCTGGCGCTCTACCCCGGCCCCGCGCAGGAGAAGCTGTTTTTGCAGGACCTTTACGCGGCGCTGCAGTCCGACGCCGAGGTGCTGACCTTTGAGCATTACGAGAGCTGTGCCGCCAACTACCTGAACATGCTGGCGACGCTGGCGATGGACGGCACGCTGGCATTGTCGAGCCGGTACGTTTTGCAGCGCGGCATCCTCGTGGATGTCGGCACGGCGCTGGCCCCCGGTGCCATCGGCGAGCTGCAGGCCGGCGGCAAGTATTTTGTGTTCTACTCCAACAAGGGCGAGACCGCGCTGGCCGACCACTTTGGGGCAAAGTTTGTGGACGCCGTTGCGGGCGACATCTGCCGCACCGAGGCGTTCACCCCCGAGGCGCTGGCCGCCGTGGCCGCGCGGGAGCTGAATTATCTGGCCCAGCGCACCCGCAGGCAGTGCGGACTGGCGCTGACCATGGGCGCAGATGTGCGTGACCTGCTGGCGTCGCAGTACGGCAAGACCAGCGGTATGCAGGCTATGCGCGACTACTGCGAGACAGTCTACCGCGCGATTGCCGAGTACGTGCTGGATGCCGACGAGACGCCCACCGACGGCACGCCCGCCGCGCTGACGGCGGAGAACGGCAGGCTGTGCATGGCCGTGAACGGCGGCGACTCCTTTGACCTGCTGGCGCTGCTGCCCCAGCAGTACCGCGGCGATGTGGACGCGGTGGAGGCTGAGCTGGACGGCATCATCGGTCTGGATGAAATCAAGAGTTATGTGCGTGACATCGCCAAAAACGTGCAGGCCCAGCAGCGCCGCAAGGCTCAGGGCCTGAAGGTCGCCGAGGTCAACATGCACATGATCTTTACCGGAAACCCCGGCACCGGCAAGACGACGATTGCCCGCATACTGGCCAAGTACCTGAAGGCCATCGGCGCACTGCGCGGCGGCCAGCTCGTGGAGGTCACCCGCGCCGATCTGGTGGGCCGCTATGTCGGCCACACGGCCCCGCTGACGAACTCGGTCATCCAGAGCGCGCTGGGCGGCGTGCTGTTCATTGACGAGGCCTACGCCCTCTACCGCGGCGGTGAGGACAGCTTCGGCCTTGAGGCAATTGACACGCTGGTCAAGGGGATCGAGGACCACCGCGACGACCTCGTCGTGATTCTGGCGGGCTACACGAAGGAGATGCAGCTGTTTTTGAGCGCGAACTCCGGCCTGGCCAGCCGTTTCCCGAATCAGATCGAGTTCCCGGACTACACGGGCGCGGAGCTGTATAAGATTCTGTGCTCGATTGCAAGATCCAAGGGCTACACGCTGGACGCAGCCTGTGAGCTGCCGCTGGTCACCTACTTTGACCGCAAGCAGGCCGAGGACGCCGCCACGAACGGCAACGGACGCATGGCCCGCAACACGCTGGAAAAGGCCATTCTGAACCAGTCCAAGCGGCTTGTTGCCGACCCGGACGCAAGCCTGGAGCTGCTGGTAGTTGGGGATTTTGAGCTGGAGTAAGGTTGAGCTGTAGGGGCCGGGCATGCCCGGCCCGCAACTTTGCCGTCGCTGCCCATTTAGCAGTTCCTCTGCGGGGCGTCGAGGACGCCGCCCCCTACGGTGGCAACCCGTGGACTTTCCCGTTGCCGCAAGCGCTCACGGCGGCCAGAGGACTGCCCGCAAACAACTGGATAAACCAAAAAGAGACCGCCTGTTTCAGACGGTCTCTTTACTTTTTGTCGTTTTATCGTGCCGTATAATCCGAATCAAGGTCAGACAGAATCCGCTCGCTGCTCTCGCGGGTGTCCGTCATGCGGACGGCGTTGCGCAGGGGCAGAACGGAGCGCGGCGTGACGGAGAGCTCGTCCACGCCGAAGGCGAGGAAGGTCTCGGTCAGGGTCAGGTCTGCGCCCAGCTCACCGCAGATGCCGACCCAGATGCCGTTCTTGTGGGCGTTCTCGGTCACAAGGCGGATCAGGCGCAGCACCGCGGGGTGATGCGGGTCGTAGAAGCGGCCCAGGTCGTTGTTCTGACGGTCACAGGCCAGCGTGTACTGGGTCAGATCGTTCGTGCCGATGCTGAAGAAGTCGACCTCCTTTGCCAGACGGTCACTGTTGATGGCCGCGGCGGGCGTCTCGATCATAATGCCGATCTGCACATCCTCGCTGTAGGGGATGCCCTCGTTTTTCAGCTCGCGGCGGACCTCCTCGCACATGCGCTTGGCCTCACGGACCTCCCAGACGGAGGTGACCATCGGGAACATAATGCCCAGCTTGCCGAATGCGGACGCGCGGAACAGGGCGCGCAGCTGGGTCTTGAAGATCTCGGGCCGGGTCAGGCAGATGCGCAGCGCGCGCATGCCCATGGCGGGGTTATCCTCCTTGGGCAGGTCAAAGTAGCCGATCTGCTTGTCCGCGCCGATGTCCAGCGTGCGGATGATGACCTCCTTGCCGTCCATGTCAGACAGCACCTGCTTGTAGGCTTCAAACTGCTGATCCTCGGTGGGATAGTCCGTCGTGTTCAGGTAGAGGAACTCGGAGCGGAACAGGCCGATGCCGCCGCCGTCGTTGACCTGCACGGCATGCACATCCTCCGGCGAGCCGATGTTGCAGTAGATGCGGATGGTCTTGCCGTCCTTCGTTACGTTGGCCTGGCCCTTGAGCGTTTCCAGCAGGCGCTGCAGGCGCAGCTGCTCGTCGCGCTTTTTCAGCAGGCGGTCACGGGTGTCGTCGTCGGGGTCGATGACCAGCGCACCGGTGCTGCCGTCCGCGATGGCGGCGCGGCCCTCCAGCTCGGGCTTGAGCGCGTCGCCCATGCCGACGATGGCGGGAATGCCCAGCGTGCGGGCCAGAATGGCCGTGTGGCTCGAACCGGAGCCGCCCGCCGTGATGAAGCCCAGGACCTTGGACTTGTCCAGCTGGATCGTCTCGGACGGGGCCAGGTCGTCAGCGCAGAGAAGCACCGGCACATCGGACGCAATGCCGCCCTGCACGATGCCGCACAGGATGCCCAGAATGCGCTGGCTGACATCCTTGACGTCGGCAGCGCGGGCCTGCATATAGGCGTCGTCCATCGAGGCAAACATCTCGGCAAACTGCTCTGACGTGTCGGAGACGGCGGCCTCGGCGTTCATTTTCTGGTTGACGATGCGATCCTCAATGGCCTCCTCGTAGTCGAGGTCCTCGGCCATCATCTGGTGGGTCTCAAACAGCATGGCGGCCTCGTCGCCGGCCTCCTTGCGGGCCTGCTCGGCCAGCACGCCCAGCTGCTCGATTGCGCCGGTCTGCGCACCCTTGAAGCGGTGCCACTCGGCGTCGGTATCCTCCACCGTGTAGCGCTTGATCTCCGCCGTGGCACGGCGGTAAAAGTAAAGCGGGCCAACGCCGACACCGGCGGAAACGCCCTTGCCTTGAATTGTGATCATGGGGAGCCTCCTTCAAATCAAAACCGCGGCTGCCGTCTTGCTGCGGCGGCCGCGGCCGTACATGATGCCGGAATTACAGATGCTCGTTGAAGAACTTCTCCAGAGCGGGGGCGGCGGTGTCCTCGTCGGCACCCTCGATCTTGACGGTGACGGTGTCGCCGCACTTGATGCCCATGCCCATCAGAGCCATGAGACGGGTGGCGTCAACGGACTTGCCGTTCTTGTCAACAATGGTGACGGTGCTCTGGCAGGTCTTGGCCTCCTTGGCCAGCATGCCGGCGGGACGTGCGTGAATGCCAACGGGCTCTTTGATTGTATAGGTGAATTCTTTCATAGCTTTTTCCTCCCATAGATGCGGTGCGGTAGGGCGCAGCGCAAATAATTAAGCTGTTATTATAATAACATACTCTGCCGCCAACGTCAACGGAAAAAGCTCCAAAAACAAGCTGAATCTTTGGTTATTTTGAATAAAAAATTGTATGGAATGTGTACGATTCGTCCATAAATGGGTTGAATCATCATTTTCGGAGAAATTCCCGCAGCACATCCTCCGGGCGGGGCGTGTGCAGCGGGTAGCGTGCGCGCAGCGGCGCGGCGGCACCGTCCATGATGTAAGGCGTGCCGACAAGGTCGAGCATCGCCACATCGTTGTAGTTGTCGCCGAAGGCCATGACCTCGTCATGGGCGAAGCCCAGCACGCGGCAGAGCGACTCGACGCCGACACCCTTGTTGGCGGTGGTCGTGTCGATCCAGTACGGGCCCGCCACGGCGCAGTTGGCCTGCTGCCAGCGCGGCACAAAGCGGTCCGTGTACTTTTCCACGCCCTCATGCAGGTAGACCGACACCTTGACGATCTCCTCGGGAATCTCGGACGGGTCGGAGATGACCTTGTAACGGTTGCCGATAAATTGGATGCGGTCCAGCATACCGAGGCCGCGCTCCATCAGATAGGCGCAGTTCTGGCCCGAGAGCATGACCTCGCCCTGGCCGTCGCTGCGGTTCCACAGGTCGTGGGCGATTTCCTCCGCCAGTGCGCGGGGCATTGGGTTTTCGGCGATGCAGTGCTCGTCCTTGAACAGCACGCCGCCGTTCTCGCACAGGAAAACACAGCAGTCGGCCACCGGCGCAAACAGCAGGCGCAGGCTGGTGTACTGCCGCCCGGATGCCGGGCAGAACAGGATGCCGCGGTCATGCAGGGCGCGGATCTGGTCAAAGATCTCGCCCTCCAGCTTTTTGCGGCCATATTGCAGCAGCGTACCGTCAATGTCGCTGCAGATCATTTTGATTGCCATAATACAACTCCTTTGTGGTTACGGGAATATTGTAGCACATTTGGCAGGGTGTTTGCAATTTTGTTTGGGCGCGTTATAATTAGTTTTGTAGGGGCGAGCAGTGCTCGCCCGCAAAACCTGACGGTGGCCGTGAACGGCCCGGGTCGTCGAGGACGCCGACCCCTACAACGTGCGGAAATGCGCGAAAAGAACGGAGATGCAATAGTATGGCTTTCATCACAATAAACCACCATGCCCCTGCCGACAACGGCGCGGCGTTTGTGGCCGAAAACGCCACACTGGCGGGCAGCGTGCGGCTTGAGAAAAACAGCAGCGTCTGGTACGGCGCGGTGCTGCGGGCGGACACCGGGCGCATTGCCATTGGGGAAAACTCCAACGTGCAGGACAACGCCGTGCTGCACACCGGCCCCGGGCTGGATGTGACGGTGGGGCGCGGAACGTCCGTCGGACACGGGGCCGTTGTGCACGGCTGCACGGTGGGCGACGGCTGCCTGATTGGGATGCACGCGACGATTTTGAACGGCGCGCTCATCGGGGACGGCTGCCTGATCGCCGCGGGGGCGCTTGTGCCGGAGAACATGCAGGTGCCCGCGGGGAGCCTTGTCATCGGCGTGCCCGGCAAGGTCGTGCGGCCCGTCAGCGCGGCACAGGCTGCCGCCATCAAGGCCAATGAAGAAGAATATTTGGAATTGGCGAGGGCGCACGCAGAGGCAAAATAACCGCGGTATGCGCTTTTGCCGGAGACGTAGGGCGGCCAGCCCTCTGGCCGCCGCGGGGCCTTGCCGTCATTGCCTGTTCCCCGGATGGTTGTAGGGGGCGGCGTCCCCGACGCCCCGCAGGCGGCGCGCATGTCCCGGGAGGGATGAGCGAGTAAGGTGAACGGGAGAACCGTAGGGCGGGGTGCCCACACCCCGCCGCGGAGGGGTCAAGACCCCTCCCTACAGTGTGAACCGTTAAAGGGGTGTGTAAGGCAAACGGGCGGTTAAGGCAAGGCCGCGGGCGGCATATATGCCGCCCCTACAGGGCAACAAAAAAGTGCTGCAATCCATTGCGGAAAGCAGCACTTTTTTATTTTGGAATTTACTTCAGCACCGC
>RRZT010553468.1_pt1 | contig 11167 bp, 10 predicted proteins | sample 2165551 | NCBI WGS metagenome assembly RRZT01 (sample SAMN10456910, study PRJNA506462) | wastewater metagenome | biome: wastewater; feature: sludge; material: wastewater sludge; isolation source: wastewater sludge with Escherichia coli K12::gfp cells carrying plasmid... | place: USA: Moscow, Idaho...
GGACGTTGGCCGGTTGGCCGATAGTGGTTGCGACGCGGGCTCATCCCCGCTGGCGCGGGGCGGACACTGCCGAGAACGCCTCCGGGTCGGTGGACCGGGGCTCAGCCCCGCTGGCGCGGGGCGGACCGGGTGCCCGCACAAGCCGCGGGCATGACGGTGGGCTCATCCCCGCTGGCGCGGGGCGGACCCTCGTCGGCTCGGTACGCGCACTCGCCACCGCGGGCTCATCCCCGCTGGCGCGGGGCGGACTGGGACGATGAGCCGGGCGACTACGAGCGCATGGGCTCATCCCCGCTGGCGCGGGGCGGACGCGCCCTTGGCCGCGACGGTGGTGTCCACGTAGGGCTCATCCCCGCTGGCGCGGGGCGGACCCCGGACCCGCACTTGGACGGCGTACAGCCCCGGGCTCATCCCCGCTGGCGCGGGGCGGACGGAGCGCTTCGAGGAAGCTGGACATGTGAGGGGGGCTCATCCCCGCTGGCGCGGGGCGGACCGATCCCGATAGCGTCGTCGACCACGGGCAGCGGGGCTCATCCCCGCTGGCGCGGGGCGGACACTTGCCGACTAGGCAAGATATCGAGCCTTCTGGTGATTCTAGATCACTTTCGCGCCCGGCGGCGTCGGCTGGCGTTACTCCAGCCTGGGCGCATGGCGGGTTCTGGATCGGGATCAATAGGTCGGCGAATCAGCGTCACGCCGTCGACATCCACCGGGTCCCACGTGTGGTTGTGGACCTTGAAGCTGAGCCCCTGGTCTCCGCGGCAGTTGAACACCATGAGCGCGCGACCGTCTTTGCACATGTCAAGGACCTGGCCCCAAAGACGATCTCTGACTCGGGCGCTTATGCGGCCGCAGAAGACACCCGGGCTGATCTCAAGGAGCCACCGCGTCAGATGTCCTCGAAGGCCTGCGGGGCAGGCAGTCAGGACGAGCACTACCATGGCGGTTCATCGTCGCCGAAGTTCTGACCTGCTGCTATGCGCCCGCGCGTGTCCCAGATTTCGACGACATCCGCGAGGTAGTCCGTGTCTGCCTCTCCAAGCGAACCGAGAAGGCGGTGTAGGTCCTTGACGCAGCGAGCCATCAGACCAGCCTCATACATGGCGTCGCGCATCGCCCGCCGGACGTCGGCAGGGACATCCTCACTGTCTTCGGACACCACGCGAAACGCCACAGGAACGGCAATCTCCATCTTGTAGAGATCTGCGATGTCAAAAACGAACGAGCGATCGTGGCCCGTGTGGACGAATCCGAGAGCAGGGGAGCAGCCGAGGGCTACAACCACAGCATGAACCACCCCGTATAGGCAGGCGGTCGCAGCGCTCAGAGCCATGTTGAGGTCGTCGCTGCCTTCGAAATCATCGGGACGGTACTTGCGCGACTTCCACTCGACCCCGTAGTCCTCCGCATGCGTTCGATAGAGGCGCCTGACTCGCGCCCCCTCCCGGCCACGCAGTTGCTGCATGGTGAGGTGCGCGCAGTCCTCCCCGGGAAACCTCATCGCATACATCTCGCGTGCGACGCGAAGACGACTCGATTGGTTGGTGACGAGTTCGGCCTGTGTCTCCAAGAGGCGGCTCGTGCGCGCCAATGGTCGCCCGTGGGCGTAGTACCGAACGCCTTGCTCGCCCATCCAAACGGTGCATGACCCGCTGTCCGCCAGCAGCATCATGGCTTGATGACTGATCGTCGTTCCTGGCCCGAGCATCACCGATGCGACTGTCGCCGCAGGCACGTGAAGCACGCCGCGTTCGTCCTTTACCGTGATTGCGTTGCTGTCACGGTGGATGATCGCGTGCTCGAGATAGAGGAACGTGATCCGGTCGACCACGCGTGACAGTTGACCTACTTGGGCGGGTGGCGTACCCGGGATCGGTCTCATCGGACAGGTGCGAGAGTCATAAGGCCGCAGCCATAACCCTTGCCGGCTCCGACCCCTAGTGTTAGGGCAGAACGCAGAAGGGTGGGATCCGTCACCTGCAAGACACCCTCGAAGGAAGCTGTGGCCATGGTCACGGTGCGTTGTTGGCCGTCGGAGTGGCGGCCGAAACGCATCGTCGTCTGTTCCGTAACCCGAAGGTTCGCCCCGTGCTCACCGTCGGCGACCCGAAACCCCAGACGCTCACCGCGAGAGGTTAGCCATGCTGCTTGATCTTCTGTTCGTACGAGCGGTACCCGCTTCCCGCGCTTGCCTTGTGTGACCCGGGTGCTCCTAGTGGGGTTTGCTCGCAATCGGAACACCCATTGCTGGTCGCTTTCGAGCCGGGCAAGGAACCCTTCGTAGTCAGCCGTTCGCCATACTGGCTGCGCTGGCCATCCAGCTTGGTCAACGAGTGCCTCCATCGACGGAGCCCCAGGGCTCACCACATAGAGATCGAGACGATGCGGCTCAGGTCGATCCAGACGCCAGAGCACACGATCTGGCGCACTTGACCCCGGGACAAAGCAGGAGAGCACCGCGGCGTGCATCCGCTGTGCAGAAGACACGAGGTCTCGCGTCGAACGACGCTGCGGGTTGAGGGGCATATGTGTCAAGTACATCAGGCCTCCTCAACTGCCGCGAACCAGTCGTGGCTGGTGGTGGCAAGGGGTGGCCGGCCATCGGGATTAGGCATAGGCTCGGGCGTCGCGTGCGCCACGTCTCGCCAGCCGTACTCGCGACGCTCAGGCGCATAGCTCAGGGGGACATCCCGCCGCGTCTCGATGACGTCTTGGCTAGTGCCGTCGGCGTCGACGTAGAGCTCGAGTTCCACGTCCTGAGGCTGTTGTCGGCGATACCACCTACTTGCCTTCCACGCGCAACTCCGGAGCGCCTCCTCAAGCGGCGAGTCCGAGAGCCCGAGTGAGACCTCGCCGGAGACAGGGCAAGACCGGCGGCCGAGGTACAGCGGAAATCGGGGACTCCTCACCGCGTTGTCTAGGGCGCTGAGCAGAGATTCATCGCCCTCCACCCCGGCGACGAACACCGCATCCGCGATGTAGTACCGATAGGACAGTGGCATCGAGTCTTTGGTGTCCCAATTGATGGCGGTGTGGAAGTCCCGAAGCAGCGAGCCCGGCTGATCGACGCGTACGCCGAAACGCAGTCTGGCAAGGTCCTCGATTGGGTCCGTACGTCGTCGGCCATCAGCCGCTGCGAGTAGCCCGAGGACGCCGCTCTTTGTCGGGAACATCCGGGTGTCGCGCCGGATGAATCTGCTGGAGTCGCCCCACGCCTGCATCGGCCCCGCGAGCCGCAGCAAGAGAACGGTCACGACTCCTCCGTCACCTCGGAGAGGACCCGCTGTCCGACGGCTGTCACCAGGTCATCGAACCGGATCGGCTCGCCGAACCAGTTGAGCGCATCGGTGCGTGCGCCGACTCGGGTGACCCAGGTATCGGTCGGGAGTGAGCCGAAGGCCGAGTCGACATCATTGGCGTGGCTTGCCAGAGCTGCACACGAGGCGGCCACGAAGCCGCCCTTGCCGCGCACTGCGTCCTCGAAAGCACCCACCAAGTTGACCGGGCGATCTGGGCGCGCGAGCACGACGACGGCGTCGGGCACCGTGCGGTTGGCGAAGGTGTTCTGCTTACCCGTCGGCATGCTGGTGACGAAGGAGCGGACGAAGGCCTCGACGGCGCGTGCAGTCGCCGTGGGATCTCCGAGGTTCTCCTTAAGGGTGCCAACGTTGATGGTGGCGTACCGGTACAGGGTGGCGGAGTCGAACTCGATGGTGCCGATCATCCCAGCGCCGGTCTCCTCATCGGGATTCTTGTCATCAACCGCCGTGTAGTAGTCGAACTCGGTGGCGACGGCGTGGGTGCTGAGAGAATGAGCCACCTGGCATGCGGCATCGACGTTCAGGTCTGCATCGTTGGCCACCATGCGGCCGAACAGTGAGACGTCGACGCTATGGTCCTGGTCGAGTGCCGCCTTCGCGTCTCTCGCGCTGACCTTGCCGTCCTCCGCGGCGGCTGCCAACTCCGCGAGCCGGTCGAGCTGGACATTGCTGAAGAACATCAGGTACTCGGTGAGCGGTTGTTCCCCATCCTTCGCCTTTCGGCCGGCCTTGACCTTGAACTTTGCGGCCTCCAGCGCGGCGATGGCCCGGTCCGTGGCCGAATCCGGGTCGATCTCGGGGGCGAGTGCAACGATCCGCTCGGCCAGGAGGGTCACTGCACGCTTAGTCCGCACACCGAGCTCGCTCGTATCCAGGTAGTCGGAGAAGTCCCTCCGGGTTGCTCGCTTCCACGCCTGAGAGCTGACGCGTGCCCTACGCACGCCGCCATAGATGGCGGTCTTCGGGCTGCCCGTGTCGTCTCGGTTGATGTTGCTCGGCGGCACGGACTGCACGATGTGGATGTCGATGTGAAGGGTCATTTCGTCTCCTCGGAGGTGGGGGTGGTGGTCTTTGAGCGCTGGTGCAGGTCGCGTCCCCAGCTGGCGACGACTCGGATGGAGTCGCGGCCCGGATCGGCCAGCTGCCACAGGTCGGTAGCTAGCCGGGCATAATCCAGTCCGATGGTCGGCTTCTCGGACCGCATCAGCTGAATCAATCCGCGGAGGTAATACACGTGTCCGCTAAACGATCCGGCGAGGGCGGTCTGGTGCAGTCTCTTGACCGTGGCATCGTCGAGTTCCTCGTCGACGGCGCGTGCGCGTGCCAGTGCTCCCACCGCATGCCCCAACCTAATGCCGGGCCGGTGCACGCCCTCGTCCTTGCTCTGCTGGTGGAGCGCATATAACACCAGTGCTGCATGAAGCGCCTGCTCGGCAGGTGTGGGATGCTCGGTTCGCCGTCCGTTCCGATGAGTCAGGGCATCGGGGAGGTCGCCTAGCGTCACTTCCCAGACGAGTGGCTCCGCGCCTACCTCGGCAGGATCGCATCGACGGAGCCGCGCCAGGGTCGCAGTGGCCGCCGCGTCGTCATCGAGAATGCGTTTCTGCAGGGCGGATATGCGGGAGTTCGCCGTTCGGAACAGTGCCTCGCGGACGTCTGGCAACGGAGTGTCGTTCACGATTTCACCTCGTCGTTCTTGTAGGGGAAGGCTTTGGTCAGAGCAGCTCGGAACCAGATCTGGGCTAGCCCGGCGTCCAGCAGGATGCTCTCGCCGCTCAACTGGGTGACGTGACGGCCGAGGATTGCAGCAGTCCCTGCGTCCTCGAGCAGGCCATTACCTGCTCGCAGGAGAGTCCCTGAGGCGGTGTTGTCCCAGGCGGTTTCGTATGACGCCGCGTCCTCGGGGTCAAGCAATGTGCGGACCCATGATCGGTATGGGCCATCGAGAAGCGAGTAGCCCAACTCGAAGGTGCGCTCCCGGGACTTGCCCTCGCCGCCTGCCGCGCGGTCGAGATTTCCCGCGAGGTTGGCGAGCGCGACGACACCGGTACGAGCCCGTTGTGCGGCGTCGATAGCCACTCGGATGAGTTCGGGGCTTGAAATCGCGGGCACCGGTGCTGTCATGCGATCATCGACTGCTCCGGTGATCTTCGAGTTGTTCTTGTCAAATTCCAAGCCGATGATCTGAAGGTCGACCGAATAGCTGCGGGAGATCTCGCCTTCGATGTAAAGCTGAGTGAGCCACTCAAGGCTAGATGCGCGTCTAGTGCCCTGGGTGGTGCGAGAGTCAGCCAACAGGGGTCCGATGCCTTGCCATATCCGCTTGGCTGCATCGTGACGCACCGGTGACCATACCGCTTGAGCATTCCTCGTCGTCTGTCGGTTAAGTTTCCACGAGCTCATGGGCTCATGGGTAAAGCGGTCGTGAGGTGTCAACCGATCACCGTTTGATATCTGGACGTCCACTACTTGGTGACTTTCGATGAATAGCAGTATGCGTCGTGATTGCCAGGTGAAGAGATCGGCCGGCCCCAGGGGAAGATGCTCCGGTTCCTCGACCCCGGGGCCAAGCTGGGGTCGCTCCCACGCGGGAAGGTCAGCGGGGCCAGAACCAAGGAAATCTAGATTCAGCATCAAGGACTCGAATAGATTTGCTCCCTGGAGTAGTACGACACCAATGTTCGCTGTCCAGGCGGGGTAGAAGAGTGAATCTCCTTTGCCCTGCCGTGTCCTCGGATCGCCAAGCGCGCCTGTCTTGATGCCCGCGGTGTCGAACGCCTGGCAGTGGACGATCCAGCGGGCTCCTTCAGCAAGCGTCATGCGATGTAGAGCAGGGCCACTCCGCGTGCTGAAGAGGCGGTTGTTGTCTGGAACATCAGCGACGATCTTGGTCAAGCCGGAGCGCTTTCCACTCGAGGTCGTGAGGCCAGCCACTTGGTAGAACGGATTCACTGGGTCGACTAGGTTCCACCGGTGTCGAATCGAGTCAAGGTACCGGCGGACGTGCTCCATCGGGAACGCGCCCGCCTTCCACCATTGAGCCCATAGGTCCAGCGCCTGATCCTGGTTGCGCGCGAAGCTGGGGCGAACGGCGCCGAGGAGGGTGGCAAGGATGAGTCGGAAGATGGCGGCATCCTGAGTTGGAAGGTCGCCAGCGAGGCAGCGCAGATCCGATGCGGTGGTGAGTACATGCTCCAACGATCGTTCTTCGACGAGGCCGGATAGGGTACGGACCCTAATCCAGGGTTCGTCAATCAGATTGAAGGAGAGGGCCCGGGTCATTCGACGTCCTCCGATCGTGTGACGAGGAGTCCCTCGTCAGGGTGGTAGCGCAGGTCGAAGCCCGCGATGGCGGTCTTACCTTCGGCGTCGAAAGCAAGGACGAGTTGGCCCGCCACCCAAGGCGACTTTTGCCAACCCGAAGCATCGACGCGCCCTTCGAGCGCGTCAATGACTTGGTCAACAACCCTATCGTGTGTGAGTTGGATCGGCAGAGGGAGGGTGCAGGTAGCCATCGCCTTCGCGACGGAGAGCTCAGTCCCGTCGGTTCCCCAGGGAAGTCCTTCCGGGACCAGCGCGCCAGCGTGTCGGCGGGCGTAGGCCGGCACTCTCAGGTGGCCGGCCGCATCGCGCCAGAGGGCGATCACCTCAAGAGAGTCCTCTGAGTCTCGAACCTGCGACCGACCCCTTTCCTCCATGCGCTCGGGATCGTCTTCCGTCACGTCAAGCCACCCCGTCAGGTTGCTCAGCGTCTGGGGGGACGCGAGTAGGTAGGTCTGGGCGCGATCACGAGCGTGAGCGACCTTTTCGGCCGCGGCGGTCTCAGCCGCGAGCCAGCGCTGCTCCCACCCCGCGGGCGGTGTGAGCGACGGATCGTAGGCCTCGCGCACGAGGGACGGAATCTCGGTTGGCAGCCGGATCTCATCTCGGTCGCTGAGTACGGCCGCTGCACGTAGCAGTGCCGATTCGCCGTAGACGCTGCGCGACCCACGGATCGGCTGGGGTGGCTGTTCCGCCCACTCGGTCACCCCACGGAGATAAAGGACCGGCTGTGCCAGCAACGCGGGACGGGTGCGCGTCGTGTGGCGATGCAGGCGTCCGACGCGCTGCAACACGAGGTCTATAGGTGCGAGGTCCGAGATCATCACGTCGAAGTCGATGTCGAGGGACTGCTCCAGTACCTGGGTCCCCACGACGATGAGCCGGCCTGGACGATGCCCGTTGCGTCCGAGTTGTTCCACGAGTGTGCGCTCTTTCGCTGCGCGATGGGGTGCCAGGAACCGGCTATGGATGAGGACAACGTCCGGCCCGAAGCGCTCCTGCAAGACGTGGAAGGTCTCTTGAGCCCGTCGCACGGTGTTGCAGATGACGCCCGCGCATCCGCCATCGGCGAGAAGCTCGTTAAGGAGCGCGGCTGTTGCCGCCGGATCGTCGTCGACGCGGACAAGCCGAACCGACGACCCGCCTGCGGTGACCTCAACGGGTATGTCAGTGAGGGTGCCGTCGTACCGCGTGATCCGTGGATACGCATCGGTTCGATCAGTCTGCTGGCTACCGCGGTCGCCACGGCCTGCGGCATAGGCGGCGACATACTCGTCTCGTTGCTCGGGTGGCAGCGTGGCTGACATCAGGATCACGGGCGCGCCGTGCGCGCTAAGCCAAGTCAGGACCCGTTTGAGGTACTCGCGCATGTAGGTGTCCGCCGCGTGTACCTCGTCGATGACGACGACCTTTCCTGCCATGCCGAGGTGTCTCAGTGCGACATGCTTGGCCTTGAGTCCGAGAAAGAGTGCCTGATCGATGGTGCCGACGACGAAGTCGGAGAGCCCCGCTTTGCGGCGGCCTCGGAGCCACGCGTTCGCCACTGCTTGGCCACCGTCATGGTACTCGTCGTCGTAGACGGGCCCGAGTCGGCCAGCCGCAAGCAGCCCGGTGTAGCGATCGTTGAGCCCGGCCTTGCCATGGGCGAGCGCGACGCTCGCATCGTCCTCGCCGATGGCAGTCTCGAGCCAATTCAGCGTGCGGCTGAACATGGGGTTGGCCGTGGCCATCGTGGGCAGGCCGAAGTAGACGCCTCCCTGGCCGAAGCGAGCGCACAGCACCTCCGCCGTCAGGTAGGCGGCCTCGGTCTTGCCTCGACCCATGGCTTCTTCGATGATCAGGAGCGGCGGCGCCTCGCAGTTGAGCGCTGCCGTGGCGAGTGCGAGCTGGATAGGACGTGGCTCCGAACTGCCCAGCATGGGAAAGCGGCTCCGGAACAGCGCAGTCAGGTCGGTGGGAAGGGCCGGGGCCCACGGTGCGGGGAGGCCTAGCCGGTTGTATGCCGCCTCTGCCCTCAGCTCGGTGCTCAGTTCGTCCTGGTAGGGGAAGTAGTCCTGGTTGGATGCGATCCAGTCCGCGACCACCACGATCGCGGTCAGCAGTGCCTGAGCGGGAACCGGGATTGGGCGCTGGACCCAAAGCGCCAGGTCGAGTTCGGCGCCGCCGCGGCGCGCCATCGTCGTCAGGATCTCGGCGCGGACACTCGTCCATGCCCCGGTGCCGATTGATCCAGGTGAGGTCTCGGCAATGTCGAGATCGTGGAAGGACGGGTTACGCCCATGGTGCCCGCCGACTATCCCAGCCCAGGTGGTCGCGGTGCGTGGCCTCGCGTCGTAGGTGTCGACAAGCCACTCGCGCACCGCCGCCTGGCCCACGGTCGCATGGCCGATCCTCGTGTTCGCGTGTTGGACCCGGAGTCCGGCGTCGCGCATGCGATCAAGCACGGCCGGGGAGCCGGCGGCCTCGGCCTTAAAGGCGAACGCGGGCGACGCCTTGCCGACGTCGTGGATACCCGCGAGCCAGGAGATCAGCGCGCGGCCCTCGGCGTCCGTCAGGGCCATCGACGTGCAGATGGTCCCCTTGACCGATCGAGGCAAGAACTCGTCCCACAGCAGTCCTGCCACCGCGGCCGCATGCTCAAGATGCGTGACGAGGGGAAGCCAGGAGCTTGTCTCGCGGTCGAGCTTGCCCCAGACGGTTCGGGCTGCATCTGACCAAGTCATCTCTGTCCCTCCGATTTTGTCGGTGCGGTCTGGTTGGGTGAACAACGTGAGCGTAGCTGGGCTCCGGCCGGGCAGGCAGACAAATAACACTTCCCACGTTTGTGTGTAGTATCCGGCATGTTCAGACAACGGAACGCAGCGGTGGGGAAACCCCGCAGCGGCGGGGAACTTGTGCAAATGACGCTACCCACAGGATCATCCCCGCTCGGCGGGGAGTGAATGGTGCGTTTAGCTTGCCAGGTAGAGATCGAGGGCGCGACGCATCACTTCAGATGCACTGACGTGTTCCTCGGTGGCGCGGTCCCGGACCGCGGTGGCGCGCCTCTCGTCGAGGCGAACCGTGACTGTCTGTGCCGCAGACCCTGTCCCTACGGTGCGAGGGCGGCCAACAGGCCGTGTGTGAACGCCGGGGAACCCTGCCTCTGCGTTCGCGACGATGCGCTTGATCACGTCGTCGGTGACGACGGTGCCATCGATGGTGCCCCACGCCCCGTCGTCTGGACGAGAAGCGGTCTTGTTCTCCGTGTCGGTCATCTGTCCCTGCCTCTCTCTGTCAGTGCAATGGTGTGTGGACGTGCTCGCATTGCGTGAATGATGAGCACCCGCTGTTGGTCGAACACCAGGCCGATCAACTCAATCGGGTTACCTGTTGCCTCGTGGAAGCCGATTCTGAGAAGTCGTGACGGGTCGGTGTCGTCCAGCCAGCACTCATGCTGTCCGCCGCTCCGTCAAGCGGTCAGCACCTCGGCGACGGTCATCCCGTGTTTGAGTGCCGACTGGTGAACCGCGACTCTCATGCGAAATATCGTAACACGTAAATCTAGCGCCGCGTTGAATGATTGGGCAGCAGCTCGACGATTCGAGTCCATGGGATGGTTGACCTAACGGCCGCGCACTGACTGGCTGGGCGCCCGAGTCCGCCCGCGGTGTCGGCTGCCTGTCGGACGACGTCGGCGTCCTCGCCCAACGCTTCAGCTACCCACAGCAGGCCAGGGGCACACTGGAAATGCGTGTAGAAGTGCTTGGCTCCCAGGCCTCTTGACCTGCGGTTGAAGGCGCCCGGACCGGCCAGCTCATTCAGCCAGTTGACCACGTGCTCGCGTTGGCTGGTCCACCAATGCTTGCCGGGCAGGAACCGTGCCTCGTATTCATCCGAGATCGGGTAGTGGTCCCGGCAGCTGGCGAGTAGCCGAGCCAAGCGACGCGCCGACCAGTCGTCGGGACTGACTGATGTTCGATCAGTGCGTCTCATGAGCTGTCTCTTGCCTAGCTGAGGTCTCGTCAGCCCAGGGTGATGTCGAGGGCCTTCCAGTCGATGTCTGCGGGCGCCAGGGACAGGATCTCGGCCAGCAGGGACTGGCGCGCGGCGCGGACGTTCTCGTCCTCGGCGTTGACCAGGATCTCGTCGAAGAACCTTGCCGCCGCCGCGACCACGTGTTCCGTGCGGCCCAGGATGGCCTCGATAGGCTGAGCGGCCGTGTCGCCCTCGACGGCGTCCACAGCGGCGGCCAACTCCAGCTCGGCGGCTTCGGTCAGTTCCTTTCGACGCGCGCCGCCGCTTCGCGGGGTGCGCGGCTCAAGGAGCGTGGGGTCGCCCTCGCCGTCGCCCCGCTCAAGGAGCGTGGGGTCCGGCTCAAGGAGGGTGGGGTCCGGCTCAAGGAGGGTGGCGGGGAGGATCCTCGTGATGCGGACCAGGGTCGCGACCAGGTTGCGGAGGCGCGAGTCCTCAGCCGACGACGACAGCTCCGACAGCAGGCGCGCGGCGCGGCCGGGGGCGTCGGCGGCGGGCAGGATCGCGGAAAC
>RRZT011488645.1_pt1 | contig 11167 bp, 8 predicted proteins | sample 2165551 | NCBI WGS metagenome assembly RRZT01 (sample SAMN10456910, study PRJNA506462) | wastewater metagenome | biome: wastewater; feature: sludge; material: wastewater sludge; isolation source: wastewater sludge with Escherichia coli K12::gfp cells carrying plasmid... | place: USA: Moscow, Idaho ...
AGCCACTCGGCCTCGTCGCCGTCGCCACAGAGAATCCAGCGGAACACGTCGAAGTCGTGGATCAGCATGTCGCGGAAGATGCCGCCCGAGCCCTTGATGTACTCGACCGGTGGCGCGCCGGGGTCGCGGCTGGTGATGACCAGCATCTCGGGGTTGCCGATCTCGCCGGCGTCGATGCGGCGGCGCACCTCGTTGAAGGTCGGGTCGAAGCGGCGCTGGAAGCCGATCATGCAGGCCACGCCGGCGGCGCGCACCTTCTCGCCGCACTCGACCGCACGCGGCACCGACAGGTCGACCGGCTTCTCGCAGAAGATGTGCTTGCCGGCGGCGGCCGCGCGGGTGATCAGGTCGGAGTGGGTGCTGGTGGGCGAGCCGATGACGACCGCATCGATCGAGGGATCGAGCAGCGCGTCGTCCATCGTGGCGACCTGCGCGCCGAGCTGCTGCGCGAGCTGCGCGGCGCTGTCGCCGAACGGGTCGCAGACGTACTTGAGGCTGACGCCGGGCAGACGGGCGAGGTTGCCGGCGTGAATGCGGCCGATGCGGCCGGCGCCGAAGACGGCGACGTTCTTCATGGATGGATCTCCGGGGGCGGAACGGGGTGGGGCAGGACGGGTCGCCGTGGCTGATGGCTCGGGACCGCGTGCGTTGCGGGTGACTATAGCGGCCAATCCTCAATAATGAAAATGAATTTTCATTGGTGTTTTCCACTGGAAAAGTGTTTCGTGATGCCGATGACCCTTCAATGACCATTTCAGGTCAATGCAGCCGGCCCGCAGGGGGATTGCGGCTTCTAGAGTCCGATCCGACCCCAACGCAAGGAGACTGTCCATGAGCACCCCGATCCACTTCGCCATCAACCGCATCAGCGCGCCGCGTCTGGGCTTTGCCGAGTTCGCCGCGATGTCGCGCCGCCTGGGCGTGAGCGCCATCGAGATCCGCAACGACCTGCCGGGCGTGGAGCTGCGCGACGGCATGCCCGCCAGCGATGTCGGTGCCATCGCCCAGGCGCACGGCCTGACGATCCGCTCGATCAACGCGCTCTACCCCTTCGACGTCTTCAACGCCGAGCGCGCCGCGCAGGCCACCGAGCTGGCTCGCTACGCCCAGGCCTGCGGCGCCGAGGCGCTGGTGATGTGCCCGCTCAACAGCCTGGACGATCGCCGCAGCACCGAGGAGCGCTACGCCGATCTGGTCGCCGCGCTGCGCGGCCTGCGCCCGATCCTGCAGGCGCACGGTCTGGTCGGCCTGGTCGAGCCGCTGGGCTTCGAGGAATGCTCGCTGCGCCACAAGTCGGTGGCGGTGCGCGCGATCGAGGAAGTCGGCCACGACGGCACCTTCCTGCTGGTGCACGACACCTTCCACCACCACCTGGCCGGCGAGAACGCCTTCTATCCCGAGTACACCGGCCTGGTGCATGTCTCCGGCGTCGAGGACGCGGGCCTGGGCGTGAACCAGGTGCGCCCCGTCCACCGCCTGCTCGTCGGCCAGGACGACCGCCTGGGCAACCTGCCGCAGCTGCGCCGCCTGCTCGACCTGGGCTACACCGGCTTCGTCTCCTTCGAGCCCTTCGCCGAGTCGGTGGCCGCCGCCACCGACATCGAGGCCCAGCTGGCCGCCAGCATGGCGCACCTGCGCGAGGGCGTCGCCGCGCTTGCCACCGCGGCCTGAGCCGTGGCATGAAGGCGGGATGAGCGTGTCCCTCCCCTCTCCCGCCCCGGCGGCGCCGCGACGCAAGCGCAGCGCACGCTTCATCGAGATCGCCGCCGTCGCCGGCGTCAGCGAAACCACCGTCAACCGGGTGCTCAACGAGCGCGGCAGCGTCTCGCCCGAGACCCGTGCGCGGGTGATCGCGGCGGCGCGCCAGCTCGGCGTGCCGCGGGTGCTGCCCGATCCGCGCCACGGCCTGACCCGCTTCGACGTGGTGATGGCGCGCAGCACCACGCCCTATGCGCACCGGCTGGACCTGGCGCTGCAGCGCATCCAGCAGATGCTCGACCCGCGCATCCTGATCCACCGCCACATCGTCGACGGCGACGACGAGCGCCGGGTGCTGGAACTGCTGGCCGGCAGTGTGCACCGGCGCGACGGCCTGATCGTGGCGCTGCGCGACAGCCCGGCGGTGCGCGTGGCGCTGCAGCAGCAGCTCGCGCGCGGCGTGCCGGTGGTGGCGTTGATGAGCTGCATCGGCGCGCTCGAGGGCGTGCGCTATGCCGGCATCGACAATGTCGCTGCCGGGCGCACCGCCGGGCATTTCCTGGCCCGGCTGGCGCGGCGCCTGCCCGGGCGGGTGCTGATCCTGACCAACCGGCTGGATTTCCGCGCCCATGCCGAGCGGGTGCGCGGCTGCCAGCAGGCGCTGGCCGAGCGCCAGCCGCAGCTGCAGGCGCTGGCGCCGGTGGCGTGCGGCGACGATCCCGCGCTGGCGCGCATTGCGCTGGAGGCGGCGCTGCAGAACGCGCGCCGCGACGGCGTGCCGCTGGTCGGGCTCTATCACAGCGGCGCCGGCTCCGACGGGCTGGCGCGGGTGCTGCGCCAGCTCACCCCCCCGGAGCGCCCGGTCTGGATCGGCCACGAGCTCAGCGACGAGCACCGCCCGCTGCTGCGCCTGGGGCTGATGGATCTGGTGATCGACCAGGACCCGGACGGCCAGGTCGCCGCCAGCCTGCACCATCTGCTGCACGCCACCGGCCATGTCGAGCAGCCGGGGCCCGGCGCGCCCAACGAGTTCCGCCTGTTCGGTCCGGAGAACCTGCCCGGCGAGGGCTCCTACCTCGACGCGCCGCTGAAGGCGCCGGTCGAGCGGCTTCAGGCCAGCGGATCGGTGCCGCCGCGTGCCGCGAGCGTCGTCGGCCGGTAGGACAGCTCCAGCCGGAAGGCCAGCGCGACGAACAGGCTCTGCGCCAGGCCCATCGTCGCGGTCAGCGATCGGAAGCCGAAGGTCGCGCTGTCCTGCACCAGCAGTGTCGCGGCGGCCTCGCGCGCCAGCGGGCTCATGCGGCTGTCGGTGATCGCGATCAGCCGCGCGCCGCGCTCGACCGCCTGCTGCGCCACCTGCATCGTCTCCTCGGCATAGGGCGCGTAGGAGATCGCGATCATCACGTCGCCCGGGCGCACCGAGCGCATCTGGCCCTCGTGCATGCTGCCCAGCGCGGTGACCAGGCCGATGCGCTTGTCGGTGTGCTGCAGCGCGTAGTCGAGGTAGACCGCCGCGGGGAAGGAGCGCCGCGAGCCCGCGATCCAGATCGCGTCGGCCTGCACCATCAGGTCGATCGCGCGCGAGAAGGCCTCCTCGTCGAGCGACTGCTGCAGCTCCTGCATGCCGGCGATGCTGCCGCGCAGGAACTCGTGCGCGATCTCCGCCTCGCTCAGGCTGCCCGAGCCGGACTCGATGACGTCGCGCAGCCGGCGGCTGTAGTTGCGGCTCGGCGCGATCTGCTCCGACAGGCCCTGGCGGAAGAGCCGCTGCATCTCGGTGAAGCCGCTGAAGCCGAAGTGCTTGGCGAAGCGCACCACCGCCGAGGGCTGCACCCCGCACTGCGCCGCCACGTCCTGGATGCCCTCCAGCCCCAGGTGATCGCGGTGCGCCTCGACATGGCGCGCGATCAGCTTGAGCTGGCGGCTGAGGTTCTCGTACTCGGCGGTGATGCGGTGCAGGAAGGCGGCCACGTCGGTCGGCATCGGGGGCGTGGAGGTCATCGTCGGTGTCGGGGCGGAAGTGGGACGGGGCATGGCCTGGCCATCGTGCGGGATTCTCGCCGAGTCAGGAACAAGGATTTCCCGCGTATCGCCATTATGGAAACGGTTTTCGACATCAGGCCGATCCCGGAGCGAGCATGCCCGCGCAGCTGACGTCAGGCTGCACGCGCCGGCGCGCTCAGCAGCCCGCGCAGCATGTCCACATGGGCCTGCCGCGCCTGCGCGAGCGCCTGCGGCGCCTGCTCGCCCAGCACCAGCTGGGCCGTCAGCAGGTGCACCGCCGGCGCGATCGCCAGCCAGGGCTCGCGGCCGAGCAGGTGATCCGGACCGGCCAGGCTGGCCAGCAGCTCGCCCAGCAGCTCCAGCCAGGGCCGCACCAGCGCCTGGTGCCACTGCGCCACCCGCTGCGGCACCCGCTCGCGCTCGGCCACCAGCAGGCGCAGCACCGCGACGACCGACGGCCGCATCAGCTGCCGGTGCAGCTCGTCGACCAGCGCCTCGGCGAGCCGGTCGGCCTCGCCCGACTCGCCGCGCTGCGCCAGCGCGTGCAGCGGCGCCAGGTCCGGCGGCACGAGCTCGCGCTGCATCAGCGCGTCGAACAGCGCCTCCTTTGCGCCGAAATGCGCGTAGAGCCCGCCCTTGGACAGGCCGCAGCGCGCGGCGATGTCGTCCATGCGCGCGGCGGCGAAGCCGCAGCGGGTGAACTCCGCCAGCGCGGCGTCGAGGATCTGCGGAATGCGCTCGTCCGGGCTGAGCCGCTGCCGGGTGCGCACTTTCTCCAGGGTCGTCAAGTCCGTCTCCATGTCGTGTCTCGGCGAGTCGTGCCGCCTGTCGGGCGCCACTACATACCGACTGGTCAGTCGGTATGTTGCGCTGCATCAAGGCTGTCCACCGCCGGGTGAGCCGATGATGCTCGCATCGCAGGCCCCCGTGACGCTCGACGCATGACCCTGATCCCTTTTCCCCGCCTCGCACCGGCCGCCGGGCTGGCGATGCTGCTGGCCGGCTGCACCTCGCTGGCGCCGCCGCCCGCGACGCCGGATCCGGCCCTGCCGGCGCATTTCGACGCGGCGCCCTCCGAGCCGGCCGGCCCCGCGGTCGGCGACGACTGGCAGGCCTTCTTCACCGATGCCCGGCTGCAGGCGCGCATCCGCCAGGCGCTGGCCTTCAACCGCGACCTGCGCGGCGCGATGCTGCAGGTCGCCGAGGCCCGCGCGGCCTACGGCATCCGCCGCGGCGAGCCGCTGCCGGCCGTCGGCCTCGGGGCCGGCGGCATGCGCGAGCGCGTGCCGGCCGACCTGAGCCTGACCCGGCACACCAGCTACGGCACGCAGTACCAGGCCGGCCTGGGCATCGCGAGCTGGGAGCTTGACTTCTGGGGCCGCATGGCCAGCCTCGAGGAGGCGGCGCTGCAGCAGTACTTCGCCAGCGTCGAGGTCCGGCAGGCCGCGACGCTGTCGCTGATCGCGCAGGTGGCGCAGACGCACCTGCTGCTGCAGGAGCTCGACGAGCGCCTGCGGCTGGCGCGGCGCACCGTCGCCAGCCGCGCCGAGAGCCGGCGCATCGTCGCGCGCCGGGTCGAGGTCGGTGCGGCCTCGCGGCTGAGCCTGACCCAGGTCGACACGCTGCTGAACCAGGCCGAGGTGCTCGCCGCCCAGCTCGAGCAGGCGCGCGCGCAGCAGGCGCACGCGATGCGGCTGCTGACCGGCGAGACCGAGCCGGCCGCCAGCGACACGCCCGAGGCGCCGCTGCAGCTCGGGTCCGCGCCGCGTGCCGGGCTGCCCTCGGAGCTGCTGCTGCGCCGGCCAGACCTGCTCGCGGCCGAGCACCGCCTGCGCGCGGCGCAGGCCCAGATCGGCGCGGCGCGCGCGGCCTTCTTCCCGAGCATCTCGCTGACGGCACTGGCCGGCACCGCCAGCACCGACCTGTCGCGTCTGCTCGGCGCCAGCGCCGGCGGCTGGGCCTTCATGCCCTCGCTGACGCTGCCGCTGTTCGACGGCCAGCGCCGGCGCAACAGCCTGACGCTGGCCGAGGTCCGCCGCGACGAGGCGGTCGCCGCCTACGAGAAGGCGGCGCAGAACGCCTTCCGCGAGGTCAGCGACGCGCTGTCGACGCGGCACTGGCTGGGCGAGCAGCTCGCGCTGGCGCGCGACGCGGTACGCATCCAGCGCGAGCGCACCCGGCTGTCGGAGCGGCGGCTCGACGTCGGCGCGACCACCTCGCTCGAGCTGCTCGACGCGCAGCGCGACCTGCTCGCCGCCGAGCAGCAGGAGGTGCAGCTGCGCCGCGCGCTGGCCTCCAGCGAGGTGGCGCTGTACGCCGCGCTCGGCGGCGGCGTGCCCCGCCAGGACACCGCCGGCCCCGCCGCCCCCCGAGATTCCCGAGGAGAATGACCGTGTCGAACACGAACAGGACGATCGTGCGCGCCGTCGCGGCGCTGCTGGCCGCCGGCGCGCTGGCCGGCGGCGGCTACTGGACCTGGCAGGCGATGCATCGCGACACGCTGCCGCCGGGCCTGATGCGCGGCAACGGCCGCATCGAGGCCGCCGACATCGACGTCGCGACCAGGCTGCCCGGACGGGTGCGCGACCTGCTGGTCGACGAGGGCGACAGCGTCGGCGCCGGCCAGGTGCTGGGGCACATGGACGTGCAGTCGCTGCAGGCGCAGCGCGACGAGGCGCTGGCGCGCCAGCGCCAGGCCGCCAGCGCGATCGACACCGCGCTGGCCCAGGTCACGCTGCGCGAGAGCGACCGGCGCGCGGTGCAGGCGCTGGTCAGCCAGCGCGAGAGCGACGTCGACGCCAGCGCGCGCCGGCTGGCGCGCTCGGAGGCGCTGGCGCGCGACGGCGCCTCGGCCGAGCAGGAGCTCGACGACGACCGCGCCCGGGTGCGCAGCGCGCGCGCCGCGCTGGCCGCGGCACGCGCCCAGGACGAGGCCGCGGTCGCGGCGATCGGCGCCGCGCGCACCCAGGTCGAGGGCGCGCGGGCGACCGCCGCGGCCGCGGCCGCGACGCTGGCGCGCATCGACAGCGAGATCGCCGATGCCTCGCTGGTGGCGCCGCGCGCCGGCCGGGTGCAGTACCGCATCGCCGAGCCGGGCGAGGTGCTCGGCGCCGGCGGCCGGGTGCTCAGCCTGGTCGACCTGTCCGACGTGCACATGACCTTCTTCGTGCCGGAGGCGGTGGCCGGGCGGCTGGCGATCGGCAGCGAGGTGCGCCTGGTGCTCGACGCCGCGCCGCAGTACGTGCTGCCGGCGACCGTCTCCTATGTCGCCAGCACCGCGCAGTTCACGCCGAAGACGGTCGAGACCGCCGACGAGCGCCAGAAGATGATGTTCCGGGTCAAGGCCCGGCTCGACCGCGCGCTGCTCGAGCGCCACCTCGCGCAGGTCAAGACCGGCCTGCCCGGCGTGGCCTGGGTGCGCAGCGACCCCGGCGCGAGCTGGCCGGCGACCCTGGCGGTGAAGGTGCCGCAGTGACTGCGGCCGACCGCACCCGCGGGCCGGCCCCGGTCGTGCGCCTCGAGCAGGTCACGCTGCGCCACGGCGCGGTGCGGGCGCTCGACGCGCTGACGCTGGACCTGCCCGCCGGCCGCATGGTCGGCCTGATCGGGCCGGACGGCGTGGGCAAGTCCAGCCTGCTGTCGCTGGCGGCCGGCGCACGCGCGATGCAGCAGGGCCGGGTCGAGGTGCTCGGCGGCGACATCGGCCGGGCCGGGCACCGCGACGCGGTCTGCCCGCGCATCGCCTACATGCCGCAGGGCCTGGGCCGCAACCTCTACCCGACGCTGTCGGTCGAGGAGAACCTGCAGTTCTTCGGCCGCCTGTTCGGCCATGACCGCGCCGAGCGGCGCCGGCGCATCGACGCGCTGACCGCCAGCACCGGCCTGAAGCCTTTCCTCGACCGCCCGGCCGGCAAGCTCTCCGGCGGCATGAAGCAGAAGCTCGGGCTGTGCTGCGCGCTGATCCACGATCCGGACCTGCTGATCCTCGACGAGCCGACCACCGGCGTCGATCCGCTCTCGCGCAGCCAGTTCTGGGACCTGATCGACCGCATCCGCGCCGAGCGCGGCCGCCAGGGCCAGCCGCTGAGCGTGCTGGTGGCCACCGCCTACATGGACGAGGCCGGCCGCTTCGACTGGCTGGTGGCGATGGACGCCGGCCGGGTGCTGGCCGCCGACACGCCCGCCGGCCTGCTCGGGCGCACCGGCTGCACCAGCCTGGAGGCGGCCTTCATCGCGCTGCTGCCCGAGGAGCGCCGGCGCGGCCACCGCGAGGTGCAGGTCACGCCGCTCCAGGACGACGACGCCGGAGCCGCAATCGCCATCGAGGCCGAGGGCCTGACGATGCGCTTCGGCGACTTCGTCGCGGTCGACCGCATCGACCTGCGCATCCGCCGCGGCGAGATCTTCGGCTTTCTCGGCTCGAACGGCTGCGGCAAGTCCACGACGATGAAGATGCTCACCGGGCTGCTGCCGCCGACGGCCGGCCAGTGCCGGCTGTTCGGCCGCCCGACCGAGGCGGACGACCTGGCGGTGCGCCGGCGCGTGGGCTACATGTCGCAGGCCTTCTCGCTGTACGGCGAGCTGACGGTGCGCCAGAACCTGGTGCTGCACGCGCAGCTCTTCCACCTACCCGCGGCCGAGGTGCCGGCGCGGGTGGCCGAGATGGCCGCGCGCTTCGGGCTCGACGAGGTGCTCGACCAGCTGCCCGAGCAGCTGCCGCTGGGCATGCGCCAGCGCATGTCGCTGGCGGTGGCGATGGTGCACCGGCCCGAGCTGCTGATCCTCGACGAGCCGACCTCCGGCGTCGATCCGGTCGCGCGCGACCGCTTCTGGGAGCTGCTGATCGAGCTGTCGCGGCGCGACCGGGTGACGATCTTCATCTCGACGCACTTCATGAACGAGGCCGAGCGCTGCGACCGCATCTCGCTGATGCACGCCGGGCGCGTGCTGGTGACCGCCGCGCCGCAGGCGCTGGTGCACGCGCGCGGCGCCGACACGCTCGAGCAGGCCTTCATCGGCTGCCTGCGCGAGGCCGCCGGCGACGCCGCGGGAACGCCCGCGCCCGTGCCCGAGCCGCCCGCCGCGCCCCCCCCGTCTGCGCAGGCCGCCCCGCCGCCCGCGCCCCGGCCGTCGCGCTTCAGCCTGACGCGGGCCTGGAGCTACGCGCTGCGCGAGGCGCTGGAGCTGCAGCGCGATCCGGTGCGCGCCGCGCTTGCGCTGCTGGGCTCGGCGCTGCTGCTGTTCGTGATCGGCTACGGCATCAACCTGGACGTCGACCACCTGCGCTTCGCGGTGCTCGACCGCGACCAGACGGTGCTGAGCCGCGACTACGCGACCCGGCTGGCGGGCTCGCGCTATTTCGTCGAGCAGCCGGCGATCGCAGACCATGCGGAGATGGACCGGCGCCTGCGCAGCGGCGAGCTCGCCGTCGCGGTCGAGATCCCGCCGGGCTTCGGCCGCGACCTCGAGCGCGGCCACGCGGTCGAGATCGGCGCCTGGGTCGACGGCGCGATGCCGCTGCGCGCCGAGACCGCCAGCGGCTACCTTCAGGCGATGCACCAGGGCTGGCTGGCCGAGATCGTGCGCGAGCGCACCGGGCAGAGTCCGGCCGCGCCGGCCGTCATCGAGACCCGCTACCGCTACAACCCGGACGTGCGCAGCCTGCCGGCGATGGTGCCGGCGGTGATCCCGCTGCTGCTGATGCTGTTCCCGGCGATGCTGACGGCGCTGTCGGTGGTGCGCGAGAAGGAGCTCGGCTCGATCCTGAACCTGTACGTCACCCCGGTGCGGCGCAGCGAGTTCCTGCTGGGCAAGCAGCTGCCCTACGTGCTGCTGGCGATGGTGAACTTCGCGCTGATGGTCGCGCTGGCGGTCACCGCCTTCGGCGTGCCGCTCAAGGGCAGCCTGGCGACGCTGACGCTGGGCGCGCTGGTGTGCGTGCTGGGCTCGACCGGCATCGGCCTGCTGGCCTCGGCGCTGACGCGCAGCCAGGTCGCGGCGGTCTTCGTGACGGTGATCGGCACGCTGATCCCGTGCATCAAGTTCGCCGGCCTGATCGACCCGGTGTCCTCGCTCGACGGCGTGGGCGCGCTGGTCGGGCAGGTCTATCCGGCCTCGCATTTCCTGACGATCAGCCGCGGCGTCTTCGCCAAGGCGCTGGACCTGCCGGCGCTGGCCTCGTCCTTCCAGGCGATGGCGCTGGCGGTGCCGGTCATTCTCGGGCTGGCCCTGTGGTGCCTGCCCAAGCAGGAGCGCTGAGACGCGGCCCGCGCCGCGTCCGGCCCCGTTCACGGAGACAGTCCCGATGGCCTCGCTGTCGAACATCCGCCGCCTCGGCATCAAGGAGCTGTGGAGCCTGGCGCGCGATCCGATGATGATCGTGCTGATTCTCTACACCTTCACCGTGTCGATCTACGTCGCCGCCACCGCGATGCCCGAGACGCTGCACCACGCCGCGATCGCGGTGGTCGACGAGGACGGCTCGGCGCTGTCGGCGCGCATCGTCTCGGCCTTCCGGCCGCCCTGGTTCGCGGTGCCGGCGCTGATCGACCCGGCCGAGGCGGACGCGCGCATGGACCGCGGCGAGAGCACCTTCGTGCTCGACCTGCCCCCGGGCCTGCAGCGCGACGTGCTGGCCGGCCGCAGCCCGACGATCCAGCTCTCCATCGACGCGACCCGCATGAGCCAGGCCTTCACCGGCAACGTGCAGATCCAGCGCATCCTCGCCACCGAGATCGCCGGCTTCGTGCGGCGCGACGAGGGCGTGACGCGGCTGCCGGTCGGGCTGGACCTGCGCATGCGCTTCAATCCGAACCTGGAGCAGGCCTGGTTCGGCGCGCTGATGGAGATCATCAACAACGTCACGCTGCTGTCGCTGATCCTGACCGGCGCGGCGCTGATCCGCGAGCGCGAGCACGGCACGATCGAGCACCTGCTGGTCATGCCGGTCAGCCCGGCCGAGATCATGCTCGGCAAGGTCTGGTCGATGGGCCTGGTGGTGCTGCTGGCGGCGCTGGGCTCGCTGGCGGGCGTGGTGCAGATCGCGCTGCAGGTGCCGGTGCAGGGCTCGGTCGCGCTGTTCCTCGCGCTGGTGGCGCTGCACCTGTTCGCCACCACCTCGATGGGCATCTTCCTGGCGACGCTGGCGCGCTCGATGCCGCAGTTCGCGCTGCTGCTGGTGCTGGTGCTGCTGCCGCTGCAGCTGCTCTCGGGCGGAGTGACGCCGCGCGAGAGCATGCCGCAGGCGGTGCAGCAGCTGATGCTGGCCGCGCCGACCACGCACTTCGTCGCCGCCGCACAGGCCGTGCTCTACCGCGGCGCCGGCCTGGAGGTGATCTGGCCGCAGGCTCTGGCCCTGCTGGCGATCGGCAGCGCGCTGTTCGCCTTCTCGCTGTCGCGCTTCCGGCGCACGCTGGGGCAGATGGGCTGAGCCGGCGCGGCGGCCCGAGGGCCGCCCGATGCAGGG
>RRZT010738712.1_pt1 | contig 11166 bp, 7 predicted proteins | sample 2165551 | NCBI WGS metagenome assembly RRZT01 (sample SAMN10456910, study PRJNA506462) | wastewater metagenome | biome: wastewater; feature: sludge; material: wastewater sludge; isolation source: wastewater sludge with Escherichia coli K12::gfp cells carrying plasmid... | place: USA: Moscow, Idaho ...
CATCGGTTTATGGCCGGAGCAGATGTTTTTCTCGTTCCGTCACGCTTTGAGCCCTGTGGTCTGACACAGCTTTATGCTTTGCGCTACGGCACCTTGCCTCTCGTACGGCGGGTCGGCGGTCTTGCCGATACCGTAGTCGACGCGACTGCGGAAAACCTTCAGGCAGATTGCGCGACCGGTTTCGTATTCAACGATGCAGTTCGCCAGGCACTCGGTGCACGTATCCGTGAGGCGTGCGTTCTTTATCATGATCAAGCCGCCTGGCAGCAAGTCCAGCGGCGGGCCATGGTTCAGGACTACTCCTGGGACGATTCGGCAGCGAACTACGAGGCGCTCTATCGCAGTCTTTGATCCGGATTTTCTGTCGTCGATTGTTGTTTGAGAGTCGGCTACTGGCTATACAAAACGCCCGGCGTCTGGGCGTTTTATCCGCTATTTCGTGCCGCTGAGCAGCGCAGCGATATCTGCTTCCGCTTCGATCCAGTCGCGTACTGAATCGCTCTTGAAGTAGTTGCTTTCGGCACGATAGTAGGCCGCTTCCGCAATCATGCGATAGCGTTGGGCGTCGTTGATTACCATGGCCTCGCTGTGGTTCTTGGCAGCGGGCTTCGCTGTAGTTGTCTTCGCTGCGGCAGGTTTCTTGGCAGCGAGCTTGACCGTGGCATCTGCCTTGGCCGCTGGTTTTTTTGGAACAGGCTTAGCTGCAGCAGCAGAAACCTTGACAGCGACTGGTTTCTTGCCTACCGGTTTTGCACTAACCGTTGCAGTCTCGGTCGCTGTTTTAGTGGTCGTCTCTGCCATGATCTTCTCCTTCAGGGGTGGGAATTTTAATATTAAAACATATTCAGGCTGGCGTCCCGTTAATGGGGTCCCACGGCAATCGCTTACACAAAGATCATATTGTTCGACCCGAATCAAGGCTGAGGAGTAATGCCGAGGAGTTCAGCCCGGTAATCCGGGCGGTTATCGGCGAGTTTTCTTCTCCGGCGCAGACTGCGATCAGCCTGGCGAGAATCCATTCGCAGCACCGCCAGAGCGATTTTGCGGATAGCTGACAAATTGCGCGCCGCATGATCCTTGCGCACTCGACACCCATCATCACGGAACATGACATCCAGAACCCAGCGCATCGCGGCTTTGTTCGGAAGGGTAGCTGAATCGGCTAAAATGCGCGTTGAATACCAAAGCAATGAAGCCGGCGCCGTACAAAGAAAGGTTTTGTCCCAATAAATTCTACGGGGCGCGGTGACGTTTTGGAAAAAGCAGGAAGAGCTTATGCTGGACGCACTTGTCCTGCCAGGGCGTAAAACTGTTCGGCGGCCTACAACTGATCGGCTCCTTTCATTGCCAACTGACCCTTGCGAATCAGATGCATCAACTCAATGCCCGATAGCACAGCCGTTGCGGCCGCAAATGGCTTGGAGCCCATCATCATGGGTCGTGTATGCGCTTGATCGCCCGGTGGTCTTGTTCAACTCTGTTGTTCAGATACTTGACCTGACGAACCACGATTGCCTGCTCGCGCCAGGCATTGATGTCATCCATCGCTGCCTTGTTCGAACCGCTCTTGTCCAGATTGACTTTCTCCGGTTCGCCGTTGGCGGCCATCGCTTTCTTTAAAAAAGGCCAATGCTGCCTTCTTGTCACGGTGCTTGCGCAACAGGAAATCCACCGTCAGGCCGTCTTTGTCCACCGCACGGTACAGATACACCCACTCCCCTTTGACTTTGACGTATGTCTCATCCATTCGCCAACTGCGGCCAACGGCTAGCTTGAACGGCCTGGACAGTTTCTCCACCAACGGCAGAAAACGAACCGCCCAGCGATTGACCGTCGAATGATCAACCGATACTCCACGTTCCTTCATCAATTCCTCAACATGCCGATAGCTCAGCGGATAGGCCGCATACCACCGGATGCACATCAAGATCACTTCCAGCGGAAATTTCAGCCACTTGGTGTCCAGCATTCTTCAACCTGCAATCAACAAAATGCCAACAGCCTACCAAAGCACTGCTTCGTTTCAAAATCTTTGCGACAGAACCAAAGAAAGAAGGGAGCTAGAATTTTTCTAGCTCCCTTTCCCTACCGGTCACGCACCCGAAATGAGTCAACATCGGAGAGAAAGAGTGCTACCGGTTGTCGGTGTTTTCATGTTGGCGGCACTGGCCGACTAATCCGCGTCTAGCTATCTGCTTTCAATTTTTGTAGGCGAGAGTCAAGCACAACTAAAAAGCACTTTTCGGTTACGTGGGGCCGAATCGCGATGCATCTAGTTTTGCAATGTCTGACCTTTTTGGCCTTCCTTAGCACTCATCATCCGAAATCGTGAAATTTCCTCACCGGAAGGATTCAAGCCTGACGGCTGCTTGAGCCACGAACGATTAACTCGCCGCGCAGTACGATACGACGTACGGCCTGCTCAGGCTGGGCGATGCGGGCGAGCAGCAACTCGATCGCCGAGCGACCGATGTCATACGTGGGCTGAGCTATGACGGTGATGCTCGGCGTAATGATTCGCGTCCAGGGCATATCGTCGAAGCCTGCCAGCGCCACGTCGTCCGGATAACTCAGATTGGCCTCGCGCAAGGCCTCGACAAGACCCAGAAGAATCAGACCACTGCTGGCGACGATGGCGTCGGGCAACTGGCTGTGGCGCTCCATGAAATGGCGCATCGCCGCACGTGCTTCGTCCGTGGTGGGCTTGAGCGCCTGACTGATAGGAGTTAGCCCGGCCCCAGCCAATGCATTTTGATAGCCGGCCAGGCGTTGTCGTCCAGTGGCACTGGCGGCACCGTAGAAAAAGACAATGCGCCGATGACCCATTTCCACCAGATGCTGCCCAAGGCGCTGACCGGCATCAATGTTGTCGAGTATCACAGCATCGGCATCCGTATCGCTTTCGCAGCGGTCGACAAGGACGACCGGGAATGGATAATCGGTCTGGTCGTAACTCGCCAGGCGCGGCAAGGTCGGTGACAGAATGACGCCAGCGACGTTTTCGTCGTGCATCATCTCCAGGTAGAAGCTCTCCTTTTCTGGATCTTCGTCGGCATTGCAAAGCATGATGCGCAGTCCGTTGGCGTAGGCCACATCCTCGACGGCACGGCTCACCTCTGTGAAATATGGATTTCGGATATCCGACACGATCAGACCGAGCGTATCGGTACGGCGTGAGCGCAGTCGACGCGCCGCCAGGTTGGGGCGGTAACCAAGTGCTTGCGCCGAAGCCATCACGTGATCGCGGGTTTTGTCGCTGACCCCCGGCAAGCCTCCTAACGCCCTGGATACCGACGCAACCGAAATCCCGGCATGTCTTGCTACATCAATGATTCGTACCATTTTTAACACACCATTAGTAATCGATTACTCGTAATTTATAGAAAACTTTCCAAAAAGGAAAGGGCTAGATCAATTTTCGTTGACTGACCATATTCAGGTTGGTGCTGGTTAAGTACCAACTATATACAATAAAACCATGTAGTTACAAGATTCATCGAGGGCAAATTTTGTCTATGGCTGATTGACTTCAATAAATATTGTTGACAGCTATAACGTAATCGATTACGTTAACACTTATCTAATTTCTTCAGGGGGACAAATTGGAAACGATTGCTAAGTCTTGCGTCATTATCAAGGCTCCAGTACACACAAAAGAGGAGGCCATTCGCTTTGCCGGCAAGCGGTTGGTCGATGCGGGTTACATCGCCTCGCCTTACATAGACAGCTTGATGAAGCGCGAGGCTGTTTCCAATACCTTTCTCGGTTCGGGCGTCGCCATACCGCACGGGATGATTGAAGATCGGCATCACGTGTTTCATACGGGCCTCGCCGTAATTCAGGTACCGGAAGGCGTTGTATGGCAGGAGGGCAAACTGGCACGCCTGATCGTAGCGATCGCCGCCCAGTCCGATGAACACATTGCAATCCTCCGGCGACTAACTCGACTGATGCAGAAGGAGGGCGCCATCGAGGAATTGGTCACTTGCACGGACGCCGAGCGCATCATCGCCGCGTTGACTGATACACCGTATATGCCACCCGCCGCGACTGAGCCCTGGCCAGCCGACGCAAAAATGGAAATTATGCTCGACTACCCGAATGGTTTGCATGCCCGTCCGGCAAGCCAATGGGTCGAAACAGCCAAGCGTCATGCCTGCGAAATTCGCATCCTGAAAGAGGGTGAACGTGCCGACGCAAAAACACTCACCGGTTTGCTCGGTCTTGGTATCTCCTTTGGTCAGAAGATCGTCCTTGCGGCACGTGGTGAGGGTGCCGAAACGGCGGTCCGGGATCTTGCCGAAACCGTTGCTCGCCTTTCTGCCGAGGAAATCGCCGATGCCGAGCGTGCTCGAGTCGCCGCTGAACAAGCTAGAGCAAATGCGCCGGTCTGGAAGCCGGCGGCTGCGACCCGCATGCAGCTGGGCGTGGCTGCCAGCCCGGGCCTCGCCATCGGTAAGATCGTGCGCCATGAAAGCAGTGCGCTTGTTGTCGAAGACAAATTCACTACCACCATGGAAGAGGGTTCTGCGCTTGAAGCGGCTCTCAGCAAGGTGGCTGCCGAACTGACGGAAATGGAAGCAGAGACCCGGCGGCGTCTTGGTGCTGGCGAGGCGGCCATCTTTGCGGCACAGCGCGAACTTCTGGCCGACCCCAGCTTAATGCGTGCCGCTATCGGCGACATCATGCGCGGTCATGGGGCGGCCTGGTCGTGGAAGAAGGTGCTTGATGCTCGCGTTGATCAACAGCGTCAATTGCCGGATCCGCTGCTTGCCGCACGCGCCCTTGATTTGAAGGATGCGGGAGAACGCGTGATCGCCACGATGCTTGGCATTGAACGCAAAGCCATTGTCTTGCGCGAGCCCAGCGTGCTCATCGCCGAGGATCTGACACCCTCTGATACGCTGCAGCTCGACATGCGCTATGTGGTCGGACTCGCCATCAGCAGCGGTGGTCCGACCTCTCACACCGCGATTCTGGCGCGGACGCTGGGTCTGCCAGCGCTAGTCGCCGCCGGCCCATCGCTGCTGCAGATCGAATACGGTACCGAAGCCGTGATCGACGGGACGGCCGGGTGCCTCTATCTTGGCTGTACCACGGCCGATATCGAGACGGCGCGAGCCGCCATAAGGGCGCAAGCTTTGCGCATCGAAGCCATGCGCGCCGATCGTTACCAGAGGGCGACCACAAGTGACGGTCATACGGTTAGCGTTTTTGCCAATGTGACTAACGCCAAGCAAGCTGCCGACGCCATTGAAGCCGGGGCCGAAGGCGTTGGCCTGATGCGTACCGAATTTCTCTTCCTTGAGCGTGAAAGTGCCCCGAGCGAAGATGAACAATACGCTGTCTATCGCGACACGATCGCTGCGCTGGGGGGGCGTCCATTGATCATTCGCGCCCTCGACATCGGTGGCGACAAGCAAGTGTCGTATCTCGACTTGCCACACGAAGAAAATCCCTTCCTTGGCGTTCGCGGTGCCCGCTTGCTGCTGTCTCGCCCCGAATTACTGAGTACTCAGCTACGGGCCCTGTACCGGGCGGCTGAACACGGCCCGGTTTCCATCATGTTTCCGATGGTTACCGAGCTGGCCGAAGTCGCGGCGCTGCGCGCCGAGTGCGAGCAGGTTCGCGCTGCATTGAAGGCGCCGGTCGTACCTTTGGGAATTATGGTTGAAGTGCCTGCGGTTGCAGTCATGGCGGATCGTTTCGCGCAAAAGGTCGATTTCTTCTCCGTTGGCACCAACGACCTGACGCAATACGTATTGGCGATGGATCGTCAGCACCCGCAACTGGCCGCCCAGGCCGATCCGCTCAATCCCGCCGTACTGGCGCTAATCGGTATCACGGCAAAGGCGGCCAATGCCGCAGGCATTCATGTCGGCGTGTGCGGTGGTCTGGCCGGGGATCCGCTGGGGGCGCGCATTCTCATCGGCCTTGGCGTCAATGACCTTTCAATGAGCACTCAGGATGTGGCTATCGTAAAAACCATAATTCGTTCTGAAACACTCTCCAACATGCAGCAATTGGCTCAGCGTGCGCTGGCCGCCGGGAGTGCCGCCGAGGTACGCGCGCTATGAACTACAGTCAAAATCGAACACCGGGCGCCAGCGTCGTATGTGTGGCCCTCAACCCGGCTGTCGACCTGACCATTGAGGTCAGTGATCTGCGTGTCGGCGAAGTGAATCGCGCCCAGCGTGCACAACAGGATGCAGGCGGCAAGGGGATCAATGTGGCCTCCTGCATGGCCGATTACGGTGTGAAAGTCGCGGTGACCGGGCAACTCGGACGCGAGAATTCGGCCTTGTTCGAGTCCCTCTTCGACGACAAGGGTATTAACAACCTTTGCCTCTATCTCGACGGGCACACCCGCGTTAACACCAAAGTTGTCGACCCGGGCAATGGTCAGACCACGGACATCAATTTGCCCGGCACGCACCTCTCGGCGGTACAGATCGAAGATCAGATTGGTCGCCTTATGGGCGTCCTGAACGCGCTTTCGGCCACGGCACGCTGGGTCGTCCTCTCGGGCAGTCTGCCTCCGGGCTGGCCAATGGATACCTACGCGACCCTCACCCGGCACGTGCACGCCTTGGGTGGCAAGGTGATGCTTGATACCAGTGGCCAACCTTTTACAGAAGCGCTCAAAGCCTCACCGGATATGGTCAAACCGAATCGCGACGAACTGGCTGAGCACCTTGGACGGCCACTCAAGACTGTGGCTGAGGTAGTCGAAGCAGCGCGTCGCCTGCTTAATGAAAGCCACGAGATGAGCTTGGTTGCTGTTTCGATGGGCCGCGACGGGGCCGTCTTTGTGTCGCCGTCGAGTGCAATCGTTGCCCATCCACTTGAAGTCGAGCTGATCAGTTCGGTCGGTGCTGGAGACGCCATGGTTGCAGGCATCGTTGCGGCCCAACTTCACGCACTGTCGCTCGGCGAGTGCGCGCAGCTGGCAACCGCATTCGCGGCAGGAAAGCTTTCCCGCCTTGGACCTCACCTACCAGAACAGGATGTCGTTCAGGCCTTGGCAAAAAAAGTACGCCTCACGCACCTAGGATAAGGCGTTCGTAATACCTATTCGTTTTTTCACACTGCAGTATTTATTCAAGGGGACTCAGATGGCAAACATCGTAGCGATTACCTCGTGTCCAACGGGGATTGCACATACCTTCATGGCGGCGGAAGGGCTGGAGCAGGGGGCAATTAAACTTGGTCACAAGATCAAGGTCGAAACACAAGGTTCGGTCGGCGCACAGAATCAACTTACCGCAGATGACGTCGCTGCCGCCGATATTGTGCTGATCGCGGCCGACACGTCGGTCAACCTGAGCCGGTTCGCCGGCAAACGCATTTATGAAACCGGCACCAAAGGCGCGATCGGTGATGGTGCAGCCGTCGTTCAAACCGCCCTGCAGCAGGCTGTCGTAAAAAGCGCCGGCACGGGACCTTCCGCTGGTCTTGCCGACCAGGCACTTTCCGCCAAAGCAGCGCAAGCCGCCTCCCGTACCGGTGCCTACAAGCACCTGATGACGGGCGTCTCGTACATGATCCCCTTCGTGGTTGCGGGTGGCTTGCTCATTGCCATCGGCTTCGCGCTGGGGGGCATCTACGTGTATGAAGATGCGTATAAAGGGTCGCTCGCTGCGAACCTGTTCTGGATCGGCAAGGCCAGCTTTCAACTGATGGTTCCGATTCTCGCTGGTTATGCCGCGTTTTCCATCGCTGACCGCCCTGGCATCGCTCCGGGCATGATCGCTGGTGTGATTGCCGACGGGGTTGGCGCTGGATTCCTCGGCGGTATCGTCGGCGGTTTCCTTGCCGGTTACATCGTTCGCTGGCTCAATCAAAACATCAAGTTACCGCGTACGCTGGAAGGACTCAAGCCCGTGCTGATCCTGCCGTTGCTTGGTGCCACCATTACCGGCCTGCTGATGTACTACGTAGTCGGCGGCCCGGTTTCCTCTGCACTAGTGAGCATCTCCGGCTGGCTCAAGAGCATGCAGGGCAGCAGCGCCATCGTGCTCGGCATGATCCTCGGCTGCATGATGGCTTTCGACATGGGTGGCCCGGTTAACAAGGCCGCTTACACGTTCGGCACCGGCCTCCTCGCCAGCCAGATCTATGAACCGATGGCCGCCATCATGGCCGCTGGCATGACGCCTCCGCTCGGCATTGCTTTGGCCACCACGCTCTTCCGCAACCGGTTCTCGGAGGACGAGCGGGAAGCCGGCAAGGCGGCCGCTGCGCTGGGCATTTCCTTCATCACCGAGGGGGCCATTCCCTTCGCCGCCAAGGACCCCTTCCGCGTGATCCCCTCGATCATGCTCGGATCGGCCGTTGCCGGTGCGATTTCGATGGCGGTAGGCGCCCAATTACATGTCCCCCACGGTGGCATCTTCGTGCTGCCCATGCCCAATGCCGTATCGGGCCTCTTTGGCTACACGATCGCTATTGTTGTCGGTACGCTCGTCACGGCGGCCGCACTCTTCCTGCTGAAGAAACCACTGGAAAATGCCAACGCTTCTTAATTGATTTTGTTCTTTTCGCCCTAGTCGGCTCCGCTGCCTTCTCTGAAGGCCTGAGCCGGTTGGGGCAACCGATCACCAACCATGGGCTCGTCACCAACCCACTGGAGTTCCGACTGAATGTTTAACGCCAATACAGCCACTATTCATGGCGCTGCCTTTCGTGCCGAAATCGACAACAAGCTGCTTGCCTCGCTGGCGGCTGAACCGGGTACGGCCAATACGAAAGAACTTTACAATGCCTTTTCCCACGTGGCTCGCGACCAGCTGGCACGACGCTGGGTCAAGACGCAGGCTGAAGACCGCAAGAACAAGTCCCGCCGCATTTACTACCTGTCCATGGAATTTCTCATTGGCCGCACCCTGGACAATGCGCTCTCGGCACTTGATCTCCGTCACAAGGCGGATGCTGCGTTCTCGGCCGCAGGCGGTCCGTCGCTGACCGAGGTGATTGAATGCGAACCCGATGCAGCGCTTGGCAACGGCGGCCTCGGCCGACTTGCCGCCTGCTTCCTGGATTCGATGGCCACGCTCGAGTTGCCCTCCTGGGGCTATGGCATGCGCTATGAATACGGAATGTTTGCCCAGTCGATCATCAACGGGAGCCAGGTCGAACACCCCGATTCCTGGCTGACCGACGGAACACCGTGGGAATTCCCTCGCCCCGGAACACACTTTGCTGTTCATTTCTGCGGAAGAGAAGAGCATTGCGGCGAATGGGCTGAATGGGATGCGGCGGAGACCGTGGAAGCCAGAGCGTTCGATTATGTTATTCCGGGCCATGGAACCGACCGCGTCAGCACCTTGCGACTCTGGAAAGCCGGCGCTCCGGCACACATCGATCTGAACGCTTTCAATTCTGGCGACTATGCCCGTGCGGCAGAATTCAAGAACCGGTTTGAGAACATCTCCTGGGTCCTCTATCCGAACGACAGCACCCCGGCCGGTCGGGAACTGCGTTTGCGACAGGAATACTTCTTTGTCGCCGCCTCACTGCAGGACATTCTTTTTAAGCACATCGAAGAGCATGGCTCCCTGCACAACCTAGCAGATCAGGTCGCCATTCACCTGAACGATACGCACCCCGCCATCAGCGTTGCAGAACTCATGCGACTGTTATGCGATGAACACGGCATGCGATGGGCCGATGCCTGGGCTCAGTGCCAGCGCATTTTCTCCTATACCAATCACACCTTGATGCCCGAGGCACTGGAAACCTGGTCCGTCGGTTTGATGCGCTACCTGTTGCCGCGCCATATGCGGATCATTTTCCGGATCAATGAGGAGTTCCTCAACGAAGTATCGCAACGCTATCCTGGCGATCATGACCTGATCCGCCGCGTTTCACTGATTGACGATGCTGATGGAAATGAAGACAACAAGCGTGTCCGCATGGCGCACCTGAGTATTGTCGGTAGTCACCGGATCAACGGGGTCTCGAAACTGCATTCCGATCTGATGGTCCAGACGATTTTTGCCGATTTCGCCATGCTTTATCCGGATCGCTTTCACAACAAGACCAATGGCGTGACTCCGCGACGTTGGCTTGCCCAGGCCAATCCCGGCCTGGCATCCTTGCTCGACACGCGGATCGGCAAAGACTGGCGGCTCAATCTGGATCGCCTGCAGGCACTTCGCTCTCTGGCCCATGACGAGGACTTTCGTACTGCCTTTGCCGCCGCGAAACACCACAACAAGATCCGGTTGTCGGATTACATCCGGCGCGAAACGGGCATCGTTCTGGATCCTTCGTTTCTGTTCGATGTCCAGGTCAAGCGCATCCACGAGTACAAGCGGCAACTGCTTAATGTACTGCACGTCATCACCCGATACAATCAGATATTGCATGGCCTTGCCGACGATACAGCCCCGCGCTGCGTGATCTTTGCCGGCAAGGCTGCATCGGCTTACCACATGGCCAAACAGGTCATCCGGCTGATTCATGACGTTGCCAGCGTGATCAACAACGATCCACGCGCCAAAGACAAGCTTCGTGTCGTCTTTATCCCGAATTACGGCGTCTCTGTCGCCGAACTGATCATGCCCGCCGCCGATCTCTCCGAGCAAATTTCGACGGCGGGAACGGAAGCCTCCGGAACCGGCAACATGAAATTCTCGCTGAACGGTGCCTTGACCATCGGTACGGAAGACGGTGCCAACATCGAGATTCGCGACCACGTGGGCGCGGAAAACATCTTCATTTTCGGCAACACCACGCCGCAAGTTGAAGCCATCCGCAACGCGGGATACAACCCGAGAGCGATCTATCAGCATGACCCAATGCTCAAGGAAACACTGAACAAGATCGACGGAGGTTTCTTTTCCCCGAACGATAGTAAGCGCTATCACGATCTGTTCAATTCCTTGGTGAACTATGGGGATCACTACCTGTTGCTGGCCGACTACGCCGACTATATCGCCGCCCAGGCGCGCGTCGACGCGCTTTATCTGACTCCTGCCGAATGGCAACGCAAAGCCATTCTTAATGTGGCGGGCATGGGTACGTTCTCGTCTGACCGCACCATTCGTGACTACGCCATCGACACCTGGAATATGGGTTCTTTGCTCAAGAAAGTTGAATGCTGAGCTCGGCGGTTATACGTAGGCGTAATGCAGTGATGCGGTATGGAGTGTGATTGATGTC
>RRZT012520875.1_pt1 | contig 11164 bp, 7 predicted proteins | sample 2165551 | NCBI WGS metagenome assembly RRZT01 (sample SAMN10456910, study PRJNA506462) | wastewater metagenome | biome: wastewater; feature: sludge; material: wastewater sludge; isolation source: wastewater sludge with Escherichia coli K12::gfp cells carrying plasmid... | place: USA: Moscow, Idaho ...
ACCACCGTCGTTGCAGTACTGGCGCCGGCCGGTGCCTGGCCGGCGACGAAATAGAAGTCGCCATCGGTCTGTTCGTAGAGTGCCGGCTGCTGGTCGTGGCCGACCGACTTCGCCTTCTGGGTAACCGTGCTGCGCACCCTGCGCATCGCGTCGGTGGCGCTGATTCCCGGCTGCGTGATCGATGGCAGGAACTCGCGGGTGAACAGGCCGTTCGGGTTGTTGTCGTTGTCGCCCAGCTTGTCGAGCGCCTGCTGGTTGGCGCCCGCCGAATAGAGAACGACCTGACCGTTGGGCGCCTGCGGCGGCGCCAGACCACGCGTGGCGCCGATCGAGCGCGTGCCGGACTTTTTCGGCAGGGGATTGTCGCGGCAGGCGTCGAGAACGAGCAGGGTGAACTTGGCCTTGGCGTCGGCGATCTTGTCCTGGATCGCCAGCACGCTCACCGCCTGGTCGGCGAGGTCGTTTTCGCTGCGCGGGGAATCCATGTCGACCGGCACCAGGAAGTTCTGGTTGTTGACCTGCAAGCCATGTCCAGCGAAAAAGAAAATTCCGATCCCGCCGCCGGAGATTTTCTGCACGAACTCGTTGACCGCCAGGTTCATCTTCTTCTGGCCGACGTTGTTGTAGGCCATCACTTCGAAGCCGATCTTCTTGAGTTCGCGGGCCACGGAATTGGCATCGTTGACCGCCTTCTCCAGCTTGGTGACGTTCTGATAGTCGTTGTTGCCGATCACCAGCGCGATGCGCCTTTCGGCCGCGGCCAGCGCGTTGCCAGCGGCAGCGAGTGCGAAAATCAGGCTGGTGGCGATAAGGAAGATGCGTCTCATGAGAATCTCCTGCGGGATTACTGGGTTGCCGCCGCCTTTGCCGGTTTGCCGCGAACGCTACGCGCCTGGGGACGGGCATTGGGCGTACTACTGGTCGACTGAGCGCTTTCGATGGCGACGTTCGGCTGGCCAACATAGACGGCACCACCGGTGAGTCGGATGGGAATGATGGTGAAGCGGCTGCCGATGTTGACCTCGGTGCGGTAGGCGCCGGCGCCGGTCTGGAACTCGACCGTTTGCCGACCATGTGGCAGGATCGCGCGCGCCACCGAAATGCGCTCGGGCAGTGTGCGCCAGCTGCGGTCGTCGGCCTGCTCGGTGGCCACGGAAGCCACGCCGACCACGACACCGAGGATCGGCGAAGCCTTGTTCGCCTGTTCTTCGGCGACGGCTTTCAGCGCAGCGCGGATCACCGTGCGCAGAATGATCGACGGCATTTGATCCTTGAGCAGCCGACGCGCCATGGTGTCGATGTTGCTCAGCGTCTCGACCGGCAAGTGGCGGCCGGCGACCGTCAAAACCGGAGGAACGAAGCCACGGTTCTCGGCCTCGAGGACCGGAAACGAGAGTGCCGTGACCACCAGGCCATTCGTGCGAGGCACCGGGATCGGGATGGTGATCGACTTCCACGACGGAGAGAATCCCGATTCTACGACGAAGAGCACGTCCGACTCGCGCGGCCCGGGCTTGCGCCGGCCGACGTTTTTCAGGCTGCCCTGGATGAGCAGCTTGTTTGGCGAAAGCTGCAAGGCATTGCGGTAGCCCGGTTCGGCGAGCGAAGGTTCGCCGGTGACCTCGAAGAAGTAGCCGGCGAGGTAGTGTGCGAAGGCATTCTGGTAGCCGTTCTTCAAATCGCGGACTTCCGGAGTGTCGAGTTCGGCGAGAGGATAGTCCTTGAGATGCTTCGGATCGTGATCGACCTTGAGCTTGTCGCCCTCTTCCTTGAGCTTGTCGTATTCCTTCTCGCGGAAAGACTTGATCAATTGCTCGCGCTCGTAGGTCTTCTTCATCTCGATGCGCGCCAGATCGGCACTGCCGAGGAGGATATGATCGAGGGTGAGTTGCGCCGACAGCATGACCTTCTCGTAGTCCTGACCGTCATAGCGACGCGTTTTGTCATTGATCAGGTAGCTACCAATGTCGCCGATCAGCTTCTGCGGATTGGTACGGTACTCGTCTTCCCATTGCTGAATGATGGCGTCGGCTTTCAGCCAGGTGTCGCGACTTCCGGCATAGTCCTTGTCAAGACTGAGGAGCTCGCCCTTCTCGAAGTAATAGAGGATGTCCTTGTCCTGGGACAGAGGGCCGGCGGTGTTGTTTTTCTCGACCTGTTCGATCGCCTGCTTGACCGCACCGGTCTTCACCAGGTTCACCGTTTCCTTGAGCTCCGAGTCATATTGCCGCATCGGATTGGTGGCGCAGCCGGTCAACAGCGTCACCAGCAATGTCAACACTGCCGCGATATACCCTCGACACATCGATTCTCTCCCGGTTTTTCCCAATGGCCGCCATCTGCATCGGCAGGCTGAACGGCATGTCCGACAATACGAGCTGCTTCAACCCGAGGGCATTTTAACCGGATATTTGCCTGGCAGACGCGAAAAAGTTGCCCTTCCGCAGCGATCGATTCATCAGATCCGAAGCGATCAGCGAATGCTACGAATGCTACGAATGCTACGAAGTGGCTGCCACCCTTCCGACCGGAATGCCAGTCGATCCCATCTGCCGCCCCACCCCCCGGCGACCGCATCACCGCACCAAAATGCAGCAAAACGCCCCGAGATTGTGCGCCGCATCATCAGTGAGGACGCAAGGCGTGGCAGAAGTCCTGAAAAATCAGCGCATCCAGACTATGGCCCAATTATTGCTTTGATCCTCCCATCAAGACGCAGCAAAGGGAGTCGTGAAAATGAGCAAGAAGAAACTGGTAATGGTGGGCAACGGCATGGCTGGCGTGCGCACGCTTGAAGAGTTGTTGAAGATCGCTCCCGATCAGTACGAGATCACCGTTTTCGGCGCCGAGCCGCACCCGAACTACAACCGCATCCTGCTCTCGCCGGTGCTCGCCGGCGAGATGACGATCCAGGACATCATCCTCAACGATCACCAATGGTATGCGGCGCACGGCATCACGCTGCATCTCGGCAAGAAGGTGAGCAAGATTGACCGCCTGCAGCGGCGGGTGATCGCCGACGATGGCACCACGGCAGCGTACGACCGCCTGCTACTGGCGACCGGATCGAACCCCTTCATTCTGCCCGTTCCCGGCAACGACCTGGCGGGTGTCATTTCCTATCGCGACATCCATGATACCGACGCCATGATCGACGCCGCCCGGCGCTACCGGCACGCGGTGGTGATCGGTGGCGGTCTGCTCGGTCTCGAGGCGGCCAACGGTCTGAAGTTGCGCGGCATGGACGTGACGGTGATCCACCTCGCCGACTGGCTGCTCGAACGTCAGCTCGACCAGACGGCCGGCCGGATGCTGCAGAAGTCGCTCGAAGAGCGCGGGCTGAAGTTCCTGCTTGGCAAGCAAACCGAGATGCTGATCGCCGGTGAGAGTGGCCGCGTCGCGGCACTCCGCCTCAAGGACGGCGCACAGATCCCGGCCGACCTGGTGGTCATGGCCGTCGGCATTCGCCCGAACACGACGCTCGCCGAGTCGGCAGGCATCTACTGCAACCGCGGCATCGTCGTCAATGACACGCTGCAGACTTACGATCCGAAGATCTATGCGGTCGGCGAGTGCGTCGCCCACCGCGGCATCGCTTACGGACTCGTCGCGCCGCTCTTCGAACAGGGCAAGGTGGCCGCCAACCATCTGGCCAACTATGGCATCAGCCGCTATACGGGCTCGGTGACCTCAACCAAGCTCAAGGTCACCGGCATCGATCTTTTCTCCGCCGGTGACTTCTTCGGCGGCAAGGATACCGAGGAGATCGTCCTCAACGACGCCGCCGGCGGCGTGTACAAGAAGCTGGTGATCAAGGACAACCGGCTCGTCGGTGGCGTGCTCTACGGCGACACCGCCGACGGTCCGTGGTACTTCCAGTTGCTGCGCGACGGCCAGGACATCCACGAGATACGCGACCACCTGCTGTTCGGTCAGTCGCACGTCGGTGACGTCGGCCACCAGGGCCACAGCAAGGCGGCAGCAAGGGCCGACCGCGCCGAAGTTTGCGGCTGCAACGGCGTCAGCAAGGGAACGATCGTCAAGGCGATCAAGGAAAAGGGCCTGTTTACGCTCGACGACATCAGGAAGCACACCAAGGCCTCGTCGTCGTGCGGTTCGTGCTCCGGCCTCTGCGAGCAGATTCTCTCGGCGACGATCGGCGGTGCCTATACGCCGGCGGCGTCGAACCGCAAGCCGGTGTGCGGCTGCAGCGACTACTCGCACCAGGAAGTGCGCGACGCGATCCGCGGCGAGCACCTGACGACGATCGACGAGATCATGCGCTTCCTCGAATGGAAGACGCCCGACGGTTGCGACAAGTGCCGCCCGGCGCTGAACTACTACCTGATCTCGACCTGGCCGCAGGAAGCGAAGGACGATCCGCGCTCGCGCCTGATCAACGAACGTGCGCACGCCAACATCCAGAAGGACGGCACCTACTCCGTGGTGCCGCGGATGTGGGGCGGCCTGACGACCGCGGCCGAGTTGCGCCGCATCGCCGACGTCGCCGACAAGTACCAGGTACCGACGATCAAGGTCACCGGCGGCCAGCGCATCGACCTCCTCGGCATCAGAAAGGAAGACCTGATCAACGTCTGGAAGGACCTCGACATGCCCTCGGGGCACGCCTATGGCAAATCGATCCGCACGGTGAAAACCTGCGTCGGCCTCGAGCACTGCCGCTTCGGCACGCAGTTGGCGATGTCCATGTGCGTCAAACTCGAGAAGATGCTCTTCGACATGTACTCGCCACACAAGGTCAAGCTTGCTGTTTCCGGTTGTCCGCGCAACTGCGCCGAGGCCGGCATCAAGGATGTCGGTGTGATCGGCGTCGATTCGGGCTACGAACTGTACGTTGGTGGCAACGGCGGAATCAAGACCGAAGTGGCGCAGTTCTTCGTCAAGGTGCACAGCGACGAAGAGGTGATGGAGTACGCCGGCGCTTTCCTGCAGCTCTACCGCGAAGAAGGCTTCTACCTCGAACGGACCTGCCATTACCTCGAACGTGTCGGTCTCGACCACGCCAAGAGCCGGGTCGTCGAGGACGAGGAAAACCGCAAGGCGCTCTACGGACGCCTGCTGGCGGAACTGAAAGACGCCAAGGACCCGTGGGCCGAGCGCATCGCCGGCTTCGAGAAGAACGAGTACGAAATGCTTTCGCTATGAAGGACTGGAGAACAGAAATGGCTGAATGGAAAGCGATCTGCAAGCTGGAAGAGATCCCGCGACTGGGCGCGCGCGTGGTCCGCTCAACGAGCGGCGACGTCGCCGTCTTCCGCACCTCCGGCAACGAGGTCTTTGCCTTGCGCGACCAGTGCCCGCACAAGGGCGGGCCGCTGTCGCAGGGCCTGGTGCATGGCAACCAGGTGACCTGCCCGCTGCACGGCTGGAAGCTGCGCCTCGATACCGGTGAAGCCGTGGCGCCCGATCAAGGCTGCTCGCGCCGTTACCCGATCCGCGTCGACAGCGGCACGGTTTTTCTACAAATCTGACAGCAACGGAAGGAATACGACAATGAACAAGGAATTCTGGCAGGCCGGGCATCGGCCGACCCTGTTGGCCGCTTTTCTCTACTTCGACCTGGCTTTCATGGTCTGGGTGATGCTGGGGCCCCTGGGCGTGCAGATCGCCAAGGATCTCGGCCTGACGCACGCACAGAAAGGGATGATGGTCGCCACGCCGGTGCTTGCCGGCGCCATCCTGCGCATCGTCATGGGCGTGCTGGTTGACCACCTGAAACCCAAACTGGCTGGCGCCATCGGACAGGTGATCGTCATCGTCTCGCTGTTCGTCGCCTGGTACTTCGGCATCCACAGCTACGAGCAGACGCTGATCCTCGGCGGCTTCCTCGGCGTTGCCGGCGCGTCGTTCGCGGTCGCCTTGCCGCTCGCCTCGCGCTGGTATCCGCCGGAACATCAGGGAACGGCGCTGGGGATTGCCGGAGCCGGCAACTCGGGTACGGCGCTGGCAGCGCTGATCGCACCGAGCCTGGCGATCGCCTTCGGCTGGAGCAACGTCTTCGGCCTGGCGCTGATCCCGCTGCTCCTGGTCTTCGTCTTCTACCTGTTCGCCGCCAAGGACGCGCCGGAATGTCCGCCACCGAAATCTCTGGCCGAGTACTTGAAAGTGCTCAAGGACACCGACGCCTGGTGGTTCATGTTCTTCTACGCGGTGACCTTTGGCGGCTTTGTCGGCCTGGCTTCATCGCTGACCATCTACTTCAACATCCAGTACGGCCTCGACGCCAAGACCGCCGGTTTCTTCACTGCCGCCTGCGTCTTCGCCGGTTCGCTGGTACGGCCAATCGGCGGCAATGTTGCCGACCGCATCGGTGGCATCAAGAGCCTGTCGGTGATGTATGTGCTGGCAGCGATCTTTCTCGGCATCGTCAGTATCGGTCTACCTGCGGCATGGATGGCGCTGCTCGCCTTCGTGGGTGCGATGCTGGCACTGGGAATGGGTAACGGCGCGGTCTTCCAGTTGGTGCCGCAGCGCTTTCGCAAGGAAATCGGTGTCATGACCGGGATGGTTGGCATGGCTGGCGGTATCGGTGGCTTCTACCTGGCCTCTTCGCTCGGCTACGCCAAGGAACTCACCGGCAGCTATCAGATCGGCTTCCTGATCTTTGCTGCACTCGCTCTGCTGGCTCTGGCCGGACTGACCGGCGTCAAGACTCGCTGGCGTACGACCTGGGGTGCTGCGCACCTTACCGTGGCGAAGATCTGATCCGAAAATTTCTTTGCGCAGAGTGTGGGGTGGCAAGGTACATTGTGACCTGCCGCCCTTTTCTGGAGCCATGCTGGCATGCCGCTTAGAGTCGACGTCGGTCACTCCTCGCTCACCGGACCCCGCGAGCGTAACGAGGATTTTTGCGGCATGGTCACCCCGCAGGGAACCGACCTCGAAAACAAAGGGCTGATCGCAGCCGTCGCCGACGGCATCGGCGGCCACAAGGGCGGTCGTGAGGCCGCCGAATACACGGTGCGCGGCCTGCTTTCGGACTACTACGCGACCCCCGACACCTGGAGTGTGCCGCATGCGCTGGAAAAGGTCGTCGTCCCGCTCAATCGCTGGGTCATGGCCGAAGCCGGCCGCCAGCCGGAACTTGCCGGCATGGCGACGACGCTCACTACCCTGGTGCTGCGCGGCCGGCGTTATGTGTGCGCTCACGTCGGCGACTCGCGACTCTACCTGCTGCGCAATGGCGTCTGTCGGCGACTGACCACCGACCACGTCTGGGAACATCCGGAACTCCGGAACGTCCTGTCGCGCGCAGTAGGCCTCGACCGCCATTTTCACCTCGATTTCGCCGACGGCGAACTGCGCCAGGGAGACTGCTTTCTGCTTTGCTCCGATGGCGTCTGGGGCGCACTCGACAACCAGCGTATCTGTGGCCTACTGATCGCGCATCCCGACGCGCAACAGGCTGCCGCATCGCTGACCAGTCTTGCACTGGCCTCGGGCGGACAGGACAACGCCAGCGCCGTGGTCTTGCGTGTCGCCGAATTGCCAGCAGAGAAGCTGCGCGACTCGCTCGAAGGCTCGGCGCGCTTGCCCTTGCCGCCGCGTTTCAAGCCCGGCCAGTCCTTCGACGGCCTGCGCATCGACGAAGTGCTGCACGACTCACGGGCGACGCTGCTATACCGTGTCACCGATCAACTCTCCGGCCAGCCAATGGTGCTCAAGACGCTGCGCCCGGAACTCGCTGACGATCCTGACGAAATCCGTGCGCTGCTTATGGAGGAATGGCGCGCCCGGCGCATCGTCTCGCCTTTTTTCGCACAAATGCTACCGACCGAAAGACGTAGCTGCCTCTATTATCTTCAGAGTTGGCACGAGGGAGCGACGCTGCAGCGGATGCTTGATGCGGATATGCACTTCACCGTCGCCGAAGCCGTCCAGCACGGTATCCGGCTGATGAAAGGGCTCTGCGCACTGCACCGCCTCGACATCGCGCACCGCGACATCAAGCCGGCGAACATTCACCTAGGCCGAGACGGCTGCCTGCGCATTCTTGACCTTGGCGTCGCGGTCAGTCTCTCTGAAGACGAAGTCGCTATCGGCAGCCCGGGCACGCCGAGCTATATGGCGCCGGAACTCTTCGCTGGCGGGCAGGCCGGTGCCGCGCATGACCTCTATGCTGCGGGCGTCACGCTCTACCACCTGCTGACCCGCAAGTATCCCTACGGCGAGATCGAACCTTTCCAGCACCCGAAATTTTCCGAGCCGATGGCACCGACGCGCTACCGACCGGATATCCCGGGCTGGCTCGAAAACGTCCTGCTCAAGGCGGTCGCAAAAGACCCTGCGCAACGCTTCGAAACCGCCGAGGAGTTTCTTCTGGCGCTCGAACGCGGTGCCAGCCGCCCGGTCAACCGCCCGCCGGTGACCCCGCTGGCACTACGCAACCCGCTGCTCACCTGGCGGATCATCGCCGGCGTCTCCTTGCTCGTCAATCTGCTGCTGCTGATGCTGCTGACACGCTGAATATTTCAGGCCATTCGCCTGACCGTTCGCCGTAGTCAATCGATGCCAGGGTAGCCGCATGGTCCGTTTTCGAAGACTGCTTGCCCATTGGGAGACCCATCTGTGCACCCCTGATACGAGCAAACCGTGAAATATTTGCTTGTTGGACACGCTCCTCTTGATGGTAAAGTATATCGATAGGCGAAATTTTTCCGATTGCGCTGAACGATCGATTTCATCAAAAAGGGTTGACCATGTCGAAACTGATCCCTGGTTTAACGATGCTTCCATTGGCTCTGCTCTGCAACTTTGCTTCGGCGCAGGACGTGCTCGGCAAGTCGCAAGATCCGGCGGCAACCGTTTCCAACGCCGCCGCCCCAAAGACCCCGGCCATCAAGACGGTGACCAATTTTGCTCAGGCCTTGCGATGCATGGATGAACTGTTCCTCGCTTATGGCAAGAGCGGCATCGTCGTGACCTCGACCGGCATTCCGGATGAGACCGGCAAGGTGCGCACAGGCACCAAGGAAATGCTGATTACCGCCATCGCCAAAATGACGGTCAAGAGTAACGCCTTTGAGTTCATCGACTTCCATGGCGGCGGTGACGATCTGGCACGACTTTTCGACACCAAGGGTCAGTCCATGATGAAAATTCCGGATTACTACATCCGGGGTTCGATCACCCAGATGGATGACAACACCATTCGCAAGAACAGTGGCTTCGGTTTGGCGGCAGCTTTCTTCGACTTAGGTTTCTCTTCCGATGCCTCCTATGATTTGATCAGCATGGACATGAGTATCGGTGATGCGGCCACCCGAAAGATTCTTCCGCAAACCAGCACTTCCAACACGATGGTCATCATCAAGACCGGCAAGTCCGGTGAAGCGGGAGGCAAATTGGGCAAGGTTGGCCTCTCGTTCAATCTCGACTTCAGCCGCTCGGAAGGCTTGGGTGCGACGACACGGACCCTGCTTGAACTCGGCCTGATCGAGACCCTGGGTCAATTCACCCAAGTGCCTTACTGGCGTTGCCTGGATGCGGACATCACCAATCCGGTGATTCGTGAGCAGGCACTGGAAACCTATGAAACACTGAAAGAAAGCGAAAGAATCACTTTTGTTCAGCGTAAGCTGGGTGGCAGCATGAACCGCTACAATGGCCCGATCGACGGCAAGATGAATGACACGCTCAAGGACGCCATCCTTGAATACCAGGCGCAAAACCATCTCGTGGCGGACGGGCGAATCAGTTTCGAGCTCTACGCCAGTCTGTTCGATGATATCCAGAACAACCTGGCTTATGTGCCCAGCACGCCACCGGCCAAAGCAGCGGCGTACAGGCCGACACCTGCACCTGCGCCAGCGGCGCTTCCTCCACAACAGGCTGCACCCGCTGCATTCCGGGTGAATCTCGACAGCGACAAAGGCTCGAAGCCAAGCTACAAGGTTGGTGAGTTCCTGAACATGTCACTATCCTTGATGGGTGATGGCACCGTGTATTGCTACTACGAAGATATCAATCGTTCCGTGGCACGAATTTTCCCCAACCAGTTCGTCGGCAATCCCACCTTGCGATCTGGCAGCACCATCAGGCTTCCCAGTGGCGGCTTCAAGATTCGCTTCGATCAGGCTGGCAAGGAGCGGGTCGCCTGTATTGGCGCTGACCGCGAACTGGTCGTCCCGGCCGCACTGAAAGGTGCCCGGGATCTGGCTCCCTTGCCTGTCCGCTCGCTTGATGAAGTCGTGAGTCAGTACCGTCAAGGCAATCCGACTGCCATGAGCAGTTACATCGACATCACGGTTACCCGGTAATCGACAAGATCGCCATGTCCTCCCTGGTTAACCGACTTTTCCTGAACAGCGCATTGATGCTCTCAGTCATGTCGCCCATGGCGATGGCGGCAGATGGTCAGTCCGGGAAGGTCATGCTGTTGGCGGAATTGATCATTGTGCCGGAAAAGGCGCCTTCGAAATCAACCTCGCAATCACAGCGTGAAAAGGCAGGGCGGTATCAAGGCGAGGCACCGGCAAACCTGGAGGACGATGAGGTCGGAGTTCTTGCTCCTCGTGGCGGCGCACCAACAGAAGAGAAAGCTTTCGAAAACCGCAGCAAGGCCAGGGCATATCAACCAAGTAATGATAATTCTTCACCTCCACCCTTTTCCGGGTCCGGGGCTGCCGGTTCCGATGGCGGCCAACCGCGTCCCATGGAGCAACGCAATCGCGCACGCGCCTATACCGGGACAGGAAACGCTCAGGACATGGATTTGAGCCACGTTGGTCGCGACGGCATTCCACTGGTGCCATGCCAGGATGTCGACAATGTTTCCGGAAGAATCGGGGACGACACCATGTCAGGTAGCATCGTGCATATCTTTCGCAATGGGCGGCAAGTCAAAGTTCGTTGTCGATGAATTTTCTTGTCAACCGAACACTCACCGGCTGCGTTATACGATTAATAGATGTGAAATATGGAGACATTAATGAAATGGTGGGCTGGACTAACTCTTGCCATTCTCGGCGTGGCAATGGTTGCGCAAGCGCAAGTATCTGTTGACGTTTCCGGACTTGGCGTGAAAGTTCAGACAGGAAAGGGTGGTTCGATTGCCAGCAACACGGCGGGAACCATTGACCAGGATGTACAGATGGACGGTGTTGCCGTGATCAACGGGGATGTGTTTGTGGATGGGGAAAAG